>OCVR010002571.1_pt1 | contig 13496 bp, 12 predicted proteins | sample 1539091 | NCBI WGS metagenome assembly OCVR01 (sample SAMEA3355530, study PRJEB22509) | marine metagenome | biome: marine; feature: coastal ocean; material: water | place: USA | collected 2010-08-07 | depth 16 m | reverse complement strand
AGCCTGCAGCGACAAGTAATGTCACCGCGATTAGGGAAACCATTTGTTTGAATCTAGTCATTTTTTTCTCCGGCAATTGTTAGTGGTACTCGCATAACGAGGTGGAGAGTGTTCGATTCCCCTATATGCCGAAATTCGGACAGACGGCGCATAGATGGGGTCAGACGGTTACATCGTTAGGTGCAGGTGCTGAAGAGGTCAACTCGAACATGATGATTCAGGCAGTCACCAGCGTGCGCCCTGACAACGGTGCATTCCTGACCTGTTTGATCTTCGGTGTGTTAAGACCCGGGCGTCCTTGCCTCAGGGTTCTCCCGGTGCGCGAGGATAGGAAATTTAAAGTGGATTTGTGCCTTTTCAGTGTTTATGGCCTTGTCAGCCTTCACTGTTCGTGAGCTTGAATATTCCCAACCAGGCAAACCATGCAAGTTGACTGATGCCAAATATTTCAGTGAAGGCTCCAGCAGGATAAATTGTAAGAATACCCACAATGCCAACAAAAACCCCAAGGTAGTTCAGTGTTTTATGGAGTTCATTACCTTTTAGAGCTGCAATACTTAACAATAGAATCCATAAACCTCCAACGATTTCGTTCCCGCCACCTATACCTTCAACTACAGTGTTAATAGCTCGCAAGAGTGTCATAGCTTGCTCCGGATCCTTAACTGCTAGTTCGAGTACCGCGGCTATACCAATATTTGAAATCATTCCACTAGCAATCATTAAGCCCACCCAAACAACGCCAAAAATAGCGGCTATTTGTGAAAGTGTTTGTGTCCTCACCTTCAAACGTTCATGAAGCGCCGAAACTAATACAGTCAAAAGAATGCCAAATAGAACATACGTAATGAAATTCACGAACTGCAAGGCTCCCTGATTCTCAGCTAAAAAAGCCAGTTTTTTCCTTATTTGGGTTAGAAGCCAACTTGGGTAACCAAAATCGAACTATTATTGCATTCTCATGAAGGCTGTAGTTGTCTTGCAATGGCATATACAAAACTTTACAAGGAGCTTCGTGTGCCTAGCAAGAAATCTGAGGTAAACAAGGTTCAAAAAGCGACGATTGTTGGGCAAGAGGCAATCTCTCACTCTCGTTCTAGAACTCACATTAGTGCGAAGACGCGATCTGGTATTAAGTTGATACCCTTAACGAAAGTGAAATATTTCCAAGCAGACCATAAGTACGTAACAGTTCGCCTTGAGGGCGGAGAGGTTCTCATTGACGATACACTTCGTGATCTTGAAACAGAGTTTGGTGACCTTGTGATGAGGATTCACCGTAACACTCTCGTGCTGATGAGCCATTTAGACGGCTTAGAGAGAGACGCTAGCGGTCATTACCAGGTGAAGATGCAGGGCATTGACGAGCGCTTGGACGTTAGTCGAAGGCAAGTATCAGGCGTGCTTAGGTTAGTTCAGTCGTCGCAAGATAATTCTGCGATAAAAAGTAGCCCAGCGCTTTTTCCTTTGACAGCGTAACCGCTGCTTTCCCTCTATAGCACCATAATAGGTGAGCGTTTGGAGCAATTTTAAGAGAGCATTTCTGATTCACCATAAGATCGGTAATTAGCTGACCGTACTTGTCGCTATGCGCATGGGAATCGTGGAATCAACCAGAAACAAACAAGCTTTCGCTTCAGACCAGACGCTGGCTTTCCAGGCACTGGCTTTGTTGAGACTCATCTGAAGGGGGGTCTTGCTACCGGTGATGGTCTCGATGCAAAAGCTAAGTTGTTTGAGCCATCTTGTTGCTGTAAATCATCCAGTTGAACGATATACCGATAGGTTCTGCGAAAGCTGTTACTACAGAGCAGACCCCGGCTGCTAGAGAGGGTGAATGCGCACTGGAAGTTCGGTAATGCCTTTCACAAAGCTGGATCGAAGTCGAACCGCATCGCCTACGACTTCAATTTTGCTGAACCGCTTCATGATTTCTTCCCAAAGAATGCGTAACTGCATCTCAGCGAGCCTGTTACCCATGCATCGATGGATACCAAAGCCGAAAGATAGATGATGTCTTGGACTTGTTCGGTCTATCTGAAACTGATCAGCATTCTTAATAACATCCTCGTCTCTGTTTCCAGAGACATACCACATCAAGAGCTGATCGCCCTTTTTAATTTTTTTATTACGCAGTTCAAAATCTTCATTTGCGGTACGTCGCATGTAGGGTAAAGGCGTTTGCCAACGAATTATTTCAGAAACCATGCCAGGAATGAGGCTCGGGTCGCCTCGAAGTTTGTCATATTGTTCCGGAAACTGGTTGAGAGCGAGAACACCACCACTGATTGAGTTTCTTGTTGTGTCATTGCCACCAACAATCAAAAGAATCAGGTTGCCGAGGAACTCAAAAGGCTGCATATCCTTAGTGTCTTCACCATGGGCCAACATTGAAATCAAATCGGAACCAGGTTCTTTTGCTGCTCGCTCATTCCAGAGCTCTGTGAAGGCCGCGAGACATTCCAATAGCTCTGCTCGCTGCTGTTCTTCGGAATCAACGATTCCTGTACCCGGTGCTGCGGTAGCGACATCCGACCATCGGGTGAGTTTCCTGCGTTGTTCAAAAGGAAAATCGAAGAGAGTGGCGAGCATTTGAGTGGTCAATTCGATCGAAACTTTGTCAACCCAATTAAAAGTCTCGTTGACGGGCAGTTCGTCGAGTATCTTGCCTGCTCGTTCGCGTATTACCATTTCCATCTTTGCGAGATTAGGAGGTGCAACAACCCCACTGACCGTTGCTCGTTGAAGATCATGCTTAGGCGGGTCCATGGCGATGAACATTGAAAGCCCTAAGTCGTCAGGGTTGGGTTCGGCATCGACTCTGGGCCCCAGTGCTATGCCATGGGCGGAAGAAAACAAATCATGATTCTTGTCAATAAACATGATGTCTTCAAACTTTGTAATAGACCAGTATCGCCCGGTTTCTGGTAAGTCGTTGAGATGAACGGGGTCTTCTTCTCGCAGACGTTTGAAAAAGTCCCAATGCGCATCCCGTTCGAAGAATCGCCCGTCAACCATGTTGATTTCTTCAATAGGGATAGCATAGGCATCCTCGGGTAGCGGCGGTGGTTCGCGCGAGAAAATGGCACTAACGGGTGGTTTTTCTGTCTTCTGTTCTGGTTGTTCGCTCATTGCTGTTTGGCCTCCCTCTTGGAGATCAATGTGAATATTTAGGAAAGATGACAGGGAGTATAAACCACACTGTTCCGAAGAACAGTCATGTGTGGTGCTTGCTAATGACCATTCAAATTTAAGGTAAGCTGATTTGGTGATTCTTTTTGATGGTTAAAGTTACTTCACGAAAGGCAACGCTGCGCCCTCTGGTAATGCAACGTCGAATCCATTCAACGTCATGGAAACCATGGTATAGAAACCGGCTAAAGCAATGAGCTCGGTCACACCGGTTTCACCAAACTTCGAGACCGCCGCTACATAAGTTTCCTCACTGAGTTCGTGACTCTGGTGAAGCTCATTTGCGATGCGCCAGGAAAGCCTGTCGCCTTCATCTGAGAAGTCAGGCACTTCACCAGCCTGGATAGCATGAATGACGTCATTGGGAACCCCGGCTTTTCTAGCCATGGGTTCATGGGCGAACCATTCGAACTGCGCTTTCCAGAATGCCCCTGTGACCAGGATCGTGAGTTCTATGTAGCGCCGGTCGACAGACGACTTAAACCGAAAATATCCGGCCAAGTTCACCAGTAAACGACCCATTTCGGGTGTTCTCAACCACATATCAAAGGGGCCACCAATGTGTCCGTTCTGGGGCCTGACAGGGCGGTTGGCGATGATCTCATCAAAGAGATCACGCTGCTCCGGGGTCAATTCTGCTACTGTTTTTCTTGTAAGTCTGGTCATGGTTAGGTTCTCCGAATACCAAAATTGTGGTCACATGATAATGGTAGCGTCTATTTAGAAACAGGCGAATGGCTTTAGAAGTTTTTCATATTCCCCCCGCTCAACACCAATAAAGTGCGACGCTTTTAGTTTTGAGTTCAAATACCACTCGACCATAATTAAATTGGGCACCCACGCTAGCCATGCTACTGCCTGAAAAGCTTCCGAAGGATCAACATTAAAAGCGCTAAACAAGCCCATACTAAAGGTTTGGTACGACGCGCCAGAAAATTCGACTGTTTGAGGAGTGGAAAAACAAAAAATGCTAGCGGCAAGGATCTTTGCCAGGTCAGTCGCAGCAAGATTGTTAGAGTTTGACCCAGAGGGCTGATAACGATATGAATTCCACTAGTGATCTCCTCAATAGATATTATAAATCGTATTTCCTGAAAGCCAGTGATGTATTGTTAGTCCAGGGAGCGAGCTGAGGTAAAGTAATAAGATGAACACAAACGAAATCCAACAAATACCGCTGGTCATTGGGGTTACCGGTCACCGAGACCTGGTTGATGCAGAAATTCCAGGCGTGCGCGCCCGTATCGAAGCGCTTTTCTCCTTGCTCAAAAACAATTTCCCCGACCTGCCTCTTTTAGTCTTGACAGGTTTGGCAGAAGGCGCTGATAGATTGGTTGTCGAGGTGGCGGAGAGTTCGACTCCGGTATCGTTAATGTGCTTCCTATGCCCAAGTCCTTGTACGAGCTTGACTTTCGAGATGAAAGTTTGGGGGGAGTTTAGTCGTCTTGAAGCGCGTTATCGTACGATAGAATTGCCATTGCTGACGCAATCCCGCGCCGAGGATGTAGCGTTGCAAGGGCGCCAGCGCGATTTGCAGTATGAGCGCCTGGGTTCGTTTCTGGCGGCTCATAGTCACATCTTACTGGCACTTTGGGATGGAAAATATAACCGAGCTGTCGGCGGAACGGGTCAGGTTGTCGATTTTCATCAACGCGATGTCAGTGCGCTGGCTGACGGGCAAGCCAGATCGCGGTTAGACATTAGTGACGATGAAAGTGATTTGGTTTATCACGTGGTCTGCTCACGGGAGTCTTCTGGACGACCAAATGACGTGCTCGAGCCTTGTACGGCAAGTTGGTTTACCCGTAACGACATGACGCCGCGAGTCGCCGTTCTTCCTCAGCGATATGTTGACGTATTCGAGAGTGTACAGATGTTTAATCGCGATTCGCGGGCGCTACCGAGTGACACCTCACATTTCGATCTTGATCCCGTGGATGTTCCAAAAAATGCGGCTGAAGCCTGCGGCGCCATTCGACAGGTTTACGGCATGAGCGATACGCTTTCCTCTCGCTATCAAAAGCGTGTTTTGTGGGCATTAAGAACGACCTTACTGTCAACCGTTCTTGCTGGGTTGTGCTTTATTGTCTACGCGGACTTTAGTGGTCAAGGTAATTTTATCTGGGGTTATTTCCTTGTTGTTGGATTGGCTTTGGGTAGCTATTGGCTGGCACAGGGGCTTGATTGGCAGCGCCGCTATCTGGATTATCGAGTGCTTGCTGAAGGTTTGCGTGTTCAGTTCTATTGGGCCCTAGGTGGTGTCGAAATGGAAACCAGAGTCGTTACAGTCACGATAGTTTTTTTCAAGGGCGAGATTTACAGCTCGGTTGGATCCGCAATGTTATGCGGGTCATTGGTTTACACGTTGATGCGGGCTTTAAGCCGACGGGGGATGAACTTGCAGCCACAATAATGGGGTGGGTAGGTAGTGATAACTCAGGTCAGTTGGGTTACTACCGGCGCAAGGCTGGAGACAAGTTAAGTAAACACAAGCAAACTGGCTGGGTGACGACAGCGACTTTTATGTTGGGGCTGGTGGCGGCTGCGTTGCTAGCGTTTGGCTCCGACTACCTGCATGGCAGTACGAGTAACTGGCTGGTTGCAATAATGGGCCTTTTGCCAATAGTTGCCGCATCGCGCCAGAATTACGCGCACCGGTTAGCCGAGCGAGAATTGGCGGCACAATATAACCATATGCTGAACGTGTTTGAGAATGCACATCGATTGTTAAGACAAACCGAGAGTGCGGCGGAACAGCAGTCAATTCTTCGTGATTTGGGAGACGCAGCATTGAATGAAAATGCGCAATGGGTGTTAAGACAGCGAGAACGGCCGCTGCCGGGCAGTGAAGCAGCGGCCTAAGGAAAAGACAAGAACAAAGCGAATCAGAAGGCGAGGATACAAATCTTAAATCGCATTTATCCCGGATTTCAAAATGCCTGAATAGCCAATGATCGACTGTCTTGCCAGCGGCCGGGTTGCGTCGTCCGAAGATCGATCATCACTCAGAAGCTACTTGTGAACGATGCCCTTGTGCAGTCGGTGTCGGCGAGCATCTTATTTGTCTGGCAAGTGGTGCTGATCTGGGAACATCTTCAGTTTATTGTGGTCATAATATGATATAACGTAACATAAATATCGATGGTGGGCGCAAATGACCGCTGAAAAAAACCGTGTGCTTCAAGTCGAAGATCTTGAATTTCACTACGATCAACCGCTGATCAATATCGCAAGTTTTGACGTTGCCAGACACGAATGTGTTGGTCTGATTGGACCCTCAGGCTGCGGTAAAACGACCTTTATACACTTGATAGCGGGTCTGCTTCAGCCTATCAGGGGGCATGTCCAAATCAATGGCGTGGATTTGTCGCAACTCAGTGAGCGGGAAACTGATCGCCTTCGCGGGCGGTATATGGGCGTCGTGTTTCAGCGTTTACATCTGATCCCCTCAGTTAGTGTCATAGATAATCTCTTATTAGCGCAGCGGTTTTCCCGTACCAAGGTAGATCGGTCTTATGCGGTGAACCTTCTCGAGGAATTGGGAATAGCCGCTCTGAAAGAGAAGAAACCGAGCCAACTCAGTCAGGGGCAGGCGCAGAGAGTAGCTATTGCAAGGTCGCTGGCGCATAGGCCCGCGCTGGTAGTTGCTGATGAGCCTACCTCTGCGCTTGACGATGGTAATGCCGCGGATGCGATGCGCCTGATGCGCACCTTAACGGCGCATGCTGATGCGGGTCTCGTCATTGTGACTCATGACCAGAGAGTTCGTCGCGAGGTAGATCGTGTTGTTAATCTTGGAGATGTAGCATGAGCTTGCTTCGGCTTGCGCTCGCTAATTTGTTCGCTTCTTGGCTCACGTCTGTCGTGAACGTGCTGTTACTTGCGCTGGGGACAGCGAGTATTGCGATTCTTTTGCTCGCCAATGCGCAGCTTTCGTCAGCACTCTCTAGGAACGCGGCAGGAATTGATTTGGTGATCGGTGCGAAAGGGAGTCCCTTGCAGCTTGTGCTCGCTGGTGTTTATCACGCAGATGTACCACCGGGCAACATTTCTTCGGCAGAGATAGAGAGGTGGCAGGGGCACCCGAGAATAGCTTCAGCAATCCCCTTGTCGCTGGGCGACAGTTTTCGGGGGTTTCGTGTTATCGGCACCGTCCCGGAATTTGCCTCGCTTTACGATGCGCAGATCGCCGATGGACGTATCTGGCGACGTCCATTTGAGGCCGTCATTGGGTCGCGAATGGCGGCGGTCACCGGTTTGGCAGTGGGTGACAGCTTCGCGGGTGTGCACGGGCTGTCGGACGATGGCGAGCGTCACGAAGAATCCCGTTATCAAATTGTCGGTGTGTTTGAGTCAACCAACACCGTTCTTGATGGCCTGATTGTGACCTCGACAGAAAGTGTGTGGTTGATGCACAGTCGCCATGCGGCTGAAAGCGCGCCTCATCAGGATGGGGTAGCATCTCATGATCACGAAGCGGTACAGCATGACCATGAGGCCAAGGCTCACGCCCATGAAGCGAAGCAGCAAGAGCGTGATCAGGGGCAACTTCACAATAGCGTCATACGCCATGGCGATGATATTACGTTATTGCTGATTGAATTTTCCTCGCCCATCGCGGCATTGACCTTGCCGAGAGAAATCAATGCTGAAACAAACCTCCAGGCGGCGTCTCCACCCTATGAAATCACTCGGCTGTTGCAGATTGTCGGTGTTGGACTTAATTGGCTAAACGCTTTTGCAGGGAGCTTGGTAATTGGCGCAGCCCTGTCAATTTTTGCCGCGCTCTATGCGTCGTTGCGTGCTCGACGTCATGATCTAGCAGTCATGAGATGTCTGGGGGCCACGAGAGGCGAATTATTTAATTTACTGTTTGTAGAGGGCTTGTTGCTGACTATTGCCGGTATTGGGGTTGGACTGGCCTTCGCGCATGGCGGCATCGAACTGCTAAGTGTTTGGTGGGGCAAGGGGCAGGCCATTTCTGTTAGTGGATGGATCTGGGCAGAGAGCGAGTATGTCCTTGTTGTCGGCTTGCTGTTAGCCGGTGCGGTCGCAGCCATGTTGCCGGCCTGGCAGGCTTACAGTGCTGATGTGGCGCGCACGCTTTCTGCGCCTTGAGGAGGTGAAGATGCAACACAACAGTATTAAGGCAATTTTTTATGCGTTATTGCTTAGCGTCTGCTTGCAGGCGTCTTCGCAAGATTCAGATGGGCTAGATACCCCCGTGCAGTCCAATAACCAGCAGGTCTATCAATTCGAGATTCTCTCCGAAGTAGGTTATACCGACGAAAATGGGCGGCGAATTATCGATGTGATCGAGGGCTATCAGGTTAATCTTGCACTAGCTGTCGAGACCGATCAGGGCCAGCCTGTTATTGGGCTTGAAGCCGTGTTTACTCTGTCAGGCAGCAGCTTTCTTATTGCGCCCGGCCAATTAGCGAGTCGCACCAGCACCGACGAAAGCGGTATTCTCGAATTCGGCATCATGGCAGGAAGAAAGGGCATGGACGAACTGACGGTCTCTTTCGGTGCGAATAAGGCCTTGGTTTACCTTAATATCATCGGCCTTTCGAGAAACAATTTTCCTGTCGGACCAACACAAGAGGTCGACCTTAGTTGGCCCGAGCTGATGCAAACAAAGCTTGATTTTGTGGATGGTGATTTGGAAATTAGTTTTCCAAAGCGTGTTCAAGAGCGGCAGGGCGAGAGGGTTAAGATCTGGGGTTTCATGATGCCGCTGAACGCAGATTTGCAACAGAAACATTTCCTGGTGACGTCGAGTCCGCCGCATTGTTTTTTTGATATCCCTGGTGGGCCCGCAGGTGTCGTTGAAGTTTTTGCCGATCAGGGCGTCGAGGCCTCTTGGGAGCCCGTCCTGCTCCAGGGCACGTTAGCATTGATCAGTGATGGTAGTGCCGGCGTAATCTACCAGCTTAAACAGGCTGTACTTATCGAACACTGAAAGAACGAGACGCTCGCACTGATAGGTGTGTATCTAGAGGCGTTGGTGAAGTCAGCTGGCCCACCATTGTGTTATGTTATATCATTAACGTTCAGGAAAGCGATAGGTGGAGAACATGTCTGTACATGCATTACAAACGACCAAAAAAGCCTTGCAGCAAGCGGAGTCGTATTGCAAAAGTCGTGGGTCACGATTGACAGAAAAACGGCGACAGGTGCTCACTGGATTACTGGATTCAAAAAAGGCACTCTCCGCATATGAACTCGCTGACTACTGCCGTGAAGAGTTGGGCTATCAATTGCCTGTGATGTCGGTGTATCGCATCTTGGAATTTCTTGGCGAAGAAGACCTGGTCCATCGCCTGAGTCTTGCTAAAAAATATGTCGCCTGTGCGCATATTGCTTGTAAGCACGACCATGAAATTCCTCAGTTCCTGATTTGCACGAATTGCTCGGGTGTTCAGGAAGTCAGTATTGATGCCAAATTGATTCAATCGTTGAATAAGTCGGTGACCGATGCTGGGTTTCATCTGACCAGCCAGCAACTTGAGTTCGATTGCCTGTGCGGGGATTGTGTTGATTAAACTGAAGGTAAATGGGAGTCAAGGGGCCTTAAATGGAGCGAGCCTGGTTCTCGATAAAGCATCCATAAGCCTCTCTGTTGTTTGTGCAATACACTGTTTGCTGCTGCCTTTGGCGTTGGTGCTAATTCCCTCTATGGCGGTGCTGCCGATAGCCGATGAGCGCTTTCACCAGCTTTTAGTGGTACTAGTATTGCCTACGAGTCTCTTTGCGTTGACGATTGGATGCCGACGCCACCGACAATGGCGCGTCATGGTTTGTGGTGCCCTTGGGCTGACGGTCTTGCTTTTAACGGTGCTTGCTGGTCACGAGATGCTCGGTGAATTTGGTGAAAAATCACTCACTTTGCTGGGCGCCATCTTGGTAGCTATTAGCCATATAATTAATTTTAGGCAGTGCAAGACAACAAAATGCAAGCACTGATCATTCTTGCTCATGGCTGAGCCTCTCTCGGGTATTGCCACTAACATCATTACGGGTTTTCTGGGTGCAGGTAAATCTACGGCGATTCTGGACCTGATTTCAAACAAACCCAATGATGAAAATTGGGCAATCCTGGTTAACGAATTTGGTGAAGTAGGCATAGATGGTGGCCTGCTCTCGGCAAATCATTCTGAAAAGGTGCATATCCGGGAAGTTCCAGGTGGGTGTATGTGCTGCTCGGCTGGTTTGCCGATGCTCATGGCAATGAATATGCTGCTCGCCAGAGCGAGACCCCAACGCCTCATTATAGAGCCTACAGGTTTGGGGCATCCCTCAGAGGTGATGAATGTCCTGTCCAGTGAACATTATCGTGACGTCTTGGATATCCACTCGACGGTGACGCTGGTTGACGCGCGAAAAATCACCGATCCGCGCTACACTAATCATGCCACCTTTAACGAGCAGCTTGAGATGGGTGACGTCATTGCCGCCAGTAAATCAGATCTGTATGGCCCCGCTGATTTTGATGACCTGCGTTCGTACCTCACTCAAAAAAATTGGTTGGAACAACGGACACTTGCCAGGGTCGTCGATGGCAAGCTTGATCTCGAATGGCTTGACCAAAAAAGCAAATCATGGGGTGAAGGCAAGCAACCGCCGTTCGCAGGTTCGCCTCTGCCCTCGAGCGAAACGGACCATAGAGAGTTCCCTCCAGAAGGTTACATCAGGCTGAGCAACCAAGCAGAGGGTTTTGCGTCGCATGGCTGGATCTTTCGGCCTGAAACGACCTTCAACGAAAAAGAGATCGCGGCGCTGCTATGCAATAGCAAGGCAGATAGAATAAAAGCGTTGTTGCTGACCGACGCGGGTGCGTTCGGCTATAATTTTTCGGGTGACGCGGTTCAGCGGGTGCCGCTGAACGCGCTAAACGACAGTCGTATTGAGGTAATCGCGGCTGGAGAGTTTCCAGCCGCAGAGTTTGAAGCGGAGCTACTGGCGGCCTGCGACCTTCAATAACGGTAGCGTAGGCCAATCAGATAGCTACGACCTGACTCGGGTGCAAAGTTCTTTAATCGGGATGTGTGGTTTCGGATTTCCTCGTCAGTTAGGTTGTTAGCCTTCAGAAAAAGTTTCAGACTTCCGGCGCTGCCTAAATCCCAGTGATAGTCGCTATAAAGTGATACCTCGTCGTAGCCCTCTGTTGAATATTCGAATTCACCGGTATCTTTCTGGTCACTAACCTTGTTGAGGTGAACATGTAAGGTCCAGCTTGGGCCATAAAACTCGACTTTTGTGCCGATCTTGTTTGCGGGAATGAGCGGAATATTTCCACCAGCATCGAACTCTGCGTTTACGCTGTCACCAAATAGCGACCAGTTAACGCCCAACCGTTCTGACTCAAAGACATTGACATTTACTCGAGCCTCGATCCCTCGAAACTCGGCATCGCTTGCTAAGTGTTGTGCGATCAGTTGCTCTTCGAATTCTTCACCTGTCACACTCAAGAAAATATAATCGTCGATCTGATTCATATAGGCACTTATTTCGCCAGTAATGCGGCCCGTGTGATAGCGATAACCAAGCTCCAGATTGTTTGATGTTTCTGTATCTAGATTCGGGTTGCCAATTTCAAGCAGGTTAGTTGCTGCATGCAGTACCAGGTCTTCGTTGTCGAGGACACGGTTACAGGTGCTGTTGTTGACATTCGAAAATAACTCTTCGACAGACGGCGAACGGGAGGCCCGTGTAAGGCCGAGGAATGCATTAGATTCACCGTTAATTTTATACAGCAAACTGCCACTGGTGCTGAATTGCGACTCATCGCTGTCGCACTGGCCTGTCTCTACCTTGTTCGCGTCGTATCGGAAACCGAGTTCTAAGTTAAATCGTTCAGCATCATATTGTTCAAAACCAAAAATGCCGAGGTTCTGAATATCTGACTCAGGAATAAAAGCTTCCTCGCCGATAGCGCTGAATTCGTTATCGGTAAACTGAAGGCCATAGACTCCAGACCAAGCACCAGTTGCGCGTCTGTTGAATGTTACGCGGCCCTCGTAACCTTCGTTACTATAAACGGTGCCAACGACTTGTCCGCCGTCCTCGAAGTATTCGATCTCATCGTGGGCATAGTCGGTATAGGCCAAAGAGGCTCGGACGGACTCAATGAAGCCTTTAGAAAAGCCGATTCCAGCTCGAAGATCGTGGCGGGTTTGCTCGATATCGAGACGCACAAACTCGACTTCTTCGCCGTGTCCGTGCTCGTCCTCATGCCCTTCTTCGGCATGCTCATCTTCATGCCCCCCCTCACCGTGCTCACCGTCTTCATCGTGGTGTTCCTCTTCTTCGTCACCATGTGCATGCGTATGCGAGCCTGGTGGTAAACCATACTTGTTGTTCAACTTACTGGTAGAAAACCCAATAAAACCACGCTCGCCGATAAATGAAACACCTATAGAGCCGCTATCTGATTCACTGTCTGAGTTGCCAATGAATCCCTTCGTATTTGGAAATGCCTCTTCATCACCGTGATCATCTTCCTCATGGCTTTCGTCGTCGTGGTGTTCTTCTTCTTCATGTTCCCCCTCGTGTGCGTGAGCAAGCGCCTCAAGTGCCTCTACGGCGGCTTCGTCGATCGCAAAACCTGGGATTTCAACGGTATCGCTGCTTCGCTGAAAGCCCTCAAGGTGAAACGCGAAGTTCCCGGTGCCAGCATCAAGACGAAACATTGTTCTATCGCCACTCGTGTTGTCGTTGTAAGTGTGTTCAACGATGACGGCTGGCTTGCTGGGAATGGTCTCCGGGATACGTCTGTCGATAACGTTAATCACGCCGCCGATGGCTCCGCTGCCGTAAAGTAAGCTGGCTGGGCCTCTAATGATTTCAATTCGATTGGCAAAGCTGACCTCGACACCTTCTGCGTGGTCAGGGCTTTGGTTTGAGACATCAGTGGTACCTACGCCATTTTGCAGGACGCCGATGCGATTGCCGGTATGACCTCGAATGATAGGGTGTCCCACACCGGAACCGAAGGAGGCGCTATTAATACCAATTTCGCCTTTAAGCGTTTCCCCGAGGGTATCCGCGATTTCTTCCAGCAGTGCTTCGCCCGTCAGAACGTTGATGGGTTGCATGGTTTCAGCAGCCGTTGTTTTAAAGGGTGCGGTAACGACGACCTCTTCCATGTATTGGTGGTGTGCATCCCGGTGGTCCTCAGTCGGGTCTGAGTGCGCGAGGCCTGACGACAATACAAAAGCGGCCACGATTGCGTTCCGCAAGGCGGCGTAAGGTTGTTTCTTTTCGATCACGGGTTGGTCCTTATGTTGATATAGGGTGGATCA
>OCVR010002569.1_pt1 | contig 13501 bp, 17 predicted proteins | sample 1539091 | NCBI WGS metagenome assembly OCVR01 (sample SAMEA3355530, study PRJEB22509) | marine metagenome | biome: marine; feature: coastal ocean; material: water | place: USA | collected 2010-08-07 | depth 16 m | reverse complement strand
AATACTTATAAAGAGTACTATATAGACCAATTGCCGACATGGCACCTTTAACAAATGTATGTCGAATAGGACGATTAGCCATCATATCGAACAGACTATCTTTTTCAAGGACTTGTTCAACACCAAATGTCTTACCAACTCCTGGAGGTCCTGTAACAATCATACCTCGCACAATGCCATCAAGTGTAGCATTAGTCATTTCTTCTAAAATAGAGAAACGTTCAGCAATACGGTCAATCGCTTGTTCGTCAGTTTCAACAATTTCTTTACCAAGTTCAACATTCTCTACTTCGGTAACTTGGTCTTGATTTTCAATCTTAACTCGAACTACTTCACGACCTTTGAATGCTTTAATGTCAGACTTACTAGTATTAATTTTTACAAAATACGAACCATCTTTTGATTTTGTAATACCTTTAACTAGGGGGAATACACCATTTATATCTTTATAGTTGTAATACCCATTTTCGATTTTTACATAACTCATATTTAACCCTCTCATTTGTTTAATATAATTATATTATAGCACAGATATCATATCTGTCAAGTTTTTTCATTTTGCAAATGCCTCAAGATACTCAGCATTTTCAGTTTGTAACACTACGAACTCACCAAAATTATCATCAAATACCTTTAGTAAATTCATATAATCACCTGATGCCATTTCATCTCTAATCGTCTCACCAGGAAAATCATATTTCTTAGATAAAACCGAAGCGGCTCCTAATAGATTAAATGCATTTCCATTAGGACCATCTATATCTATGTAGATTTTGTCAAGTTTTGGTTTTAGTTCTACTGACATTATGCAACCTCTTCTATAGGAGTATAATTCTTAGGTAAACGACCGCCAGCCTCAATACATTCTTTTAATGTTTCAAAAGAAGTAAAGTTTTTAGTTCTATTATAATAAGAACTATCAACTGCGTGGCAAATTTCACTTTTGCTCATTTTAACTACTGGCTCAACTTCACTTGCTGATGCAGAACCAGAGAAAATTGCTGAAAGAACACCTAGAATTAAGAAAACTCCAATAAAACCCATAAGAAATTTCTTAACTACGTATGATAATAATGATATCATTATTTCGCTCCCTTATATTCATAAGGTTTGTTCCACTTACCTATGCTTATGTTAGTATAAAAGGCAGTATCAAAATAATCAATCATTGCATCTGAATTATCATAATATTCACGTCCACCTTCTGCATTTGCAGGTGCAGTTTTCATAATATTATCAATATCTGCGATTAATGAAGAATGTTTTCCGTAATATTCAGGATAATAATTGTTCACTTGAAGATGTCCATCAAATTTATTGATTGGAGCATTAGGATTGTGTCTATCTTCTGAGTCTAAACTTCCGTCATAGAAGTTTATTTCACCAGAAACGATAGAAACATTAAGACTTGAATAGTGTTCTCTACGAACAGAGAACTTAAGTTTGTTTTTGAAACGCTCTTTAAGAGCAACTCGAACCGCTTTTACTTCTTCTGTCGATATATAAGCCATATTTAACCCTCTCTTTTATTGAATATACTTATAGTATACACCAAAACGAGGATTTGTCAAGTTTTTGCGGGTTTTAAGTCAAATTAAACAGGATTTGGCTCTTTTTCTTTGCTTTTTTCGTCTAAAATAGTCCAACTTTCATTAAATCGCTCTAATGTACTGTCTATTATCGTGCGGCCTTTGTCCGTATCGATATATTTGTATGTTATTGACATTACAAACGGATTATCAGGCGGATGATACGCATCTGTTATCTTTGCTAACCGATGTGTCGATTTATGTTCAATTATTGTCCCTATTTTTATTACTGTTTCCATATTACACCTTTTGATTAAAGAATAACGAACTTACACTTTCTTCATTACTTACTCTGCGAATTGCTTCACCGAATAATTTTGATACTGACACTGCTCGTGTCTTTTTACAATCATTTGGGCATTTAAAATCAATACTGTCTGTGATTACAAGTTCTTCTAGCACACTGTTCTCAACTTTCTGACATGCTTTGCCCGTTAATACACCGTGTGTAATGTATGCTCGTACACTTAACGCACCAGCATCTATGATTGCCTGTGCGGCATTACATAATGTACCGCCACTATCGATAATATCATCAACTAATATCGCATGTTGACCTTCAACTTCTCCAATAATGTTCATTACTTCACTTTGACCTGCTTTAGGTCTACGTTTATCTACGATAGCAATATCACCATGAAACATTTCAGCAAATTTACGGGCTCTCATAGTACCACCTGCGTCAGGTGACACGAACACTGTGTTCTTATAGGCTTTATCGCCTAATCGTCTCTTAATATCTTTGGCAAATACAATACGACTTGTTAAATCATCAACTGGAATATCAAAGAAGCCTTGAATTTGTCCAGCGTGTAAGTCCATTGTCAGAACTCTATCTGCTCCGGCTTCTGTAATGAGATTTGCTACGAGTTTAGCAGTAATTGGAGTGCGACTTGCACTTTTTCTATCTTGTCTAGCATAACCAAAGTAAGGAATGACGGCTGTAATACGACTAGCACTACTACGTTTTGCCGCATCAATCATAACTAAGAGTTCCATTAGATTATCATTCACTGGTGAACTTGTACTCTGAACTATAAAGACATCTTCACCTCGAACATTCTCTAAAAACTCTACACTACTTTCACCATCTGCGAAAGTTTTTATTTCTGCGGGAACTAAAGTTGTAAAACAATAACCAGCAATTTCTTCTGCTAGTGTTAAGTTACTATTTCCTGCTATGATTTTCATGTACGTGTAATTTCCTTGTTATTTTCGACTAACTCAGCACAATCTTTTTGAATTTGTTCTAACTCCAGTTTCATAACTTCCACTTTCTCTCTTTCAAAATGTATTTCTACTATAGCCGAAGACACTTCTTGTGCCATCCTATGATAACCATCTTTCATTCCACTTTTGTAACTAAAGTATGCACAAAGACCAATAAAGACGGCTGTTATTATTACTATATCTGTTTCTATCATTTTAAACCTCTATGTTTAATTAATAATTATAACACAAAAATCTAGTTGTGTCAATTATTCGATACTTTCTTCTTTATCAACTGGGATTTCTGGTTCTTTTACGATATCTGTTTCTAGTGCAGATATCAATTCAAACATTTCATGGCAATCATATCCCGAAACTGCTAAAGCACCTTTGATATAGGTAGGATTGATAGGCAACATTGTCTCATTTATATCATGGTATGTAATTATCTTACTTCTGTAGATGATACCACGAGAAGTTAACGGAGTACATTCTTGTACATAGTAATCTATGCCGCCCAATACCATCACAGATAGTTCTTTATCTTCTAGTTCAGTTGCAAGAACAAGTAACTCTGGGTCAGTGTCAATCTTGTGTGGTTGAGAATTGTGTGCCTCAACCGTTTGTACGAATGTAAATAAAATTACAACCGTTATAAGAATTCCATATATCCAATTCTTAAATGACATGTCCCTTTTCTCTGAGCCTACGTTTCCACGCACCACCAATTTTCTGTTCAGACAATTGTTCACGCAACCAATTTAACGTTGGCTCTTTTTTATCTGCTTCAATGCTTGGATTTGTTGCTAATGATTCGATTAATTGATTAATCTCTGTTTCTGTTAAGTTTAATAGATTCATTGAATTATCCTTTTCATATATATTTCCTGTCTTAATGAGTTTCATGTATTGCTCCTTTAGTTGTGAAATTTATGTTATTATCGGTCTGTCTTATTTATCCTTTCTATATCTTCTTCTACACACTTGTCACCATACTGTACTTCTAATATGTGACATGGTTCATTTGTTTCGTTACATGCTTGGTGCCATTCATTTTTTTGAATTGTCACTGTCTGATGTTCTTTGAATGTTCCTGACCATTCAATGTCAGAGGAAGCATTTATTGTATTAAATGAGCATTCTCCTTTAAGTATATACCAATGTTCTGCTCTGTATTCATGGCGTTGCATACTTAAACTTTGACCTGGTGCTATTATTAATTCTTTAACTTTATATCCAGACTTATCATCTAATACTCTATACCAACCCCAATTACGAATAGTCTTAGGTGCTTTCCATTCTTCTAAAATCAAACTACTTGAATTCTTTTTATCTTCTCCACCAACACCCCACATAAAACCAAATCCAGGTGAAGTATCTGCAATAGATGTTGCAAATTCTACTTCAGGCGTATTGCCTTTTTTCCTGTCGCCTCCATTAGCAAATATTATTTGGTCATTTGGATAATGTGCTACGACTTGTTTAATAAAGTTGATGGCAGTGTCATCATCATCCATAAAAGTAAAGACTTCATCTACCATTTGTAAGTTATTGAGAATTGCTAGGCGCTCATTCCAAGGCATAAAAGATTTACCCTTTTTGCGTTCTAACCATTCGTCTGAATTTATGCCTACAATAAGCATATCGCCCATTTCTTTAGCGGCTTTAAGATATGAAATATGTCCCGAATGAATAGGGTCGAATCCGCCAGTTGCTAGAACTATTTTCATTTACTTCTGTCTAACCTCTTTTTGAAATCTATTGGTTAAGAAATCTAAATTCTTCTTAAGCCATTCTTTTTGAGTGTAATCTACTTTTTCTTTCCACTGCATCTTTTCATCAAGGTGGTCCATCCATGTATTTTGAATCCATGCGTTAAATTCTAAGCCCATTTTAGTCATTTTTTTCTCCTTTGTTAAGTGTATTTCTATGATTGGATGGTCGTTAACAAACTTCATTATCGTTTCGTATTGTTCACATACTCCATTTTTGATATTAGCATTACCAATATCCATCATAATCTTTTGTAATTTTAAAATAACCTGTTGGTCAACAGTCCTAGGTACTAAACAAAAATGTGCCTCGTTATGGGGTGTTAACGCAACAAAATCTTTTACTTCATAATCTACTGTACCAATTGAGTCTAACTCTATCACAATGATAAACCTCCGAAAGTATCTTCTGACACATCTTGCTTAACTCCTCCTTGTATATAAGAAGTAATCTCTGTTTCTTGTGGCGCTACTTGTACATCTGCGCCTGCAATCCATTTCTGTGTCCATGGTAGTGGATTGGCTTGTGGGACTGTATATGGACATTTTAGATTTACAGCAATCATACGCTTACAGCAAATCCATTCAATATAATCACTTAATAGTTGTGTGTTTAGTCCAATCATACTGCCGTCTTTAAATAGATAGTCTGCCCACGCTTTTTCTTGCTCTACAGCATCTACAAACATCTGAATACATTCTTCTTCTGTTTCTTTAACAATCTTAATATAATCTTTATCGTCTTTTGGTAAAATCTTTAGAAGTGATTGGGTAGATGCTAAGTGCAAGTTTTCATCACGTGCAATTAGTTTAATAATCTTAGCATTGCCTTCCATCTTTTTAAGTTCAGCAAACGCCCAACTACAAGCAAACGATACATAGAAACGAACACCTTCTAAAATGTTTACACTCATTAGTGTTTTGTATAATGATTTCTTAAGTTCGTATAAGTCTACTTCAACTTTCTTGCCGTTGACTGTATGTTTACCTTCACCTAGTAATTGATACTTCAATGATAGGTTAATAAGTTCATCATAATTAGTACTAATAGCATCAGCACAGTCTGTAATCTCTGAAATGTTCATCATTTCATCAAATACTTTACTAGGATTAGCATATACATTACGAATAATATGTGTATAACTACGACTGTGAATTGTTTCACTGAATGTCCAAGTCTGAATCCACGCTTCTAGTTCTGGAATACTTACTAGTGGTCCAAATGCTTCTACTGGCGCACGACCTTGTACACTATCTAATATGATTTGTCTTTTTAAATTTGCTGTAAAGATATGTCTTTCGTTCTCTGTAAGATTATTAAAGTCATTTGCATCCTTATGACAATCGACTTCTTCTGGTCGCCAGAAGAAACCCAACTGCTTATCAGTTAGTTTGTCAAACTGTTTGTACTTCAACATATCATATCGTTGAATTGTTACACCGCCCGATGGGTCCAAGAAAGCCTTTGCTTTGGTGTGGTCTTGTTTATTTTTTGAATTAAATACTGTTGTCATCTTCTTTCCTCTATATTGTGCAACCTTCACAATCCTCATCATCTATTAAGGTACCGTATTCTGACGATTCCTCTGAAATTTCTTCATTTTTATCCATTGAATTTAATGCATTAATGTCCAACTCTCCTTGTCCATCAAATGTATTGAAGTAATATAGTTGTTTTCCGCCATACTTATAAAACATAATAAGATGTTGTAACATCACAGACATTGGAATTTTCTCATCTTCATAATGCATTGGATTATAACTTGTGTTTACTGATATGCCTTGGTCAATATACTTTTGTAATACTGCCATAATTTTTAAGTAACCTTCTGGAGATTCTTGGTCCCATAGAAGTTCATATTTACTTTTTAACTTATGAATACCCGGAACTACTTGCTTTAACACACCGTGTTTACTTTGTTTAACACTCACCAAACTACGTGGTGGTTCAATACCATTTGTTGAGTTTGAAATCTGTGCTGATGTTTCAGCAGGCATAAGAGCCATTAATGTTGAATTTCTTACTCCGTGTTCTTTTAAATCTTCTCTAAGAGATTTCCAATCCATTCTCTCTGAGTGTTTTACTAGTTCATCAATCTCTATTTTACGAGTATCAATCGGTACTACACCATGTCCGTACTTTGTTTCATCAGATTTAGGACAAGGTCCAATCTCTTTTGCCAAATTATTTGATGCTTTAATTAGATAATAACTCCACGCTTCTGCCCATTCATCGACTAACTCTAAGTTAGGGTCAGTATAATTCGTATCATTTTTAGCCAACCAATACGCAAAATTAATAATGCCTACGCCCAAAGGTCTCCTGTTATCTGTTGCTAACTCGGCCGCAATGAGTGGATAATCTTGGTAACTCAATAGAGCATCAAGTCCTCTTACTGCTAACTCGCAAGGCTTTTCAAAATCTTCTGGTGATTTAATATTACCCCAATTGATAGCACTAAGTGTACAGAGAGCAATTTCGCCCTCTTCGTCTATCACACTATTCAATGGCTTAGTCGGAAGAGTAATCTCACAACATAAATTTGATTGTTTGACTGGTGCCACTTTCGAATCGAATGAACTGTGGTCATTCGCATGGTCTACATTTTGTAGATAGATTCGACCAGTGTTCTTACGTTCATTCATAAATGATGAAAATAATTCAATCGCAGGTACTGTTTTCTTACGAATAGATGTTTTACGTTCTGCTTGTTCATATAGTTCACGGAACTTATCTTGGTCATTAAAGAATGCTTCGTATAGTCCTGGGACATCTTGTGGTGAGAATAATGTAATATTACCACCTGTCATTAGACGTTCATACATCAACTTGTTAAACTGAACACCATAGTCCATATGGCGTACACGATTATCTTCTGTGCCTTTATTGTTCTTTAGAACAAGTAAGTCTTCTACTTCTAAATGCCAAACAGGATAATATAATGTTGCCGCGCCACCTCTAACTCCACCTTGAGAACAAGATTTAACTGCCGCTTGAAACATTTTATAGAACGGAATAACACCAGTATGACTTGCATCGCCATTACGAATAGGTGAGTTTATTGCTCGGATACTACCCGCACCAACCCCAATTCCTGCTTTCTGAGAGACATATTTAACAATTGAACTAGATGTCGCATTGATACTATCTAAACTATCATCTGTTTCAATTAATACACAACTACTGAATTGTCTTTGTGGTGTACGAACACCTGCCATAACAGGAGTCGGCAATGAGATATCAAAAGTACTAATTGCATCGTAGTAATCTTTTACCCACTTCAAACGTTCTTCTTTATCGTAATTGCTGAATAATGTTGCCGCAATTAGCATATATGCCATTTGTGGTGTTTCGTATATCTTATGTGTTACACGATTTTGTACTAAGTACTTTCCACGAAACTGTTCCATGCCAACATATGTAATGTCGAAGTCTCTATCATGTTTGATGAAACTATTAATCTTTTCCCATTCTTCTACAGAATAATCTTCTGTTAATGCTTTGTCATAGAAACCAGATTTAGTATTCTTGTTAACTAACTCTATAATGTGACATGGTTCGAAAGCACCATACACTTCTTTTCTAATATGATAGTTAATTAGATTTCCTGCAACCCATTGATAATTTGGTGTATCTTCTGTTATTAGTTCGGCTGCCGCTTTGATTAATGTTTCTTGTATCTCACTACTTGTCATTCCACTATAAAATTGAATGTGTGATTTTAATTCAACTTCACTGGCAGATACATTGTTAATATTGTTACACGCTTCAAACACAACTTTGTGCATTTTTTCTAAATCTAAATTCTCTTTATCCCCATTTCGTTTAACTATATGAATCCCAGTCATTTTCCTCTACCCTAATATGTGTTAATCTCTGAATCTTCCATGCCTGCAACACGTAATTTTATTATGTTTGACAGTTGAAAGTGTTTAATTTCAAACCCTTTTGTAATACCTAGATACTGATTTCTAATAAGTGCTACTTGGTTTATAAGTTCACCAATCGCAACGATTTCGTCTTCACCGTCAGCATATTTCTCAGCATCTCTACTACTCAATACTTTATTATAATTTTCTAAATATTTTCTCAAATACGAACTTCTCTTCTTTCGTAACTGTATATTCAGATGTTCAAGTATTGCCTCTATCTCTTGTAATTGACCAAAACGAAGTTCAACAAACGCAGGCAGTTGGGTAGAATTTTTTTCAATATTTCCCTTTATCTTTACTTCTCTTCTCGCATCCACTAGTTCACTGTCAAAAAATTGAATACAGTTTGGGATTTCACTCCAGTCTTTTACTATTTTGCTATACCAATTCATTAGTAGTCATCTTCGTCTTCTTCATAATAATCGTCTTCATCTACTTCATCTTCAAAGTATCTGTCTAACGCAACTAAAAGTATTTGATTGCCATCAATTAACAATTCAATATCTTCACTACTCATTCCTAAATCATCGCATTGCTTTATAAACATTTCGCCGGCTTCTATTCTGTCTTTGCCGGGAATATAGTTCACTAAAGTTTCCCACAATTCGTATAGTGATTCTGATTCCAAGTTGACTCCTCTTAGTTATATCTTGTTTTGGTAAGCAATCTATTTATACAGATTGCTCAATTTTATACTTCTTCTGACTCAACTTGTTCTAACTCATGCTTCTCATCATTTAAATTTTCTTCGTTCCAATCTTTCATAACAACATCAAGTTTTTCATCTGACCAGTTCTTACGAAACTCAATCATCTCTTCGCCTGATTTTGTATTATACTTCAAACGATTACCTTGTTTCACAAGTACACCCTTTGCTTCAAAGAACTCAACCAATCCAGAGTAAGGTGACATTCCAGTTTCATATGGAATCTCTACTTGAACTCCTTCAAATGGTTTAGCATAACGTGTCTTCATTACTTTACACGCCGCTCTAATACCATGTACTTGAGACGTTTTATTACCATCAGCATCTACTTTTAGTTTCAATTTCTTCATTGCTACTACAATTGAACTAGCATAGATAAATCCTTGACCACCAGAGATTTTATCATCTGGGTCAAACATATCTTGTGATGCGTATGTATGGTTTGTAGCAACTAGTCCTACATTGTAATCACCAAACATATTCACACTATTTCTTACTAGTGCCGCTAGGGCTTTTGGTTTACGACCCATATCACCTTTCATGTCACCACGATTAAACTGGTCAACATCGGTTGGGGTCATCATCATTCCAAGACTATCAATGACAAACAACACTTTTGGACGGTCTGCGTCTGGTGTGTCTGAATGGTCTTCTCTATAACCTTTCATAAAGTCTGAAATGATTTTAGCAACATCATCAATCATTGCTACATTCAATTTTAGTAGTTTTTCTGGTGTAGTATCTACATCGAGTGCGTGTAACCACGTTTCGTCTAGTGCGTTCTCACTGTCGATTAGAACTACAAAAATTCCTTGGTCTTGTGCATTTTTAACTACGTTACCTGCGGCTACAAATGATTTACCTGCGCCACTTTCACCTGCAAAGACTGTTACTTTACCTAATGGAATTCCTTTATTAAATTCTCCACTGATAAGTTTGTTTAATGTGTAATTACCCGTTGATATCCAAGTGTCTGGGTCTCTAAAACCAACACTCATACCTGGAACAGATTTTGTTATATTTTTACGAAATTTACTCGCATCAAAGGCTCTTGCCATACGATTCTCCTTATGTGATATAAAAAGAGTAGGGGAGTATTTACTCCCCACACTCAATATTGGTCTTAGTCAGTTTTTCTACTACGAATCATTGCTAAGATATCTGCCGCATCTGACTTCGGTGCTTCAGCAGTTGTTTCTGCTGGTGCTGGAGTCGGAGTTGGTGCTGATGTTTCTGCCGGTGCTGTCGCAACTTCTTTAACTTCTTCTACTTTTGGAGCAGATGGAGTTGGAGTAGGTGCTGACGTTCCTGCTGGAACATCTAACCCATAAGGTTTATAGTGCTGTCCCCAACGAGTTGGGTCATACAATTCACCATCAACAGATGCTTCAAACATCTCTGTGATAATTCGCATATCATCTTCTGTTGGACGCTTAGGCATAAACTCATTCAAGTCATATAGACCGTGAGTTTCAATTGCTGAACGCTCGTCTTCATTTAGTGAACGCTCTTTACGAGACCACGATGAAGTTGAATAGTCTGCATACTGACCCTTAGTTGTCTTTGTTAGACGGAAATCAGTACCTTGTTCATAATCCGTTGGTAGATTATCCATATCTGGATCCATTAGAGCCGCCTTCAATAACTTGAAGATTTGTGGTCCAATGATAAATCTACGAACTGGATTTTCTGGTTGTTCACCACCGATAGGGTCAGTTACAACCAAACCTTGGAAAACGTATGAACGCTTTTTCCAATATGTACGACCTAGGTCTTCCATTGCTGGGTCTTTAAACCAAGGACGTATCTCTGCGTGAATTGGGCACGATTCGCCCCACATTTCAACGCAAGGTACTTGAACGATTACTCGTTTAGTTTCGTCACCGCCTTTAACACCAGGGAACGGAAGTTTGATAACTTGTCGTTCTTTCCAAAAGAATGTGTTAGTGGGGTCTGAGTCTGGAAGGAATCTCAATACGGATGTATTGTCGTTGTCCATATTCCAGAAAGGGTATACAGCATCTGAACCTCTGTTTGAGGATGCATTGTCTGATGCTTTGTTGTCTTGTGCGAGTAATTTCGCACGGATTTCTGCTAGTGTTGCCATTATATTTCTCCTATATTAGCCTTTATTAGTTGTTTTCTTACTATTAGTTTTATATTAGTTTTTATGTACCATACATATTTCTACTAATGATACTATTATACTTATCTTTATTCCTAAAGTCAAGCATTAAATACGTCTTTTTGAATGTTTTTTTGACATAAAAAAAGAGAGTTTTAACACTCCCTTTATTATAACATAAGTTGACTATGAATGTCAACCAGAAAATTATTTATTTTTAAAAATCGTAATTAGTCGTTTAAGTCGTTGAGCCTAGTTCTAATTTTCTCAACAGCATCCTTGATTTCCATAACCCAATCGTCTATTTTGTGATTGTAGTCATATGGGTCTAGGGAACTAAGTATTTTATTATAGTATTTTTCAATATCATCTAAGGAGTTTACAATACTGTCTCCTGGATTGATTTCTATTTCTGTAATACCTGCTAATTTGCTAAGTCTTTCTCTATTCATTGTTTTCTCCTAAAAATCGTCAAGACCTGCTAAATGTCTCATTCTAACTTGGTCATTATCTGGTCCTGATGCGAATGCTCCATCTTCATCTTCGCCAGATTGCTCATCATCTGTATTTGGTGGATAAACTTCGTCTGCTGAACTCCAACCTACCATTGATTTAATATTATTACCATCCTGGAAAGGAGACTTGTTATCATCTTCAATTGCAATAATTGCCGCACCATCAATATTATCTGCAATCTCAGAAACCTTCATATTAAGAAAACCAGAGTGGTCAGTTCCACCGTGAGTAGAGGCTACTCGTACTCTTTCCATATAATCTTTAAGGTCGCCTTGTAAATCAAAACGATATGCTGGATGATTTTTCATACCAAAAACTACTATATCGCCCATCTCGTAATCTGCTTCATTTGACATTTGGATTAAATCATCAAGTGTTGGTTTCTTCTTTGCAATTTTCAACTCTGAATTATCTTCATCTATAGACACTGAGTCTACTAAATTCTCATCTGGATATTTCCATAAATCTGGGTCTCTAGGTTCTGGTGGAAGAACATCATCCCAATTCTTAAATGAGCCAATAGTTTTTAGAATTTTTACTTTACCATCAACTTGTGCTGTAAGAGCCGCACCTGTCATATTATTCTTAACATCTTCCAATTCAAGATGGTCATCGCCATCATGGTCAGACATACCACTATCTATTGAAACAAATACGTGGTCATGTCCTGGATTTCCTGCTTCACCCGAGTCTGAAGTAGTTACGTGAAAACGTTTTTCAGGCATATTTTTCATATCAAAAACTACAGAAATACCTTTGTCTGCATCTACATTAAGACACATATCGTCCCAGGCATCATAAAGTGATTCATCTTCATTTATTTTATTTTTTTCGAGGATTTTATCACTATCAAATTTTGAGAATGCTTCTTCTAGCATTTCAGATATTCTAGTATCTGCTGTTTTTGGCTCTACAGTTTCTACTGAAGCCTTTGACATCTTAAGTAGTGTTCCTGCTACTTGCATGTCTTCTTTGTCCATGCCTCTTGGGTTTGAACGAATTTCGTTAGCAATATCAGTTAAGAAAAAAGATACTTCAGCCGCTAAGTCGTGACCTTTCTTTTTGCTTTTCTTATCTAATAATGTATCTACTTGAACTCTATCAGCAAGGTCGTCAAATGTCATTGCTATCTTATTAATCTTAAGTTGAGCCGCTTCTTCTGGAGTACGTGGCTCGGCAAACTGTTTTTTAATTTGTGCATAATCATAAGATGATGAACTTGGAGCACCAAAAGTAATTTTGTTCATTCTCTCACCAGTCTTTTTGACTACTGCTGTCATTATTTCTTTAACTCTTGCAGTTTGATTGTCTCTACGATTTTCCATTTCTTCTTCATTAACTCTATGTAGTAATGGAAAAATATCTTTTAAGTTTTCTTCAAATGTAGACTTTGTGAATTTCTTTACATAAGCATCTACCATTTCTTCTGATATTTCTTGTTGTGGCGTGCGGTCGTTAAGAGCCATATCTTCTACAAAACTAGCATAACCTTTTGCACCTTGAATTCTTTGTATCTTTTCTTTGATAGACATTACACTGCGTTTAACATTCCAAACATCAGCACGATTCGTTTCGTTTACTAGTTGTTGCTTGTTCACAACATTCATAAATTCTTTTAGCCTTGATAAGTTATCAGACATCTCAATGATTG
>OCVR010002567.1_pt1 | contig 13506 bp, 10 predicted proteins | sample 1539091 | NCBI WGS metagenome assembly OCVR01 (sample SAMEA3355530, study PRJEB22509) | marine metagenome | biome: marine; feature: coastal ocean; material: water | place: USA | collected 2010-08-07 | depth 16 m | reverse complement strand
CAAATTGAGGAATTCCTTATACGTTTTGTCTGAAAGAAATATGCTTTTGCTAGCTTTTTGTTTAGTGGAGTTTGTAGTTGCCTTACTCGTGTTTTTTGTCGCCGCACTTCCACAGTTTAGTCCTCTATTTTTAGCTTCTTGAAGGTACTGAGGGTTGTCCTGTTGGCTAGAGGCAAGCCTACACACAGTCTTATCAGACCAGCCTGATAGGTCTTGAGACAGTGCGTGTGTAGCCATCAATGATGCAGTGAGTAAACAGACCAGCCGAAAACAGAAATTCATGATAACCACCTCGATTCAATTAGACTTTATAATAGTCCGGAAACCACAGTACCATTTTAGCCGTAGGAATATTTCTGATATTTCTTAATGCCATATAATAATTGTGTGTTTAGCCCCTTTTTAGCGTAGGAAGTTCAAGACAAAACCCAGTCGATAGGCACTCCCGCTGCATACATGTGTATGCTTAAGATGATGTCTCAGTTAGCTAAAAGGCTTGCTTGGTTAAAGATTGAAAAGTAATGATTAATGTTCTAGTTGAATATCATAATGATTGTTCAATGAGTGCTAAGGGTCTATTAGAAGCTGATGTATAAAGGTAATGATAAGCTAAGCAGTGGTGCTTAGTCTCAGCAGTAGCTGCTTAGCCCTATGCAGAGAGAAATTTGAATAAAGTATGAGAAACGATGTGTAAGAAGGTTTTTATGTGGAGTTACACAGGCAGCCAATTCCTGACACTGACGGGGTTAAGAACCCGTTATTCCTAAAAGCAGCCTTTATTCCAAGTAAGCTGGGATGCTTAAATTATTGAGAGCTTTTGGATCATTTCACTTCGGTTTCAAATGGAAAGCAAATGGCCAACAAGGTATATCAATTGGCTATTGGCAAAGTGATGATGTACCTGAAGCTATGCAATCAGAAGCAGATGTGCCTTTTTAGCCTGCCCTTAATGAGTTAGGGCCGGGTCTAACATGGCAAACACTTGATCTCGCTCTGAAAGCACCAACAACAATGCTAAGTCGCCTTCTTGTAATTGGCTTAGTATTTGTTTAGCCCCTGCTGCAGGACCCTCGGCTACAAGCAGTTGGTGTGTTTTAAGGCCATGCTTTATTGCTTGTTGATGAGTGAGACGTAAGGTTTCGCCCAGTTCGCGGCCCCGCAAATACTGGGGTAATTCGGCAGCCATTAAAAAATCTGGATTAAGCGCTAAAGCGCTTTGGGTGGCGTCTAAAATGTCTTGATCTGAGCGATCCCCCGCATGGCTTATCATGATAAAACGGCGTTTGGCGGGAACACCGGCCATCGCATCCGTTACCGCAGAAATTGAATGAGGGTTATGGGCAAAATCAACAAATACTCGGGCGCCTTTTATGGCAAATTCATTACAGCGGCCAGGGTTGTCTTTGGCATCGTTTTTGAAGTTACATAGACCTAACGCAATCGCTTTGTTATCAATGTTCATGACTTTGGCTAAACACAGGGCGCCTAAAGCATTACGAATATTGTAATCGGCGGCGCCACCCATCGATATGGGAATGTCTTTAACATTAACCACAGGGTAAGCCTTGGTGCCGTCAAAATACACTAGGTGATCACCCTCTTGCCAAGCACAAGTATGGCCCTTGGTTTTGGCTTGGGTGATCAGCGGGTGAGCGGGATTTAGGGAAAACCAGCACAAGATGGCCTGAGTTCTGGTCACTTCTGCCCGCACATATTCATCGTCAGCGTTGAGCACTAGCACACCATTGGCTGCTAAGGTGCGGTGTACGGAAAATTTGGCCACTGCCAGTTCTTCTACGGTATTGACTCCGTATTGGCCCAAATGATCAGCAGCCACATTAGTCACTAAGGCTGCCTGTGCTTGGCGTAATGGCAACCCGCGGCGCAATATACCACCTCTAGCCACTTCTAAAAAAGCCACTTGTAAGCGCTTATCCCGGAGTAGCATGCGAGCACCACCGGGGCCAGAATAATCACCATAATCAAGAATATCATCCCCCACGCGCACAAATTCGGTAGAGGTGATGCCGGCAATTAAGCCAGCGGCTGCACCAATAGCCGAGCAGAGTCTGGTGCTGGTGGTTTTGCCGTTAGTGCCTGTAATTAAGGCAACCGGTATGTCATGTAGGCTGTGCCAGTTAACTTCAGTCGGTTTTGGTAAGTCAAAAACAGACCACGTTTGTGAGCCCTCACCATGGCCTAAGGATAAATGATCATCGTCACACAATACGTCAATCCCGTGTTTCTTAGCCACTGTAATTAGGGTGATTAAGGCTGGATTAGCTTCTCTGACCATGACGTTTCTAAGGTCATTGATCATGATGTCAAAGTTGTTGGCGGTTTGGTTAAGCAATTGTGCAGAGGCAAAATGCCATGCGGTTTGGCAGGCGAACATGGCACTGTAAAGTTGGTCCATTGGCGCAGATACTGCAAGGTTGGCACCGCCTTCAAAGCGGCGGTCAATAATCTGCTCAGAATGCCAGCCAATGGCATCAAGCACACGCCTAGCCTGTTGCTGCCAAACTTTAATCACCTCATCAAGATCAGCGGTAGGGCATAGCACATCTAGATTTGCACCCACATGGCTCCATAACAAACCGGGGCCCGTAAGCCTTCTAAAATCATCAAGAATGAGATTCTCACTTGAACTGCAGCTAATGTCTAAGGCGGTTTCAATCGTATCTGCTGCTTCAACCATTAGCTAGTCACCATCTTCGTCATTATTTCTAGCTAAGCGCACGCCGCGTTCATCTCGGATGATGGTGTCGCCCTCCCCGAGTAATTCTTCCATGCCTGCGTCATTATTGCCATCCATGGTGGGATGAACATCTAAGTCTGATTTTTGTTCATTTTTTAGGTAAATTATTTGCTTCCAACAGCGAGTAATGTTGTCCCCAAATATCATCAAAAGATCACCTTGGTTGGCCATGTTTAATGCGGTATCTACGGCTTCTTGTTCGGATGCAATCACAGAAATGTTGTTAGCATCCACGCCATTTTTAAGTAGGCCTTGCTGTAACATCAGAGGGACTTCATCGTGGCCGCGCTTTCGGCGGTTATCATCAGCCTTGCAAATGTAATGATCAAAATGACCCGCTAGAATTTCAGCCGCTTCAAAGATGTCTTGGTCGCGTCGATCACCCGGTGCAGACAGCACTGCAATACGGCGCCCTTTCACATCTAAACGGCTAACTAAGCCAGCCATGGCACGGAACGCGGCGGGGTTGTGGGCATAATCTAGAATTACCTTGAACGGGTGTTCATCAAATACGTTGGTACGGCCCGGGGCTTGGAAGAAATTGGTGTCGAAGGTGCGTAAACCGTGACGAATATTGTCTAATTCCACATCAAAACTGTAGGCCATAGCCACTGCAAACATGGCATTTTGTACGTTATGCATGGCCTTGCCTTCCATGGTGGCAGGGATTAGATGGGACCACAGCACTGGAATATGAGTGCCCTTGTCGTATATGGCAATCATGTCACCATTCATGCCTTTCTCAAGCACTAGTGCGCGGCCACCGGCACGAATATGCTCCTTAACTAAACTGTGATCAGAATTCATAGTGACGTAACAAATACGTTCTGCGCTGGCAAAATCAGCCATTCTTAAACAATGGATGTCGTCAGCATTTAATACCGCTGTGCCAGTCGCAGATTCCACAACTACGCGCTTTACCGTAGCCAGCTGTTCTACCGTATCAATACCACCTAAACCTAAGTGGTCTGCAGTTACATTAAGGCAGGCTGCCACGGTGGAGGTTTGGTAACCCAAACCGCTGCGTAATAAACCCCCCCGAGCAGTTTCCATTACCGCAAAATCTACCGTAGGGTCGCGCAATACAATCTGCGCAGACGTTGGTCCGGTCATATCACCCTTAACACTAAGCTTGCCGTCTACATATACACCGTCAGTAGAAGTCATCCCCACGGTATGGCCGCTGGTTTTCATGATGTGGCCAAGCATGCGAGAGGTGGTGGTTTTGCCGTTGGTGCCAGTAATCGCTGCTATGGGGATTTGGGTGAGGGCGCTAGGGGGAAATAGCATGTCTATCACTTTGCCAGCCACGTCTCTTGGTGTACCTTCACTTGGCGCTACGTGCATGCGGAAACCAGGAGCTGCGTTAACTTCTACAATGGCGCCGCCAATTTCTTTGTAGGAACGGCTAATATCATCTGTAAGGAAATCCACACCTCCCACATCAAGGCCCACAGACATGATTGCCCTGACCGCCATGTCTCGGTTATCTGGGTGCACTACGTCGGTTAAATCAATGGCCGTGCCACCGGTAGAGAGGTTGGCGGTGTCCCGTACATAAAAAATCTCACCGTTTGGCAAAACAGTCTCTTTAGTCACATTGCCTTCGTCCATAAGGCGGGTGGCTTGTTGGTCTAGAGTGAGTTGGGTTAATACTTTTTCATGGCCAACGCCTCGGCGCGGGTCGCTATTAATAATTTCAATCAGTTCTTCTATAGAACGCTTTCCATCGCCGACAACGTGGCCTGGAACGCGCTTTGCTACAGCCACTAGTTCGTTGTTAACCACTAGCATGCGGTGGTCGAATCCGGTGATAAAACTTTCTACCAATACTGCACGGCTAGTGCCTTGCTCCTTAGCAAATGCAAAGGCAGTAATGACTTGATCATCCGTGGTTAAATTAATGGATACACCCCGGCCATGGTTGCCGTTGAGTGGCTTTAGTACCACAGGATAACCCACTGATCTGGCGGCTCGAACAGCACTTCGATCACTATAAATCATGCGTTGCTGAGGCACAGGCAAACCGAGTTTGTGCAACAGGTTGTGAGTGTCTTCTTTGTCGCATGAGATTTCTACAGCAATATGTTTAGTTTGGCTGGTTATGGTGGCTTGAATACGTTGTTGGTATTTGCCATGGCCAAATTGTACTAAGCTATAGTCGTTTAAGCGCATCCAAGGAATGTTGCGATCTTCTGCAGCTTTAACTAAAGAGCCAGTGCTTGGGCCAAATTCTTGTTTTTGGGCCCTTAAAATAAATTCATTAAGCTCTTCTTTCCACTCAAATTCATCATCAAAATGATAGTCAACTTGTGCTTGTAGTTGTTGAGGTAAAAGGTGCATCAATAAGCGTAATGCAAGCTCGCCTGCATCAAGGCCTACGTTGCGTTGTTTATAGGCGTATACCATGTTGTATTGGCCAGGGGTGTCTCTAGAACGGGTGCGACCAAAGCTAACTTCTGCGCCAGCCATGCATTGAATCTCTAAGGCACAGTGTTCCCAAACATGGCCTAGCCATGTACCTTCATCTTCCTTCAGGCGGCGCACAAAACCACCCGTTTCTCGGTAAGAACAACCATGTTCTTGTAAGTTGGGAAGGGCTTCCACTAATGGGTTTATGAATGAGGCACCTATTTTAGCCGAAGGCCATTGTTCAAGAACGCCAAGGTCAATAACATGGCGAATAACGGGAAACCCAGCCCAAGTGTTGGGGCCAACGTATACATTTGTTGATATTATTTTCATCTGCAAACGTCCTTTTATTATCTAATTGCAATACTGCCGTAAGCTTTGGTTTATTTGTTCTGAATGTCTGCAAGGCTGCAAAAGCCACTTTTATCATCCCTGGGTGGGTAGGCATGACGATTTTTGAGGTCATAACGACAGCCCTCCCCTAATACGTCGAGTTTAAGGCCTAACAAACTAAGGGCATCATGACGGCCGGCTTGCCACATGGAAGAATAAGTCATTGCGCCAGCATCAACCACGGTCACCGTGCCACTTCCCACTACTTCTAAAATATCATCAGGCCCAATAAATGCTGCTGTATCTTCGTCTATACCTAGGCCGATTAAAAAAGGGTTGTAAGAAGAGGCGCTTAACAGGCGGCCTAAGCGATTGCGCTGGGTGAAATGTTGGTCAATAACCACGGCATTGGTTAAACCCATGCCGGGCGCAAGGCTTACGCCGTCACCAGAAGGTACAGCGTTACCATTGCCACCTGCCACCATATGCTCAGACATAATAGATGCCCCAGCAGACGTGCCCGCAACCGGAATACCTGCAGCATTGCGGCGCCGAATCTTTTGCGCCACCAATGTGCCTCCTAAAATAGTAGATAAACGCAGCTGATTACCACCGGTCATAAAGATGCCCGTGGCTCTATCTAGCATGGCAGCATATTCTGGATTGTCGCAATCTTCTCGGCTAGTAATCGGCAAAAATTCCACCTTTTCTGCACCTAGACTGCGAAAAATATCAATGTAATCTGGGCCTGTGGAGTCGAGCTGTGATGCTGTTGGAACCACTACAATGTCGGAGTTTTCGCCACCGGCCAACGCCAAAAATTTAGTATGGATGAGCATTTCTTTTTCACGGTCTTCACCGCCACCAATAGGGATAATAAAGCCACGCTGGGCTTGGTTTAAAACGGGTGCTGGGCACATGGGTGTGGGTTACTTCTCTATTAACTAATGATAAAAAACAACAGTATTATGATCGCTCATAAGTACCAAAAATTTGGGTCTGGCCGTGACGTTTATGCCAGCGGCCACGGGCCATTACGTCTGTAATGTTATTGTGTTTGTCTAACACAACCATATCCGCGTCTTTGCCCTGTTGCAACCGGCCTTTATGAGAAAGTTTCAATAAATCAGCGACGTTGGTAGTGAAAGGGGCTAGTGCCTGGGCCATAGGAACCTTGTGGCTTAGTATTTCACGCAGGGTTTCTGACAAGGTAGAAGAACATCCTACTCCCATCCGCACAGGCTCACCTTCTTCGTTAAAGTGTGGCAAACAGCCGCCACCATCGGAACTAATAGTCAACTTGTCTAATGGGAAATCACCCTTGCGATATCGTAGAAATGCTTCTGCGGCCGACCAGCCTGGGTCGCTATGGCCTTCTGGGAATGCGGTTACGTCTAAACGGACACCACGCAGGGATAAGGGTAGGGCTTCTTCAAAAAGGGTTTTATTACGATTGATGTGTGTTGGGTTGAATACCCGTGCAGGAATTTCTGAATGGTCTAAAGCTTCACGCACTAGCTCTAAACCGCGCTTGCCATCGCCCATATGGATATGCAAGATCCCTGCTTTACCTGTCATGAGGCCTGCCACATGCGCCTCACTAGCAATGCGTAAAAACTCATCCAGTGTGGGTTGGCTGGAGCGGTGATCACTAATAGCAAGTTCCCCTACACCGATAACTGGGTCTACAAATACAATGTCGGAGCGCGCACTACCGGTGAGTGTGGTTAGCGGCACATGATAGCCACCAGTATGGCACCAAGCCGACATACCCTCTTCGCGCAAACTGTAGGCTTGGGTGACAATGCTTTGGGTATTGCGAGTAAGGTCATCGGTGCCTAATACACCCACTACACTGGTAACGCCAGAGTGAGTGAACTGGGACAAGAATACAGGCGGAACTCTACTGGCTGGCCCCGTTTCACCGCCGCCACCAGTAATGTGAGCGTGGCCATCTATCAATCCTGGCACTAGGCTTGCGCCGGCTAAATCCACAACTTCTACGTCGAAGATGTCATCTAAAACAGGCTCGTGGGCACCAATGTAAATTATCTTTTCTGCCACCACCAATACATGACAAAGCCCCATGGCTTGTGGGGCAAACACATTGGCATTTTTAATCAGATGAAACATGGGAAACCTGTTAATGTAAGTTTGAAAGTTTTTTAAGAAGTAACTCAAACATTAGCATGATCCGCTGATCTTTATGCGACTTGTTAGGCCTATATGAGAAAAAACTTAGACATTAGAGTAAATTAAAAAGATTATTGAAAAAAGTCATGCCACCTTTTTTTAAAAATAACGTCTTAATGTCACAATTGGTGCAACAATTAATGTTTACCTGTTCCTCACTCGTGATGCGGTGCATCAAATTCAGCGGAGTTATTATGCTCTTGGGCGCATCTTTTTAACTCTTGTTTTAACTCTTGTTTTAACTCTTATTTTTAGCTGATACCCAAAGCTCGCTTTAATTTTAGATCAAACGTCTTTTCAATACCGCATGTTTTATGGCTGATTAAACCCAGAAAAGCATTCAAAAATTCTTAGAGCAACCAAAATCGAAGGTATAATAACGCTTCAATGTCATCGTTTTGCCACCCGACGTGGCAAATCCGGGTTTATTTTTGGTAAGTCGTCGGTCTGCTTTTGGTCTGTACCATGTTGAAAACTGGGCTTTTAATATTGTTTTTATTGGGGGTGCTATGGCATCGCATCGTGATTTCGTCTCAGCTCAAGGGCGCAGGCTCGCCTATCAGCGTATTTTAGGGAAGGGCCCAGAGATTGTTTTTCTAAGTGGCTTTAAGTCAGATATGCAGGGCAAAAAGGCTCTTCATTTAGCTCAGTGGGCCACGCGCAGGGGCCGCCGTTTTTTGCGCTTTGATTATTCGGGGCATGGGCAGTCGTCGGGGCTGTTTTGTGATGGATGTATCGGGGATTGGTTAACGGACGCTGAAGCTGTGATTGCTGAACTGACCGAGGGGCCTGTGATCTTAGTGGGTTCTTCTATGGGGGGCTGGATTTCTTTGATACTCGCACAACGCCTTGGTGCCCGGGTGGCAGGGTTAGTCACTATAGCAGCTGCCCCAGATTTCACTGAAGACAGCATATGGGCTGGTTTTAATGCAGATCAGCGAGCCGAATTAAAACGTAATGGACAGATCGCGATACGGTCAGACTATGATGAACCTTACACTATCACGCAGCGACTAATCGAAGATGGTCGCCACAATCTGGTGCTGCATAAACCATTGGAGTTGCCCTGTTCGACGCGCTTTCTTCAAGGCACGGCAGACGTCGATGTTGACATGTCTGTGGCACTGCGTTTATTGGCCCATGCATCTGGACCAGATATCCAGCTAACCTTAGTTGATGGCGCAGACCACCGGTTTTCAGATGACCGTTGCTTGGGGTTAATAGAAAATGCCTTAATCGATGTTTTGCCCCCAGTTCTGAACTAATATGAAAAGGCGGCCTTTTGCGCTGGTACTTTTTGCCACACCTAAAATGCTTTGAGGCTTAAACATGAAGCAATATGTTTGCAGTAAGAATCAACCAACCATTACTTTTCGACATTAGTAACATTGATGATCGCTTGCTGCATGGTTGCACTATTGTTGTAGTCCAATGGGATCCCAAACAGCTTATTGTCTTTACTAATTACTAGGCTGGGAAAACCTTGGCTTGAGAGTTGGCGGGCTAATTGAAGTTGTTCCTTTAGCAGCAACTCGATGGCAGGGCTGTTTATATCCTGTTTGAACTTTTTTACATTGAGGCCAATATTGTCAGCAATTTCAGACAGAACATCGACGTTGGAGGGGTTTTTGGCGTTTAAGTAATAGGCCTGTTGGATGCCTAAAATCATAGCGTCCTCCATATTGGCGTCCTGTACTTTGGCAGCTAAAATAGCCCGGCATGCGGGGTAGGTGGAACGCCTTGGCATGCTATTACTGGCAGGGTTCCAAAACTCATAATTAAATTCGATACCGGGGATGTGTTGCTGAATGTGTTGCCAGGTATTGGATAAATTGTTTTGCATCGCCAAAGGCATGGGTTGATCTGAGTCGGGGGCCAAACCACCCACCACATAAACGATGTCTAGGGTATGAGTGAATTGTGATTTGAGTTGCTGCCACACGGGTCTAAATCCCCAGCACCAACTGCACATAGGATCATGAATGTAATATAAAATGTTACTGGAGTGAGTCACTAAATCGCCTTTGAATGTAAACTGTAGTAAGGGAAGTTTGGAGGTTAGGTTGACCATAACCCAAGCGCCGAATATACCCCCCCTGTGTGTCGCTGACAAGGCGAAATCAAACTCCCTTGGCAATGCCATAAATAGTGAGCCTTCAGCTTGCTTTTATGGTTTTTTATTATGCAAAGGATAATGATGGTTAATAGACGGCGCAAAGAGGTTCTAACTAAAGGTGCAGTCATAGGCGTAGTTATCGGTTTAGGAGCAGGTGCAGTAGAACCTTTAGTCGCAGGCTTATTAGTAGGCGTAGTAAAAGATCTAGCTACTGGGTCAAAAAGACTGCTTTCTATATCTGTGGCTAAAATTAAGACTAAAGAGTCTTGCTGCTGGCGATTTTTAGTATTTTTTCGAGGTTGGCTTTGCCTATACTGTCGGTTAAAGACTGGAATTGCTGCCTATCGAATGCATCAATAATCAATTCTGACTCTTTTATGAACTAAAAATAACATCGGTTTAGCTAGCGCCGCTTTTTTAGGTTGTGCAGAATAATAATGCCTAGTAGGTTGTTTACTTGGGTCTACCGAAGTAAACTCACAACGGCGTACATATATCTGTAAGCGGCATCGGCACTTTTAACAGGGTTAATGCCTTGTCAATGTTGTTTTGTTTTGTTACTTTTTAGTGCCGCTTGAAGATAAACCCGAATTAATTATAAGAATGGAGTTTTACATGAATAAGCTTGTTAAAGGTTTGGCCGCTGCTGGTGTTGCAGCTGCGATGTCACAAGGCGCAGTAGCAGCCTGTGGAGACGTAACTATTGCAGAGATGAACTGGGCCTCTGCTGAATTTATGGCTAACGTAGACAAAATCATCCTTGAAGAAGGTTATGGCTGCACCGTGGAATTGGTTCCAGGTGCAACGCTAACTACTTTCGCTTCTATGGATACTAAAGGTGTGCCTGATATTGCACCTGAATTGTGGACACAATCTGTGGATGTTCCTCTGAAAGCTGCCATTGCATCGGGTAGCTTACATAAGATGAATCCAAAGCCGATTTTAGGTGCTGGTGAAGGTTGGGTTGTACCCAGCTATACATTAGAAAATCATCCAGAAATCAAAACTGTACTAGACGTGATCGAGCGCCCAGATTTGTTCCCATACAACGAAGATCCTACTAAAGGTGCCTTCGTGGGTTGTCCTGCAGGTTGGGGTTGTCAGCAAATCAATAACAATCTATTCACTGCCTTCGACATGGAAGCTAAAGGTTGGGTTTTAGTTGATCCAGGTTCTGCTGCAGGTCTTGACGGAGCGATGGCCAAGGCTGTTCAACGAGGCGATGACTACTTTGGTTATTACTGGTCTCCAACAGCGATGATGGGCAAGTACAATATGCAAATGCTTGACTTTGGTGTGCCGTTCCAAGGTATGGATGACTGGCTTGCTTGTACTACCCAAGCTGAGTGTGCCGACCCACAGCCAACTTCTTGGAGTGTGTCAGAAATTAACACCATTGCTACGGATTCGTTCATGAAGAACAATGACCCTAAAGCTGCTGCATACATTAAGGGACGCGAGTACCCTGCAGCCGCCATGGGTGCAATGTTAGTGTACATGGCTGATAACCAAGCTGGTGGTGAAGATGCAGCAATTGAGTTCCTTGTGAATCATGAAGATGTATGGACCCAATGGGTTGGTGTTCAAGCCGCGAACTTAATCAAAAAATCTTTAAACTAACCTAAGGGTTGTTTAAAAAGCCTGCTAACCCTGTTAGCAGGCTTTTTTTTAATTTTTTAACTGAGTAGGACTAATTGTGGAATTATTTGACGACTTTCCCTCAATGGGGCGAAAAGACTTAGTAGATTTAAAAAAAGGCATTGATTTTGCATTTCGTGATTTTTCTCGAGACAACGGAGAGGCAATTGAGGGTTTCTTTGATCCACTAATGTATTTTATGGTGTGGTTCGAAAAACTACTCATGGCCGCACCCTGGCCAATTATGATTTTAATCTTTGCGATCTTGGCTTGGCTTGGCGCTCGCAGTATTGGTATCGTTATTGGCACCATTGTATCGTTTTTGGCGATTGGGTATTTTGGCATGTGGGAAGATACTATGGCCACCGTGGCCATTATTTCTGTGGCGACTTTCTTGTGCATTGGTTTGGGAATCCCTCTGGGGATTTTAATGTCCCGCTCCAATCGGGTGCAAGCAACGGTCACTCCTGTGCTGGACATCATGCAAACTATTCCCAGTTTTGTGTATTTAATCCCAGTGGTTATGCTGCTGGGCATTGGCAAGGTACCGGGCCTGATTGCCGTGTGTATTTATGCCTTACCCCCCATTGTGCGACTTACTAACTTGGGCATCCGTCTGGTCGATAAAGAGGTGCTTGAAGCTGCCGAAGCCTTTGGATCTAATTATCGCCAAAAGCTATTTGATGTCCAAATTCCTTTGGCGTTACCTAATATCTTTGCAGGCGTAAACCAAACTATTATGATGGCTTTGGCCATGGTGGTTATTGCCTCAATGATCGGTGTTAAAGGTTTAGGGGTTCCCGTACTCAGAGCAGTTTCTAATCAGTACTTGGCATTAGGTCTGATGAATGGATTAGCCATTGTAGCTTTGGCGGTTATATTTGACCGAGTATCACAAGAGTATGGCAAACGGTTGCAAAAGCACCGTCAAGGAGGTCACGGTGTCTGATGTTAAGGTTTCCATTAAGAACCTATATAAAATTTTTGGGCCTAATGGCGGAGCCATGGTATCAAAAGTTGAAAATGGTGCTACAAAAACGTCATTGCAAGCTGAACATAAGCATGTTCTGGGTTTAAATAACGTCAATATTGACATACCTGCGCGCCGTATTCAGGTGATTATGGGTTTGTCAGGTTCAGGAAAGTCGACCCTAATCCGTCATTTAAATCGCTTGATCGAACCCACCTCTGGTGAAATTTTGGTTGATGGCGAAGATGTTTTAGCCATGTCTGCTGAAGAATTACGTAACTTTCGCCGCAACAGAATGTCTATGGTGTTCCAAAAGTTTGCCTTGTTACCTCACCGGACGGTGATCGACAACGTGGGCTATGGGTTAAAAATTAAAGGCGTCGACAAAGCTGAGATGAATGAGCGTTCGCAAAAGTGGATTGACAGAGTTGGCCTAGCTGGCTTTGAAAATAACTATCCAGCGCAGTTGTCGGGTGGCATGCAGCAGCGGGTTGGCTTGGCAAGGGCCTTGGCGACAGATGCTGAAATTCTATTAATGGACGAAGCTTTCTCGGCATTGGATCCATTAATTCGTAACGACATGCAAGATATCTTGCTGGACTTACAAGAAGAATTGCACAAAACCATTATTTTTATTACCCATGACTTGGACGAGGCGCTTAACATTGGAGATAATATTGTTATCTTGCGAGATGGTGCTGTTATTCAGCAAGGGTCGCCTCAAGAAATTGTGCTAGATCCTGCAGACGATTATGTGCGTGACTTTATTAAAGATATTAACCGTGCGCGCGTGTTAGATGTTTCAGCGGTTATGGAAGCCTCTTCATCTGACTCAGGTTTGGAATTTGCCTCCACCGTTATTCTAGAAGATGCGATGCCAGCCATGGTTAAGGCGGATGTCACTCACGCTAACGTCATGCGTGATGGTGAAGTGATTGGAAAAGTCACTTTGGCCGCTATGATTGGCGCTATTGCGCGTCCAGAAAGCGACGATGAAGAGCAAGTCACCTATCGTTAGAAGCCCTATAGGAATGATAAAGAGGCGGCCTTGGCCGCCTTTTTTTTTCATTTTTGAGTTGTTAACCT
>OCVR010002560.1_pt1 | contig 13542 bp, 11 predicted proteins | sample 1539091 | NCBI WGS metagenome assembly OCVR01 (sample SAMEA3355530, study PRJEB22509) | marine metagenome | biome: marine; feature: coastal ocean; material: water | place: USA | collected 2010-08-07 | depth 16 m | reverse complement strand
TTTTTGATCGTTTTGGTTCGTACTTTCGGACCAAGCTTGCCCTTCCAAAAACAAGTAAATAATTCACATTTTATCAGGTAAATTAGTTATCTTGCCGCGGCCTGTGCCGTGAGTAACATACTGACTATCCCCGCTCTTAATAAAGGGGAATCACTACTTTGAGACCCCGCAAGGAGAACAAAATGTTCAAGAAGACTGCATTGATCGCCGGCATCGGCCTGGCACTGTCTGCTACTGCGCAAGCTGATTACCAGTGGGAGCTGGATGCCGGCTACGCTCGTGGAAGCTTCGATTACAAAGACGAGAACCCCAGAACTGTCAATGGCGACAACGATACTAATATCTACGGCCTTGGCGCGACCTGGTACCTGGAAACAGTCGACACTAGCAAGGGCCCCCTTGGCGAAGCAGCTTTCCTTGATCACGCTTCCTCAATTGGAATTGCCTTCAGTGACGGCGAAGTCGACATCAGCAATGGTGATGATGAAGACGGCCAGACCTACAACGTAGACGTGCGCTACGTCGCGGAAGGTCCCGGCTGGAAGCTGTCTGGCTGGCTCATGGAAGTGGGCTACGAGCGCGACGAACCAGGTAATAAGGACGTTGATACGTGGAGCGTTGGCATTGGTAAATACATTACCCAGAACACCACGTTGGTAGCTCTTTACGAGAACGTCAACATTAACAACGGCGGTGACGCAGATCGCTGGGGTGCAGAGTTGGAACACTTCTTTGCTTTCGACAACGGTGGACTGAAAGCTCGCGGCGGATACGGCAAAACCGTTGTCAGCAATCAAGATGACCCTACCACTTGGGCCCTCGGTGCCACTTGGTACATTGGCAACAACTGGGGCATCGCTGCTGACTTCAAGCAAGACGACGACAACGGCTATGAAGTCGATTTCTACAGCCTGGGTGTTGAGTGGTTCATCACCGAAAACTTCGCTGTAGACCTGTCGTACCAAGATGTATCGCCTGACGATATCGACAACTGGAACGCTCAAGGCTCTAAGCTTGAGACGTCTTACGACCAAGTTGGCGTTAGCGCTCTGTACCGCTTCTAAGCAGTACTCGGCAATACAGAAAGCGGACACTTCGGTGTCCGTTTTTTTTTGTGCTGAAATATTCATCAGCTCTTGTAGGGATTCGTTTCCACTCGCTACTGTATTGATTATCTGAGTAACGCCCACTCAAGCAGAGCAGCATCGCGCTCGACAACAGCATTGGCAACGTGCAATTTCCCCCCTCACAGCCAGCGGGACCACCCTTACAGGGTCCTGAGTCAATCCCTCCGGCCGCTCGAGTGACAATCAGTCATCGCGGTCGCCGCTCTGTTTGGCAATTAGCGTTTAAGCGCAGCCCCCCGCGCGGTTTGAGGCACGTTCCTCTGGAGCAGCGAGTAAGACCTAAAGACACATGGCTATGGACACCCCAGAATTTTAAACCTCGTAGAAGTTTAGGCGATGATTAACACTCGTGGCGCCGGCCTGGCTTATACTGCCACTCTCACCCGATCTGTTTAAAGGACAATGATATGGCTCGATTGGCAGGCAAGGTAGCAATAGTCACTGGTGGCGCACGCGGCATGGGCGAAGCCACCGTAAGGCTCCTCGTGGATGAAGGGGCGAAGGTATTAATCGCCGACGTATTGGATTCACCCGGACAGCTGTTGGCCGAAGAACTAGGCAGCAGCGTGTCTTTCTTCCATCTTGACGTCACCCGCAAGACCGATTGGCAAAAAGGTGTGCAAGCTGCAACAGCTCTGGGGCCGCTGTCAGTCCTGATCAACAATGCCGCTATTATCTTCCAAAAAACCATCATGGATACCACCGAAGATGACTTCATGAACATTGTTCGCATCAATCAGCTTGGCGTTTTTCTTGGGATGCAGGCCGTTTTTCCAACGATCAAGGACAATGGCGGTGGTTCGATTGTTAACGTCTCTTCCATCGACGGGCTGCAGTCGAAGAACTCCCTTGCCGCTTACTCGTCCACCAAGTGGGCGGTGCGGGGCATGACAAAGGCCGCCGCTATTGAAATGGGAAAGCACAACATCCGGGTTAACAGCGTCCACCCCGGCGGTATTTATACAGCCATGCACGGCTCGGATTTCATTTCCCAGGAAGATGCAGACCAGTTCTACCAGCATCACGCGATTCCCCGTGTCGGACTGCCACGTGAAGTAGCCGCACTCACTGCATTCCTCGCGTCAGACGAAGCGACCTACAGTACCGGGGCTGAGTTCATTGCCGACGGCGGCTGGAACGCAGGGTTGGTGCAGGAATCACTGCCGCAACTCTAGGCCAACAAAACCATTCGGCAGCTCTGTAACGCGCTGGCCCCCGCGTTCACCAGGGCGCGCTTGCGCCCTTTGTGATATGGCCGTATTGTGATTTTTTTCGCCTTATGACGGAGTGACTATGTTTCAGGGTATCAGCTACGATTATTCCAATGCCGCCGTTCTGGTCACAGGCGGCACCAGCGGCATTGGTCTTGCCTGTGCACGGGGTTTCAGCGATGCGGGTGCCAGTGTGATTATCACTGGCCGCGGTTCCGACGCAGGAGAATACGACGCCGACCTTGCCGGGATGGAGTATCGCCAGCTGGATGTAGGCGACAGGGACGCGCTTTACGCCCTCGGTAGCTCACTGTCGAAACTGGATATCCTCATCAACAATGCCGGGGGCTCACAGGGTGATGAATGGGGCGCTGAGGGCTTCGACCTGTCACTTGATGTGAATCTGTCCAGCGCGTTTCACCTCAGTAGCGCCTGCAAAAAACTGTTAGCCGCGAGCGACTTTCCCGGCGGCGCCAGCATTATTGGCATCGCCTCCATGACATCCTACTTTGGTTTCGAGTTGACGCCAGGGTATGGCCCAGCCAAGGCGGGCCTCGTACAACTCATCAAAACGCTGGGCATGAGCTGGGGCCGTGAGGGCATCCGCGCCAACGCGGTGGCTGCGGGTCTCACCCGCTCGAATCTCACCAGTTTTGTGATAGAGAGTATGCCCGACATGGTGGAGGAGACGCTGAAACGCCAGGGCTTGAAGCGGACCGGGGAACCCGAGGATATTGCCGCCGCTGTGCTATTTCTGACATCGCCCGCAGCGGCCTGGATTACCGGCCAGACGCTCCCGGTGGATGGTGGTTTCACAACAGGTATGGGCTGACTAAAACGGGAACAGCCGAGGCACCAGCACGATCACTGTTACCGAATACACAATCGACACCAGTATCCCCGCACGGGTGTAATCCTTGAATTCATAGCCACCGAGGTTTTGTACCATCAGGTTTGTTGTGTAGCCGTAAGGAGTAAGAAAGCTCGCACTAGCACCATAGGCGACTGCCATAACAAATGGCATAAAACTAACGCCATAGCTCTCCGCCAGGCCAAAAGCCACCGGAAAACTCAGCGCCGCTGCGGCGTTGTTGGTCATCAGCTCTGTCAGCAGCACAGTGCCAATATAAATCCCGATGAGGGCCCCGTAAGGCCCCAGAACAGACAGGTAGCCATGCAGTAAATCGGCCATCAGGGTAACCATTCCTGCATTAGTCAATGCCTGGGACAAAGTCAATGCTGACGCGATAATCAACCAGAGCTCGAAGGGAAAGCGCCGCCTGAGTTCAGAGCCGCTGATTACCCCGGTGATCAACATACACAAGAGCAGAAAGGCAACCCCTTTTATGAGGGGTACTACCTCCAGTGTCGCAAGCACGATAACCAGCACTAACACACCGGTAATCAGATAGTTCTGGAAAGGGGTTGTGCGCGCCTCCCCTACCGAATCATTAGTAATAACAAAATTTTTATCGAGGTTTTTGCGCTCGTTAAAATCCGGGCCGACCGCCAGCATCATGCTGTCACCGGCCTCAATTGTAATATTGCCTAACTTTCCGGAAAGGCGTTTACCCCCCCGACGCATACCGACGACCGCCGCATCAAATACGGAACGAAACGCACTTTCCTTCACCGTCTTACCATCGATAGTGGCATTGGGCATGACGATGACTTCCTTCATATTTTCTCTCAAGAGACCTTCTTCAAGCGCAAATAACTGCAGTCCATCAAACGTCTCCAGTGCTTGTATCTGCTTGATATCTCCAGAAAAAATCAGCTTGTCGCCGGCCTCAATGTGCTCCTGCGGCGTGACGGGGGAAATCAGGTGATTGCCACGTACAATCTCTACAAGGAATAGGTCCTCAAGTTCGCGCAGTCTGTTTTCAAGCACGCTTTTTCCGATCAACAGAGAGTGCGCACTCACCTCTGCTTCAATAACATACTCGTTGATGTCTATTTCATCGGAATCGCGCACCGGCAAGAAGCGGGAGCTGATGACCAGGGCGATCATTCCAAGTACCGTTACCGCGAACCCCACCGAGAGAAAATCAAAGAACGCCAGACCGGTCCCGGTAGCATCCTGCAGAAAACTGCTGACAATCAAATTGGTGGATGTGCCGATCAAAGTCATCGTACCGCCCAGTATCGCAGTATAGGACAGCGGTATAAGCAGCTTTGATGCAGGGTGATGCTTGCTGTTCCTGACGGTATTCGCAAGCGTTGCGACTACCGCTGTGTTGTTGACAAACGCGGAGAAAAACGCGGAGGCCGCGCCCAGACGAAGCAGACTACCGTAGTAGCTCGGCACTATCAGCTTGTCGGACATTCGAGTCAGCCACGACAATTTTTCCAACCCCGTTGACACTAACAGCAGCAATACAAGGGTAATTACGCCGGGATTAGACGCCTTGTCCAATACCTCTTGGGTATCGACCAAGCCAGTAAAGTAAGCGGCCAGCATCGCACACACGAAAATCCACGCGGCCGGCCACTTGGTGAAAATGAGACTCGCGAGAAGCCCCCCAAACAAGGCAGTGATGAGCAGCTGCTCAAACATGAAAACCCTTCTGTTCAATTACATGCAATGGTCTGCAGGATACGCGCTAACAGCTTAACGCCACAACGCACCAACTTTTTATGTGATTTCGCGTAAACTCTGCCATAGCGTGGACGAAGATAAGAGCCCGAGCAATGACATTATGGAAAAAGTCAGCAAAATAGTTGTCGGTCTGATCCTGGTCGGAATCATCGCGCTGGCTTGGCATCGAGAATTTTTTTCGGAATTACCTTATAACTGGTTTGCGCAGAATCTCTTTGTTTCCGAGGATACGGACAGCTTCGACCCAGGTCCCGCCATAGGCTCTCATTTTCCAGGCCTCCAGGCAGAATACGAGGGAGAGAGACTAACCCTGTTGACGAAGTTCGCTGGCGCTGCAGGCACCGTGCTCGTCCTTCTTCGCTCTCTGGCCGAGAGCCCGTTATGTCAACAGCAGTTGCTTCAGTTGGAAGCGCTTTATCCGGAATTCAGTGCAGCGGGCATTGGCCTCGTCGTCATCAGTCCCGACGAACCGTCTGTGCAGGATACATTTGCTGCGGAGTACGGTATTACCCTCCCCTTACTATCTGACACCTCCGCACTCTCGACCATAACCCTCGGCGTTCAGGATCACGCCTATACCAGAACTGACAGCAAGTATGGCACACCCTACCCAGGCTCGCTCGTCATTTCAAAGGATCAAAAAATTGTCGGTAAACTGTTCCTTGAAAAAGAAAATACCCGGATCAGTGCCGCGGCAACGCTCTCCTTCGCGCGACAATTGCTTCAGCATTGATACGCAGCGAACCGCAGTGAGACTGCTTGCACATTTAAGACGACTGTATTATTTTCAGATACTCCGAGCCCACCGGCATACGGTACGTCACTATGGATCAAAGCGCCGTTAACAAACACTCGGGTCGCTCTGCACAAACGCGACAACGGTTTATTGAAGCGGCCGAGAAACTATTCGCAGAGCGCAGTATCGATTCCGTATCACTGAATGAAATCACAGTGGCGGCCGGGCAGAAAAATCGAAATGCCTTGCAGTACCATTTCGGCAATCGCGATGGGCTGCTACAGGCGATCATCGACAGGCATTCACAGCGTGTCCGCGAGTTACGTCAACCCTTTCTGGCTGCCGAGGTAGCAAGCAGACAGAGCGGCCGTCACAGGAAAGCCGCGAAGGCACTGGTGCGGCCACTCACCGATTACATTGAGGAAAACCCCTCCGGCGTCTATTACATCAAAATTCTCTCCCAGCTGGCCATATTGAACAGCCCGGTGCTCAACCCAGCCACCACAACTGCCATCAGTTTTGACAACGACGAGGCACTGGAGCGGCTATTTCGACATGCACTATCCCATTTACGTGCGACGGAAATACGCCGCCGCATGTTTCTGACCATTAGCATGACGTTTCACGGTATTGCGGATATCTGCAGGGCCAGTGAAGCAGACGATAGCAGTGCCACTTTGCGCACACGCAGGCGAATGTTTGACCAGATTACGCTGGCGGTCGAATCCCTGCTGGAGGCGGAGCCTCTGGAGTAGCCGCTGGGCTATACCAAATAGGCGAGGTCCAGGCACGCTCCTGTATGACCTTGCGATGCCCGTCGGCACAGCATGGCTCCAGCCCTTCTCCCACTGTTTCGGGGCGACTGCAATCCACACCCATCGCGACGCAAATACGCTGACTCCAACGGCAACTGGGGTTTTCGAGGACTCTGGAATAGTAATAGGCGCCCTGCTCAGCATCGAATGTCTCGTCGGTCCAAACGGCGCACAGTGTGTGCTCCCCTGGCCCGCTTAACGCGCAAGACGCCTCGTCGACCCGCGCACCGTTTGTGGCATCGCCGGCGACATCGAAAACCGCTTCCCTCAACTCTCCAGCAGAGGTTCTCCAGCCTTTTACAATCTGGATACGCTGCAGAGGCGTACCGGGCTGGCTTGCGATACCTGGATCCCGCTGTGCTACTACCATAAATCGCGGCGCAGCGGCCGCGGCAGGGGATAGGCGACCTCCCATCGGCGTGCCTGATTCATAAGCCTGGGCGATGCGGTCCTGACGCTCACACAGATCCTGCGGATAATCCCACCCCGCGAAAAATCGACTGATAATTCTTGGGCCGCTGGTAGCGTAGCTTTCGCGACGCCTGAGAGACTCAAACAGGGAGTCGCGACTGTTCTCCTCGGCCCAGAGCACGGCGAGACCGCCCGGGTTGTTCATCAGAAGGTCCGGCAATCCCGGCGGCAACCGATCGATAGCCGGGACACCCTTGCCACCGTGGCCGGCAAATTCTGACTCATCCACCTGACCGGCGGCACCGAGATGTGTGTCGGTACTGGCTATGAAACCAAACTGGTAGGGGTTTACGCGCATTTCGGCTTCAATAGCCAGTCCCTGCAGCAAGACCTCTCTGGCAAAGCCTGTATCAGGTCGCGGCGGCCGGTCGAAGCCAGCCAGATTATCAATGGGTTGTTGTTCGAAAGCGCAAAGTTCATCCTCGGTGATCCCTCGAGCATAGAAGCACTCGGAGGATCCGCCTTTCTGCATAACTTCCAGCAGCGGCTCGTAGCGGGCTCTGAGCGCTGCGTATTCGGGCGTCATCGGAGAACCGTCGTCGCCCTTGCCTGTAAACATCTGTCCGGCACTTAAATTGGAATTGTGGGGAATCGCCAGAGCGTCGCAAGCACCAGATGCGCCAACACATTCACGTTCTAGACCACGCCAAAGCCGCTCGGCAGAGGGCTCCTCGATAAATGACAGTGGCAGCTCGGGGACATCGGCGTTCCGAAACAGGATATTCCGATGCAGGTTTCCACCCGTCAGCGGATCCATACCCGACCATTCATAGCCGACAAAGCTGGTGAAGGAACAATCATCACTTCGGTCATAGGCTGCCTCCGCAGCTTGCTTCGTATCGTGCCAGGGAAAGACCGATGCCTGCTTGCACAACGTGTCATTTTCACCGCACATACTCATATGGGAAGCCATCATTGAGGACATAAAGTTGAACAGGTAATAGGCTCCGATAGACCAGCCTCGATACAGGCCACACTGCCAGGAATCATGACCCTCAAAACCTGGGGTGTTGCACATGTGGACCTCGCCAAACAATTCGGCATGATCCGAAACCATCGCAAAGTCCAGTGGACGATTGAGCCGTATCGAGCGCATGGGCAATCCGGATTCATCCCAGGGCTGTATACCGAGAGATTGACCCTGTGCGAAACCATACGCCTGCGCCGGTGTGGTCAGTGTGCCCTGGGTGCTGGCATCGAGGGAATAACGGGTATGCACATGAAGGTCACCAAAAAAAGGCTGCCTGTACTCGTCATGAAATCGACAGGGATGCCGCTCTTCCGAGTACGCCTGACCGGCACCCGCACTGAACGGCAGCGCGAGCAAGTACCCGCACAACAGTCTGCTTAACAGACCGGCGGTAATAACGTGTCTCGGCTGGATCACACCTCCCTGCCAGAGGTAGATCCATAACGTTTAGCATGCTCGTCGATGGATGCAACAATGTTGTCGTGACGCATCGCTATGATGTCTCGATAGTCATCATGGGTGATCACGTAAAAACCACCTTCGCGAACGGCATCGACCACCTGCTCACCTACCACACGGGGCGAAATACCGCTTGCAACGTCTGGCGCAGGTTGCTGATGGTCAATTCCGGGGTCGTAGGCGTCTGGGCGCACTGCAAAAGACTGGGTGATGAGGTTGGTATTGACCAGTCCCGGGCACAGCACTGATACGCCTACCCCCTTGTCCGCAGTCTCCATCAGTAGCGCCTCAGAAAGGCCGACAATGGCGAACTTGGTGGTGGTGTAGAGTCCCTCTGGCGGGCCAGATATCAAGCCGCCCATCGAGGCCGTATTGACAATGTGCCCCTCCTCTTGTTCAAGCATTAGCGGAAGAAATGCTTTCACACCATGAATAACACCATAGAGGTTAACATCGATCAGGTATTGCCAATCCTTTATATCGGCGTCAGCCATTAACGCACCAATCCAGACTCCCGCGTTGTTGCACAGCAGGTGAACGCCGCCGAAATGTTGCAGGGCGCGATCGCGCAGCGCTTCCACAGACGCGAGACGAGATACATCCACTCCGCAGGCCAGTGCGTCGCCACCCAAATCTTCCGCCACCGTGTTTGCCTTACTTTCATCGATGTCTGCGACAACAACTTTCATACCGGCAGCGGCGACCGCTCTTGCGATACCCTCACCAATCCCGGAACCTGCGCCAGTCACTACGGCGACCTTGCCCTCTAAATCCTGCATAGTTTTATCTCCAAAATTGATCCTGCCCCGGTAAATTACTCAGGTCTGACAATCAATCATAACCTTGATTGCCTGCTCGGAATCGCGAGCCACCTCGAAGGCTTGCGTCACCTGTGACAACGGGAAGTGGTGGGTTACCAATACTGTGGGATCAAAACGACCGGACTGCAACATCTCGATCACTTGTGGAAATTCCACGTCATAACCCATGGCCGAGATAATCGAAATTTCTTTCGCCAACAGCATGATGAGATCCAGCGTCGCCTTTTCCTTGTGCACACCAGTGAGGCAGACGCGGCTGCCGGGGCCACTTATATCCACAATGCGCTCAAACACACTGCGCGCGCCAGTTGCCTCGAAATACACGCTGCTGGCGGGCATGGGCATACCGAAAAAACTGGCACTACCGTGACATTCAATCAACTTCGATGACAGATCGGAATCGTTGGCCGAAAGCGCCACCGCACCGAGCGCGCGCGCCGCCGTCAGGCGCGCCTCCGACAGGTCGACAACAATAATATTTTCCAGACCACGGTACTGCAGCACCAGTAGTATAGAGAGGCCAATGGGACCTGCACCAAAGATCACGGCCTTGTCCTGCGCTTGCGCAGTCACCCTGTTGGCCCCGTGCTGGGCCACTGAGAGAGGCTCCACGAGGGCGCCGTAAGCATCCGGTAAGGTATCCGGCAGGGGCAGCAGACTATCCGGAGATTGGGCTACACCACGCACCAGGAGATAGGGTGAGAATCCACCCTCAGTGCCGCCGTTGCCGATATTGTTGTCGTGAATAAGAGGCTGCACAACCACCCTTTGACCCGGAAGAACACTGGAAACATTCGCCCCTGCTTCACTGACAAGACCCCACAGCTCGTGGCCAATCGGGGTAGGTTGATCGCCACGCAATCCCCCCATGGACAGAAAACCGAGGTCAGAGCCACATATACCGCACTGCCTCACCTGGACCACCACGTCATCATCACCACAGACCGGGGCGGGCAGCGTGTCCAATCGCAAGTCATTCACCCCGTGAATCTGAAGTTGGGGGATAGTTGATGTCATCGGGTCTCACTCCGTAAGCGCTCAGTCACGACCATAGGACCGCCCTCGGCCTGGGTCAACCGTGATGGCCGGTATATTGAACCGCTGGAAATCAATTCGTTGCGAGACTGGTTGAGTGTCATGAGCTTTGCGACACTGAGCCATCAATGAGGAGTGCACAGGGCATGACCAAAAAGAATCCGGATAAGGTTGTAGACTGGCTGGTAGCCGGCGCCGGAGCCGCGGGCATGACCGGTGCGATTGCTGCTCATCAACTGGGCGGCTCCGTTCTGGTGGTGGAGAAAGAATCCCTCTACGGGGGAACTACTGCCAAGTCGGGTGGCGTCGCCTGGATACCCGCGAATCATCGTCAGGCCGACGTACACGTGCAGGACAGTGCCGAAGAGGGCTATGCCTATCTAAAGTCGTTGATCGGCGACAGTGTCAGCCCCTCGCGTCTTCGCGCCTATGCGGAGAGAGCGAGCGAAATGCTGCAATTCATGATGCAGCACAGTCATGTGGATTACTCCGCCTTGCCCCACTACATGGACTACTACGAAACCAAGCCCGGTTATAAATCAGGCGGACGCTCCATGGACAATGCCCCGTTCCAGCTGCGTCGTCTTGGAGCAGAGGCCGACACGATCAGGTTGGGGCACTACGATGGTTTGCTGCTGCCATTTAATGTCACCGTCGAGGAGGGTCAGCGTCTTCAGGTCATGGACGCAGGCGCGTATTTACTGGGCCTGCGCTTATTGCTGCGCTATATCACCGACATTCCAGGCCGCCTCAGGCGCCAGCGAGACAGCCGTCTGACTCTCGGTCCGGCACTGATCGCCAGCCTGAGGCTCTCGTTGAAGGATCGCGCTATCCCGCTGTGGCTGGATACACCGATTGACGAACTGGTGTTGGATGGCGAGAACGTCTGCGGTGCAATCGTCAAGCGTGAGGGAAGGCCACTGTATGTGAAGGCACGACACGGTGTTTTACTCGGCACCGGCGGCTTTTCCCACAACGCTGCCATGCGGCAGCGGTTTCAGCAGGCACCCATCGGCAGTGACTGGACCGCAGCAGCGCCTGGAGCAACCGGCGACGCAGTGCGCCTGGGCGAAAGCATCGGTGCTGACCTTGGTTTCATGGGCTCAGCCTGGTGGTCACCCAGTTACAGGATTCCCGATGGTCGCGTGCTGGCATTAATCTCCGGCAAGTCCAACCCCGGTTCGCTGATCGTCAATCAGCAAGGCAAACGTTTTGCCAATGAAGCCCAGCCCTATGAAGATTTCGTCAAAGCACAATACGCCAGCGAGCAGCGAGGCGAAGGCGCCGTGCCCTGCTATCTTGTTTTCGATGCCACGTATAGAAGCAAGTACGCAGTAGGACATATCAAACCGGGGAAAGTGGAGCATGACGCACGGCTCTCGCCGGATAATTTCGAATCTGGTTTACTGACCCGCGCCGACAGTATAGCCGAGCTGGCGGGCAAGCTGGGGGTCAACGCCGCCAACCTCGACGCGACCGTCACGCGGTTCAATCATCACGCTCGTGCTGGTGAAGATCCCGAGTTCGAACGGGGTGCCACCCTTCATGACCGCTACTACGCAGATCCCTCTGTAACGCCAAATCCCTCTTTGGCACCACTGGATAAACCGCCTTTTTATGCTTTGCGCTGCGAACCAGGCGACCTGGACACCAAAGGTGGGCTGCTATGTGATGAATATGCGCGCGTCCTGCGTAAGGATGGTTCGGTGATCACAGGACTCTACGCCGCAGGTAACGCCAGCGCTGCGGCGATGGGAGACACTTATCCTGGTGCTGGCGCTACCATTGGCTCAGCTATGACATTTGCATACATCGCCGCACAGCATGCGTTTGGTGACTAATCCGCTAGGGGTAAACCACTTTTGAATCAATTCAAATACGCTTACCTCGATCCAGATAACTATGCCCGTGGCTGGCACATAGTCCTGTTTTCCCAGGAATTGGGTGTGGGCGAAGTGAAGAAATTGCATTATTTCGACAGGGACCTCGTGGCGTACCGTGGCGAATCGGGCAAGGTAGCGATTCTCGACGCTCATTGCCCCCACCTTGGCGCCAATCTGGGCAGCGGTGAAGGACGGGTAAAAGGCGATAACATCGCCTGTCCATTCCACGGTTGGACTTTTGATCCACAGGGCCACTGCGTCGACATTCCCTATGCTGACAAGCTACCCGAAAAAGCGGTCACTGCCCTAAGGGGCTGGGCCGTGCTGGAAAAGTGCGGCTTCATTGCCATATGGTTTGGAGAACCAGGCGAAGCGCCGGAAAACTACCTTCCCGATATCAAAGAATGGGGCGAAAACGGCTGGGGCGATTGGGTCTTCTACCGCTCGCGCATTCAGGCCAAGCCTTGCGACATTATTGAGAATATTGTCGATAAAGCGCATTTTCCACACGTACATGGTGGGGTGGTGCGCTCTTGGGAAAACAGATTCACGGAGCGGAGCGTTACCCAGCTTTCGACAGTAGATCGCAACCCTGATGCGAAAATGATAATACCGCCAGGGGCAGCGGTTGATCTGGCGGAAGCTAGTGAGGAGGCGGAGGCCGACGTCGACGCATGGGGAGACGCGACTTATCACGGTCCCTCTATCATGTACTACTACACCGAGGCACGCAGCCCGGATATCAGCTTCAGAAGCTGGTGGGTGAATTGCCATACCGCTGTAAATGATAACGAGGTCGACCTTTGCTCTGCCGTTATCGTTAGCAGCCTGGACGGTACGCCCTTACCAGCGGATTTCGCAAGACACTATCCGCGCATGGCGCATATCGCCTTTGGGCAGGACGTCGAGATATGGAAGGATAAAGTCTACCGCGATGAGCCTATTCTCTGCGATGGAGACGGTCCGATCAATAAACTACGGAAGTGGTACGAGCAGTTCTACTTACCAAGATGAGCCTTGCTCATGATCCGCCAGCCTCACGACGCCTGAGCAGGGACGGTGAGACACCATGCCTCAACATCAAACCGACCCAACAGGGCAGTCCCCGAGATAACTGGCGAGCGATGGAACGCTCCCACGGGGCGGATTCACATGCTCGCGCGGGAAGACTCATGGAGCAACAGGGGGTTTTGCACTTCCAGATTCAGGAAGCAGCGCTCTTAGCGTTGTTACCGAGCTTTATATTCTTTTTCGCGGCAAGACTGGGCTGCCCGCTAATGCCAGGCTGAATAACATCAATCTTGTTGCCCGATTTCAGGAAAGCCCGAGTTTGCGCCTCTATGGACTCAGAGGTTTCCACGGCCGCCGGCTGTTTTTTCTTGGCGGGTGCCCTGGTGGGTTTACGTGCCATCTTA
>OCVR010002558.1_pt1 | contig 13548 bp, 8 predicted proteins | sample 1539091 | NCBI WGS metagenome assembly OCVR01 (sample SAMEA3355530, study PRJEB22509) | marine metagenome | biome: marine; feature: coastal ocean; material: water | place: USA | collected 2010-08-07 | depth 16 m | reverse complement strand
CGCAGCTTCTCGTTGTCTAGGTAGAAAATGATAGTCGCGTCTTTCTGTGATACCTGAGCCGAGCTGAGCACCACGACGCTGCCTTCTACCAGCGAATTTTCGCCAGAAGGGCTCCTGTGAAAATAGGTTAAGTCGCAGTGTGTTGCATCTGATAGCCGGGCAACGTATAGCTCGCGCTTTGGTTTGGGTTCAGACTTAATGTTTACCAGAGTTCTAAAAAATTGGTCGAATGGCGCTGAGTCCTGAAGGCAAATATAGAGGGGCGTTAAGGGCTTGTCTTCCGGAGTATTTGGCCACTCTATAAAGGGTATAAAGTTCAGCAGATAGGCTGCCTTTAGTTTATCCAGTTTACTGATAGTGCTATCAGCTGAAGTAGCTGAGAAGGCAATAGAAAGAACAAGTATGAGTAGCACCCTTGAACATTTTTGCAGAGTCGGTATCACTTTAGATTTAGAACGGGCGAGAAAGCAGTATGGAACTTCGCCAGTCCTCTTTGGTTTGAGGGCCGTTTAGGTTCTGGTAAATAGGTTTGCCTATTTCTGCGGCAAGTCGATAGCGATCAGACATGCGCCATATAATGCCTGCCTGAGCCCCTATCTTTGTGCCACCATAGAGGTCAGGATTGGTGATTGGTGCGGGATAGGGGTATGCCCCGGGAACCAATAATGCGGTGTCAGCGCCGTGGATTGAGTCGCTGTATCGAACTCCAATGCTGATATAAGGCTTTAAAATATTAGAAAAATTAAACTTGTAGCGCCCAGCCAGCGAGTAGTTATTGCCTAGCCGATAGCCCCGACTGTTTGTGCCGCTGCGAATAGTTGCGGCGAGTGCGAGGCTAATATCGTGCTGCCCCTTTGCGTGGTAGTTAAGTTCGATTGGAACATCGTACGTTCCTGAGCCTAGCTGCATGGTGTAGGGGAGCTGCTGGTCTCCAGGAGCTCGAGGGGTGTCTCCCTCCTCGTCGATAGAGCCCGTAGGAATGCTGAGCCCAACTGTAAGCCACAAATCTGATAGCGCCGAGTCAGCCAACCTGTAACTGGTCGATACCACCGTATCACCCACACCTGAAGTCTTAAGTTTGAAGGTGTTGTAGTTAGGAACGATACTGATGTGATCCGTTGCCTGCTCGAGATAAGGAACAGTAACGTAGGCGCGCCATTTGTCGTTAAAGGCATAGCCAACGGAGAGTAAATAAGCGGTCTGGACGATTTTATCTGGCACTACCGGGAAGTTTTTATCCGTCCTCGGTTGACCACTAGCTGGTCCGGCCCACAGAACGTCTGTGTCACTGATTCGGTCGTCGCCATCCAGATAGCCTTTAAACTCGACTGACGAGCGTTGCAGGGCAACGCTCCATCGCGAGTGCTGTGCCGCCGATTTTTCGACGTCGTTAATGGACATTGCGAAGAGGTCGGTTAGGCTCATCTCGGCAAACTCAGAAGGTGTGCTCTGGGCAAAGCTGGAGCCGCTATAGATTAAACCCAGGGCAGTCAGAGCCCATAGCCCGAGTCTGAATTTCCCTAGGCTCATGTCCTGATCCTCTAATTAAAGTTGGCGCTACTTTTCTGTAAATCAGACCAAATAGCAAAACCCCTTAAGCTACTTGCATTTACGAAGAATTTGGCTTGGATAACCGATGGTTATGAACACCCAATATAAGCTAGATGTGGTGTTATTGAATCAGTATCATTACCTACATGTAGCCCATTTAGGTAATACCACGTATTTCGTGCGGCTTTACTTATTCTTATAGTAGTAATTGTCTTATGAATATTTAGCCGCTGCAGCATGCGACAAGATCTTTATCGCGCTTGTGCTCAAGAGAAGATCGGCTATTTCGGTATCAAATGAAAAGTTAAGTCCACTTGTAAGCCTTTCGGGGCTTAGGTCAAAGGACATTGACGTTTTGCGGTAGCAGATTGCAAAGGTAGGTTTAAGCCAAAGGTTTCCCTTGTCCTGCTTTGCAGTGTCTTTCAGACTTTAGGAGTATTCGCATGAGTGAGGGCGACAATGAATTACTGGTCGGGTTGAACGATGTGCACGAGAGTGCTCTTCAGCATATGGCTAGCGATGTGATTCGCTGTACAGAGCGTATGGACGGTATAACGCGGTTCTCTGGAGTTGTAGCTCACGACGTCAATAATATATTGGCCATTATTTTAGGAAACCTCGAGTTGCTCGATTATGAGCTTATAGAAAACCCTAAGATCCGCACTCGACTCGCTTCTATCCAGAAAGCATCGGAGCGCGCGACTGAGCTTACCAGTCAGCTCCTCGGAATCTCTAGACGTCGGCCAAAATGTTCTGTCGTTACCAGTGTTAACGAGGAGCTTAAAAGAATTCATCAGCTAGTTCTCGCTGAGGTTCCATCGAATGTGATGCTTACCTTGACCCTTGATGAATCACTTTGGCTGACCGAGATTGATCCTGACGATTTTCAGGAGGCTCTGCTTAACCTGATCATTAATGCATGCGAAGCGATGCCTGATGGCGGCGAACTCGCATTGGCTACAGCTAATGTAAAACTCGATCGAGACTATTGCAGCCTTAACCCGGGTGTAAACCCTGGCGACTATGTAGCAGTGTCAGTAATAGATACTGGCAGAGGCATTGCGGCAGATGTTCTTCCGTTTATGTTTGAGCCCTTTGTTTCTAGCAAAGAAGAAACAAAAGGCGCGGGAATGGGTTTACCCCAGGTGTATGGATTCTGTCAGCGCTCAAATGGTCATGTTCGGCTAGAGCCCCGCCTTAATGTCGGCACAACCGCTCGCCTTTACCTGCCTGCAGGCTCCCGAGCGAGCTAAGGCGGCGAATACTTTGAATCGCAGTGATGCCGATTTGGACATCGTTTTCACCGATCATGAGACAACGATGGGAGTTGATGACTAGTGAGGTATCGCCACAGAGGCGAATGTGAAAGAAGACTCAGGGCGATGTCAGACTAAAGGGCGACTGGCAGCATGACGATCACTTTAGTGCGACGGGTAGTGTTTCCATTAAATGCAAATATTAGGGTGTTTAGATTACAACGTTCCGCCTAAAATATTCGGCGATCGAACGCAGGCGCAGAATGTTTTTTATCGTCTTGCTGCTATGCGGCTGAGTGCCTTTACTAACCTTAATGCCGCAGAAGTGAGAGCAGCTAAAACTGGATAATTTTATGCAGCTTAGAAGCGTGGCTTATGACGCTATTTTTTTACGGCGATAATGATAGTTTTTAAAAAGCTTAAAAAAAGGCTACGGAAATATGTCAGACGAAGAGTTTGAACAGCAAGGTCTAACTTTATCCCATAAAGTTAGTTTGTTCGCTATGTTTATTACGATGACAGTGGTTCTTGCTTCCACTGGGTTTGACGAATTTACCCAATATCGCCGTGCCGCTGCGGACGGTGAAGAGCAAATTAAGGTGCTTGGGAAAGTCACTGCATTCAGTATTGCGGCACCGGCTATGTTTGGTGATGCTGTCGCTGCTAAGTCAGTGTTAGATGCCCTAAGGGCGGAATCAAACGTCGTTAAAGCGCAGTTAATTATCGCCGAAGATAAACCCCTGGCAGTATATCAGCGCACGCCGACTGCCGTTGATGCCGACATAGAACGCATCACGATTCCGGTACAGTGGCAGCTTCAAGATGTAGGGGACTTGGTATTAGATGTCGATGTCTCCAAACTTAACAATCAGTTGTGGCGTCAAATAAGGTTCTCTCTCTTTTTGACATTGACAGCGCTATTGGTGGCAGGCCTATGCGTTTATTTAATGGTTAGTATAGTGACAAAGCCTTTTCGGCGTTTGGCTGATGTCGCCGAACGAATAGTCAGCGAGCATGACTACAGCCTCCGTGCCGTCGCCGTCTCGAGAAGCGATGAAGTGGGTTATTTAACACGTGCATTTAATAGCATGTTGGATAGCATAGAGTCCCAGAATAGAGATCTGCAAGACGCGCAGAAGATATCGCTCGGAAACGAACGGCGGCTAATGCTCGCCACCTCGGCAGCTGGGCTTGGCGTATGGGACTATGACCTGAATGCAAAAACGGTGTTGTGGGACAAAAAGATGTGCAGTATTTATGGCGTCAAATACAACGCCCATGGCCAGAGAGATAGCTTGTTTCTTGAGCGGCTGCATCCCGATGACCGTGATGAAGTACTTGCCAAGTATGAGGGCGTAAAAGAACAGGGCGACGAGCTTTTTAGCGTTTTTCGCATCATATGCCCTGACGGCTCAATTAAACACGTGAGGTCGAACGCTATGCTGCTGCGCGATACTGACGGCAGACCGTCGCGCATGATTGGCATTAGCCTCGACGACACCTCACGCGAGCTTACGGAAGCCGCATTGCAGAATGCGGAGAAGCTCGCCCAGGAAAGGTTATCTGAATCCCATATTGCAAACGCGGAGTTATCATTTCAAAAACGAGCCCTCGATGAGCATGCGATAGTTAGCATTGCAAACGACAAAGGTGAAATCACATACGCTAATGAAAAGTTCTGCAATATTTGCGGCTATTCTCGTGCGGAGCTAATCGGAACAGATAACCGGTTGGTGATAAGCGATAAATACCAGCCAGATTTCTTTGAGAATATAGTGAAAGAAGTAATGTCAGGTAAAATTTGGTCTGGCGATCTAGAAAATACAACAAAATCAGGTGACTCTTTCTGGGTTTCGGCCACGATCATTCCGTCGGTAAGTGATGCAGGTGAGGTGGCGAGCTATATTACTATCGGCACTGACATTACACAGATAAAGAGAGCCGAGGCGGCATTGCGCCGATCACAAAAGATGGAGTCTGTCGGTGAATTAGCCGGCGGCTTAGCCCACGATTTCAACAACCTTCTAGGAATAATCATTGGCAACCTCGACCTAATCGGCGATCAGGTTGAGACCAACCAAAATCTAAAAAATCGTCTTGAAGTCGCCCAGACTGCAGCTCTTAGGGGCTCGATGCTGACGCGTAGCCTTCTCGATTTTGCACGAAAATCTGACGGAGGTCATAGACCCGTAGATGTTGGCGTCGTCATCAGCGGTTTTGAGGAGCTAATACGCAAATCCCTTACAGCAGTTGTGTCACTAGAAACAAATTGTTCTGAGGGCCTATTTCTTGTGCAGTTAAACCCTGCTGATCTTCAAGACGCACTGATTAACTTGAGTCTCAATGCGCGCGATGCGATGCCAGAGGGGGGCGCTCTAGTCATTAAGGCACAGAATGTAACAATAGATGCCAACAGGATTGATTCCGAGATCAACCTTGAGCCTGGGGACTACTTAGAGATTTCTGTGGGCGATACGGGGGTCGGTATGAGCCGAGAGCTTTGTGACAAAATTTTTGATCCATTCTTCACGACTAAGGGGAAAGCGGAAGGTACGGGTCTCGGTTTGTCGATAGTTTATGGCTTTATTCAGCGAGCTAAGGGTCGTATTTTTGTTTTTTCAGAATTAGGCGAGGGAGCTATATTCAAAATGTACTTTCCTCGTGCCACTGAGGTTATTGATCATCAGAAAAAACCTTCATGGTCTATTTCTTCGCACTCTACCGGTATTGAGACTATTTTAGTTGTTGATGATGAAGTAGAGCTTACAGTCATTGCAAAGAGTGCTCTGGAAGGACTTGGGTATACGGTGTTGTGCGCTAACAATGGAGATGCTGCTTTGGATATTCTCGAAAACAACTCCGCTATCGATTTGGTGTTTTCTGACATCGTCATGCCAGGGGGAATAACCGGCCTGGATTTGGCGGCCCTCATCTCTAAATATTACCCGCGCGTGAAAATACTACTTACATCTGGGTTCTCCGGTGAAATAGATAGTCCAGAGTCGGAGGCGGGAGAACCGTATAAAATGATCAAAAAGCCCTATAGGGCCATGGAGCTAGCGAGGCGAGTGAGAGAAGCTCTGGACGAGCCCATTTAGAGCTTGGTGTATTGGGAGCCGAAACTCCTAACGTTGATGACATTTTGTCCCTGTGTAAGCCAGGGATGCGAGATAAGGAGATTCCATGATGCTTTTCCACCCAGAATGTGAAGGTATGACATGAGTAGTGACGTTGTTACGCAGCCATTTTCTAAGCCGCTGGTTTACCTCATAGATGATGAGCCCGATATTTTGGACATGCTTCGTGACGTTGTGGAACTGAGCGGTCTCGAGGCTCGTTGTTTTTTCGAAGCAGATGATTTCATCAAAGAGATTCAGGGCTTCGGTGGCAATAATATCCTCGTACTCGACTTGCAGATGCCCAAGGTAGATGGCATAGAGGTCATTCGTCATCTCGCTAAGGTTGAGAACCCTCCCGAATTGATTCTGATCAGCGGGCAGGATTCCAGCGTGTTGAGCGGTGCTGAAAATCTAGCTTTAGCGCATAGACTAACAGTTCGTGGCACTCTTAAAAAACCTCTGTCGCTTGCGCGTCTTCGTGGTCTGCTCGAACTGCAGGCAACGACTCCCATAAAGAGATTGAAGGACGATGTTAAATCGTCTGTCCGCGTGTTTAGCGCTGAGGAAGTGAGAGAGGCCTTAGACCTTGATCAGTTTGTTTTGCACTATCAGCCCAAGGAAGAACTGGCACTAAGCGGCGCGTCAAAGTATTCCGCAGAGTGCTTGGTGCGATGGCAACACCCGACAGAAGGGCTGGTTTATCCTGACCGTTTTATCGCACTGATCCAAAAACAGGGTTGGATGGCCGATTTAACGAATATTGTTTTAAATCAGGCGGCTGCGCAACAGCGTAAGTGGCAGAAAGACGGTATCCGGATAAATTTATCAATCAATATATCCGCTAGTGACATCACTAGTCTGACCCTTCCAGAAACTATCTCAAGGTTATTAGCCGATAATGAGCTCGATGCGACAACAATTACACTTGAGGTGACAGAAAGTGAATTGATGGGAGAGCTCACTGCATCGCTGGATGTTCTGACACGGCTGCGTCTAAAGGGTGTCTCTTTGTCTATTGATGACTTTGGTACCGGTTACTCGTCGCTGTTGCAATTGTTTCGAATGCCATTTTCTGAACTGAAGATTGATCAAGGCTTTGTGGGCAAAATGGTTGGAGATATGGAAGCCTTGGCTATCGTCAAGGCTTGTATCTTGCTTGGCGAGCAATTTCATATGCGGGTCGTGGCAGAGGGGGTTGAAGATCAGGCGACAAAGACACTGCTGGCAGAATTAGGGTGTCAGTCCGTACAGGGTTATTTGATCGCAAAACCGATGGCGGCTGAGTATTTGGCGGAGTGGCTATTGCTTCAGTCGGAATCTGAAGGTCAGGTTAAAGATTAGTGTGAGCCGCTTTCGCGACCAGCTGCACTCATGTATTCCTTTACCATCAGATCCATTTTTACCAGTTCGGCTACTGAGGTAGCTTGCATCTTATCAAGAATTTTTGCGCGATGAATTTCAACAGTTCTGCTGCTGATATTGAGAATCAGGGCGATCATTTTGTTTGATTTTCCAACAGTGATCCAGCTCAACACCTCACGTTCACGAGCAGTTAGCAGCTTTAGTCGTTGGTTGATATCGGAGAACTGTGATTGCTCATGACGGCGATGTAAATCTATTTCCAGCGCCTTCCTGACACAACTTAGAATTACATCCATCTTGGCTGGCTTTTCTATGAAATCGACAGCGCCGGCCTTCAGCATCTCGACAGCATTTGCAACGGTTGCATTGCCGGTCAGAAAAATCACTGGAGTCCTGTTGCCCCGCGCAATTATAGCCTCCATCAACTCCAGGCCATTGATGTCGGGCATCCCAATATCAAGCAGTAGGCATCCTGGGTTGTCTGGACTGTAGTTCAGCATGAACTCTCGGGGCGAGGTATAGGTTTTGACCTTAATGTGCGCGCTTTCAAGGATGTCGCTGAGAACCTTACAGATATCCGGTTCATCATCGATAACGTATACCGTTGGCTCGGTTGGCATAGCCTCTCCTTGATGTTATGGGCTGTAGTATATTCCCGATCTAGGGCTATGCAAAGCATCCAGCGTTCGGGTGACAAGAGTCTTCGCGGTCATCTGAGTTGTCGTTTTAGGCTGGCCAGTTGGTGCGCTCGCCCTTCTTGTAGAGGGCCTCAGCATCGATCAGGCTTCAGGTGCTGTCTGTAAGTGGGCAGTCCAGACAGACAACCTCGGGCTGCCCTAAATATTTGGCCCATGGCACCCGTGGTATAAAACTGTGGCTCGGACCCCCGTAACCTATCGGTTAACTAGGGCTCAACCAGCCGTCTGTAGGCCGCGTGCGATGCCGTTAATGCTGGCAAGCAGCGCATCCAATAGGTTGCCGTTATTGCAGCCTTCGGCACGCCAGCGTTTGAGTAGTTCGACCTGGAGCAGGCTCATCGGGTCAACGTAGGGGTTACGAAGCCTGATTGAGCGGCGCAGGGTTGCATTTTTATCGAGCAACCCTTCCTGCTCGCGAATCGCCAGTACGTGCTTCACCGTAAGATCGTATTCCGCCCGAATTTCTGGGTAGAACTTGTCATGGAGGTCGCCAGCAAGCATGGAGTAACTGCGCGCAATATCCAGGTCAGCAATGGCCAATGCCGTTTGTGCATCAGTTAGCAGGCCGTTAAAGAAAGGCCAGTCGCGCGCCATAGTTCTTAGCGTATCGATGCCGTGTTCCTGTATAGCCGAATCCAGCCCGCTGCCTGCACCATACCAGCTAGGCAACATGTGACGACTTTGGGTCCAGGCAAAACTCCAGGGTACTGGTTGTCGCCCGTTCGGCATCGGACCTAGTTCGTCGGCTTCTTCTTTGGATGTGTCAGTGCCTAGTCGAAATCGTTCGATCACATCGACCGGTGTGGCCAGTCTGAAGTAATCGTGAAAGTGTTCCGTTTCAAACACCAGTGTTTGGTATTTCTTGCTGCTTTCATTGCCGGCAATATTCATGATGTTGCCCCAGAGCTTAATCTCGGCACCATCCCGTTTTTCGGGAAGGCCTGTGGCTAACGCTACCGTGCTAAAGGTTTTTTCCATGGTTCTTGCGGCAATACCCCGCACGCCATAACGCGCATTTACTGCTTCGCCGTTTTCAGTGGCATGCAATCTGCCATAGCTCACGGAATCTGCTTTTCCATCTCTGGTAGCAGTGCCACTGCGGCCATGAAATATTGTGGCTTTAATGTTGGTTGTATCGAAGACATCCACCAGCGTATTCCTGGCCCACTGCAACGCCCAGCGCGAGGACATAAACCCACCTTCTGCGCTGTACTCCGAGTTGCCAATCATTACTGTTTGGTAGTTGCCCCTGCCCCTGAGGTGGTTTTGGTAGGTGTCATCATTGATCAGCTGGCGCACGATGCCTGGCCCTTGTGCCAGCTCCGATACGGTTTCAAACAGTGGCGTAACGTCGAGCCTGACATTGCCATTCCGGCTGCGCAGGTCACCCCATGAGCCAAGCAATAGCGCAGCCATAACGTCATCGACACCCCTGCAGTTACTCACAATAAACGAGCCAATCGCGCGTTTGCCATAGCGTCGTCGACAATAGGACAACGTCTGAAACACTGCCAGTGTTCGCTTGGTGTCATTGGTCAACGTGTCACTGGGTGATTCATTGCTGTTTAGTGCATTACGAATCGTTTCGAGCCTTTCGGCCTCAGCCTGCTTGACCCAGTCAGTTTGTTCCAGCGCGCAACCAACCGCTTTTTGAATGTCTCTCGCATTTTGCCGGATATCCAGCGATAGCATATAGAAACCAAAAGTTTCGACCCGCCGGATGAGTCGTTCTACGGCAAATAAACCGGCGTTTTCCCCCCGATGATTCCGGAGGCTGGTAGCGATTAATTGCAGGTCATCAATGAGCTGTTCAGCAGACTCATACGGAAAGATGTCATCGTCATAAGTCGATTGCAGCCGCTCGACAATTAAACGAAGAAACAACCGATAGGGCATATCCCGATAACGATGCGTTAGGTTGCCCCGCGCTCTAGGGAACTGGCTGCTGTAACTTTCTATGTGTTCTTTGATTCTAATATCAACACCAACCCTACTTTCACTCTGGCTAAGTTTTTCAGCCAGCATCGTGCATTCTTTATGGTAGAGGTCAAGAATTAGTGAGCGCTGACGGGCGAGCGTCTCGCGAATTGTTCGGGCAGTAATGTTGTGATTGTTGGCAATGTCCCCGCCTACCCAGGAGCCGAACTGAAAAAAAGTTTTAATGCGGGTGTTTTCCGCTTCCTGCCCATAGGCATCGCGCAGGGCCTGTTCGATCGACTCGTAGATTGACGGTATTACCGGATAGATTACGTCGGTAAGGAAAAACAGCATTTGTTCAAGTTCATCGGCAACGGTGGCAGCTTCCGACGGATTCTCTTCGGTTTGCCAGATTGCGGTGACATCGGCGCGGATGCGTTCTAATGCTGCACTGGCTTCTTGCGGCGTCAGCGCCGGATTCTGTATTTCGACCATAAGCCGGATAATGTGCTGCTGCTTACGCAACATCGTGCGTCGGGTTGTTTCAGTTGGGTGTGGGGTAAACACCGGCATGATCTCAAGTTGATTGATGAGCTCCAGGCACTCATTCAGACTTAAGCCCGCATCGCGCAGACGGAAGATGGTGTCATCAAAGGCCCCCGGCTGACGTGTCGACCGGTCCTTCAGGTAGTCGCGACGACGGCGGATACGATGCACCTGCTCGGCGCTATTGACCAGCTGAAAATAGGTTGAGAAGCCCCGGATCAGGTCGCGTGCCATCTCGGGTGACAGCTTGTCAACCAAAGCCGTAAGTTGACTATCATCTCGCTGTTCCGCCTCTCGGGCTTCAATGGCTAGCCGGCGCGCATTTTCAACGACGTTGAACAATTGTTCGCTACCTTGCTCAGCCAGAAGTTCGCCGATCATGTTTCCCAAAGCATGCACATCTTTTCTTAATGCATCATCTTTTTCTTCAAATAATGCGTCCCGTCGGGCCAAGCTGTCATCACCTGACTTGGGGGCAATTGAATTGATGTCTGTTTTGGGAGTTTCTTGCATGAGTTTGTCAGTTGAGTAGATTTTTGGACGAGGAAAAATCAATAACAAGGTCGGGCAGATGCCGGATCAGTATTGTGCCTGTTTCTGTGTCTGCTGTAATCAGCACCATCGGAGTATCATCGCGTATTTTGAGCTGAGGGCAGACTTGCCCAGGTCTTATGTCAGCTTCGCTTTGCCACTATTTCAGTATAAGTTACTGTATTTGTTGTTGTTGATTGTTGCTTTAGCGCTTTCTATAGCCGCTGTCTAGCATTGCGGCAGCACTTGCATCCATGCTATTACGTTCTTTGTTTTGGTGATTTAGTGCTGTTTTTCTGCTCGCTCTGCGATGGGGAAACTCTGATAAATAATATGCTGCTTCCTGAACCTCATGCACTGGCGGTGATTCTGCTGACGGTCGTGACACTATTTCTATTCACTCGTGACCGCATTCCGCTCGAGACTACGGGTCTTGCTGTGTTGGTTTTTCTGATAGTGGGTTTTTATCTGTTTCCTTACGGAGACATTCGCCCGTCCGACTTCTTTAGCTCCTTTGGGCACGAAGCACTCATTACTATTTGTGCGCTGTTGATTGTGAGTAAGGGGCTGGAGACCACAGGAGCATTGCAGCCCCTGGCCTCGATTATGTCGAGCAGTTGGCAGAGTAAGCCGACGTTGGCGCTGCTGATCACATTGGCACTTGGCGCAGTCGCCAGCGCATTCCTGAATAACACCCCAATCGTCGTGATGTTGTTGCCGATTCTTGTGGCGGTTTGCCTGCGCACCGGCACAGCACCATCATCGGTGCTAATGCCTATGGGCATGGCAACGCTTATCGGCGGTATGGCCACGACCATCGGCACATCCACTAATCTGCTGATTGCGGGTGTCGTTGCTGATCAAGGCTTGCCGCAATTCGGGATGTTTGATTTTCTTTTGCCTGTGATTATTGCCGGCATTCCCGGGCTATTGTTTTTGTGGCTGGTTGCACCAAAGCTGCTGCCTGATCGTAAGCCACCCATGTCAGACACTTCGCCGCGAGTCTTTAAAGCATTGCTTTATGTTCCCGAAGGTAGCTTTGCGGAAGGTAAGACACTGACCGAAGTTCGGGCTAAAACCGAAAACCGCATCAAGATTGAACGCATTCAGCGCGGTGAAAACCTGTTTCTGGCTCGCTTGCCTTCGGTAAAATTGCAGGCCGGTGATCGTTTGTATGTGCGCGATACCGCTGAGCGACTCAAGGAGTTTGAGAAACTGCTGGGCGCAGCGCTTTACAACGTCAGTGACACAGAGACAGAAACGCCCATTTCGGATGATGTGCCACTGGCTACCGAAGGCCAGCAATTGGCCGAAGTTGTGATTACCCGCGGCTCGCCGTTGCATCACCGCACCCTCGGCACTTCACAGTTTGGTGTGCGCTATAACCTCACACCACTGGCTTTGCATCGAATACGCCCGGGCAAGGATGTCGTCGGCGACCTGGATTCAACGCGCCTGCGTGCAGGCGACGTGCTGCTGGTGCAGGGCTCAAGTGCTGCAATTGTGGAGCTGCGTGCCGGGGGGACTATGCTGGTGCTGGATGGCACTACTGACTTGCCCCATACTGATAGAGCCAAGGTTGCGTTGGGTATCATGCTGGCGGTGGTTGGGCTTGCTGCTACTGGCTTGCTGCCGATTTCTGTTGCCGCTATTGCCGGTGTTGCCGCAATGCTGTCCAGCGGTTGTTTGCGCTGGCGTGATGCCGGTGAGGCAATCAATATTCCGGTTGTCATGATTATTGTTGCCAGCCTGGCCCTAGGTCACGCGCTGCTGGCCACTGGTGCTGCCGGTTATATTGCCCAGTTGTTCGTGCTGGCAACGAAAGGGTTACCAGTGGCGGTTATTTTGAGCGGTTTGATGTTGCTCATGGCGGTGATGACCAATGTGGTGTCGAATAATGCCGCAGCTGTGATTGGTACGCCAATTTCAATCAGCATTGCGCAGCAGATAGGCGCGCCGATTGAGCCCTTCATTCTCGCGGTTATTTTTGGCGCCAACATGAGCTTTGCCACACCGATTGGCTACCAGACCAACCTGCTCATTATGAGCGCCGGCGGTTACAAGTTTACTGATTTCCTACGGGTCGGCATTCCGCTGACGCTCATAATGTGGGCTATTTTCTCCGCCATCATGCCCATCTTGTATGACTTGTAATTAGGCTTGAGGGGAGGGTATGTATTGGAACCCCTATGGGCAGAGGTAGCCACAGATATTGTCTATGAGGCTCTGAATGGAGAGCTGTACCCCTGATTCTGCTTGACGGGATGTGACGTTATAAGGATACTTAAAACTATGAATGGCGTGCAAAAACAGGATAATTGGTGGTGCCACATCTCCCAGGAGAGTGTTGCTGGCTAATTATTAGCGCCTGAAAGAATCAGCAGCCCGTCTCCGTAATCCGGTGATGGGCTTTTTATTGCCCGGCTGAAATGTTCGGCTCATCGACACAAAGTTCAGCAACTTACAACACAGACTAAGGCAATATAAGACCATGCAAGATCCATTTGATATCGCAGCTGACCTGGATACTCCGGTATCCACCTATCTGAAGCTGCAGCCATTGAAGCC
>OCVR010002530.1_pt1 | contig 13630 bp, 9 predicted proteins | sample 1539091 | NCBI WGS metagenome assembly OCVR01 (sample SAMEA3355530, study PRJEB22509) | marine metagenome | biome: marine; feature: coastal ocean; material: water | place: USA | collected 2010-08-07 | depth 16 m | reverse complement strand
TGAATAACAGGAAGCCTCGGCGGGCAATCGCCGGGGCTTTTTTTATGCCCACGGAGGCGCCGTGGGCGGATAATCCAGTGTATTCCTGAAGACGGCCACCTCGTCGCGACCAAAGTCCGGACAGGGCAGCTTGTCCTGCTCGCGCTACTACCTCATCCTCAGTGCGCCGCGATGGTGCCGGCGAATCAGGATTCTTTGCTCATTACCAGTGTGTTCGCTATCGCCCGCGCCAGGTCTTCCAGCAGGGCTTCCTCGGCCCGGACCAGGGCGGGGTAGCCCGCGGATTCGAGCGATTTTTCCTCGGAAAACTGATGTGCAGAGACCAGCTGGTCTCCGGAGCGAAGCCACCACAGGGCCACCAGCTTGGCTGAGCCTTCACGAGTGCCATGTAACTGGTCGATATAAATATCCAGCACGACGGGGGTCTCCGTCAGCTTGTGCGGTAGCAAGTCCATATTGCTGAGGTGAGAAATACTGGTCACAAGGCAGTTTCGAACCCCCTCGTACACGGGTTCCGCCCAGAGGTTGTAACGCGCATGGTGCATCTCTCCGTTGTCGGTCTCCAACACCAGTCCGGGCTGGTCGATGTAGGACGCGACTTCCACGGTGCCCATGGAAAATTCTTTTGAGGGCTTAAGCGTGCGCGTTTGAAGTTCATGGCTCGAGCGCAGCAAGTAGCTGCTGGGCTCCGTTGGCTGGCCGGCGCACCCTGCAAGTAGTGCCAGCAATAACAGGTAGGTATATTTCATTGGTTGCTCACCTCGGGAACAGGGTCGGGAACAGGGTCGGGGGCGGGGTTCGATGGAAAGACAACCGCATTGGGTTTTTCGGTGAGTGTACGTGACAGCGATTCCATATTGCCCAGTGTGCGGTTGAGACGCAATAAACTGGAGTTGATGCTCTGGTAGGCTCCAGAGCCAGAAGAAAAACCTTCCAGTACGTTACTGAGTTCTTTCAGGGTTTGATCCAGCTGTGCCGTTAACCCCTGTGTGCCATCGTCCATCACCAGATTGTTCAGGTTTTCCAGCGTGCTGTTTAGCGTCGCGATAGCGTTGTTTGCTTCCGTAACGGTGGTATCGAGAGGCAGCGCATTGAGCTTGTCGAGTATCGAAGTCACCTTCTGTTCAAGCTGACCCAGTCCGGTTTCCAGGGAGGGGATGGTGGGGTAGTTATCAAACTTGCCCACTGTTGCGGCCTCGGTATCGTCGTAATAATCGATATTGATGAATTTTGCGCCGGTGAGCAGGTTGCCGGTTTCCAGCGAAGCGCGCATTCCATTGCTTACACCACGCGTGATCGACTTATGCAGCTCACCGATCGATTGCGCGTCGTCGGGCATTTCAAGGCGCCCGGGTTCAAGATAAATAAGCACGGGTATTTTTGCACCCTCACCCTGGGTGCCGAGCGCGATATTGGCCTGAAAGCTTTCTTTGAGCATGATTCTCTCTACCTTGCCCAGCGTAATGCCACGGTACTCCACTGGGGCTCCGGGTACTAAACCCTTGATCGACTGGGCGAATGAGGTGACGTAGTAAGTGCCGTAGCGGAAGGGGTTTTCCTTAATATCATCATAGGAATCATACAGTTTGAAATTCACATCACTGCCAACCGGCTTGCCCTTGGCTATACCGGGAGGCAATCCAAAGGCGACGCCACCAAGAAGAACGGTCTCCAGCGATCCAGTCTCCACTTTGAAGCCCGCGGCCCCGGCGCTGAGTGATATACCGCTGGCATCCCAGAAGCGCGAGTGCGAAGCAACAAGGTCATGGTAGGGCGCTTCAATGAATAGGGTGTATTGCAACTCCCTGCTGCTTACGTCGAACTCCATGGTTTCTACCCGCCCCACGTTGTAGCCCGCGTAAAGGACTGCATCACCGGCGCTGATGGAGGAAGATTTTTTGCTGGTGAGGTGAACGCGGACACCGGGGGCATCCGCCGGCGTCAGCGGGGGCTGCTCCAGCGCGACAAATTTACGCTTGTCTTTATCGCCTTTTCCCGGCGCCAGCTGAATGTATGCGCCCGATAATAGTGTGTCTAATCCGGAGATGTTGCCCAGTCCGACGCGGGCGGTGACCACCCAGAACTTCGTATCGTCCCGCAGTAACGGCAGGGTCTGGCGGTCCAGTTTGGCGGTGGCAATTACGCCGTCAAAGTTTTTATTCAGGCGCACTTCCTCCACCACGCCCATGGTGACGTTGCGGTATTTTATTTTTGTCTTTCCCTCCTCGAGACCACTGGCAGTCTTAAAGGCAATCTCAATATCTGGTCCCTCGGTCATCCAGTTGTGCACCACCATATACGCACCCAAAACAAGCGCGAGCAGTGGAATAATCCAGATTGCCGAGATTGATCTTGAGTCCTCGATTTGCGCTTTTTCAGCCGTCATTATTTGTATCTTCCATGTTGTCCCAAATCAGTCTGGGGTCAAAGCTTTCGGCGGCGAGCATAGTCACAATAACTACGCCAGCGAAACACAGGGCCGCAATTCCCGGTCGGATCACCAGTAAACCGTTTAAGTGCACCAGTGTAACGAGTATAGAAACTACGAATACATCGACCATAGACCATTTACCAACGAATTCTGTGATGCGGTACATAATCGAACGCTGTCGCGGATTTAGACGTGAATGCCGTTCGGCCGTCCATACCAGGTAAAAAATCGCCATCAGTTTCCCTGAGGGCACCATAACGCTGAACATGAATATGACGGCGGCAACAGGAATTGAGTCGAGGTTGATCAATAATACCACGCCGCCCAGAATGGTACTGGCGGTTTCAGTGCCCAGTTGATCCGTATACATAATGGGGTACATATTGGCGGGGATATACAGCAAACAGGCGGTAAACAGCAGCGCCAGCGTCCGTTGGATGCTGTCGTTTTTACGCAGGTGCAGGGCGGTCCCGCAGCGCGGGCAGCGATGCAGGTCAACCGGCGCCAGTTTGTAGCACAAGTGACAGGTGGCGAGTCCGCGGCCTGCGCCTGTTTCCGCTTTGCTCATGACTTTACACCAAGCGCTTCAATGAGCTGCCAGCACTGGTAGCGATCCAGATTGGCGACCGAGACAATAAAGCAGACGGCGAAGATCGCGTAGGCCCAAAAAGAGAATCCTATTACAACGGTGGCCATAGCCGCAATTTTGGTCAACGCTACAATCACACCGATAATGAAGACCTCTACCATGGCCCACGCCTGCAGAGTAAAAATACCCCTTGCCAGAGGCGCCAGTAGCGAGGTGTGTCGTCGCTGGCGCAGCGGTACACACAATGAAAGTATCATCACCAGCACGATCGCGGGAATAACAATAATAAAAGCGGACACCACCAGGGCGATCTCTGGCATGCCATAGTGCCACAGTGTTCCCGGTGTTTGCGGCAGTGTCATTATGCTCTCCAGGCCGCTGCTGGAGAAAGACAGGAACGGGTAGAAAAGCGATAGCGCAAGGAATATAAGGCCCGCCAAGGCGAAGGCGATGATGCGATCGAAGATGTTATTTCGCATGCGTGTCAAGAAATGCCCGCAGCGAGGACAAGAGGCATTGTGCCCGTGCTGCAGCGCGGATACGTTGACTATCAGATCGCAGCCGGGACAGGCGATATCATCATTCATATCGACAGGGCATCCTCCCGTGGTGCACTGAAAAGGCCATTATTTGCTGAGGTTCAGGCGGAGACTGCATCATTACTGCGCACTGCTTCATAGTTGCTGCCTGTACGGGCTTTTCAGCAGTATAAGTTGAATGCCGCTATGTCACCAGATAACCATTGAGGGCTTTCCTGGCTATGCAAGGGAACTGCGAACCCACTTTAATACGGGCTATCCCGCGGGCGTATACCAGATCGGCGAACTCCAGGCCCGTTCCTGTATTACTTTGCGATGCTCAGGGACGCAGCAGTTATCCATACCCGGGGGTATAGTCGCGGGGTTGTCGCAGCGCACACCCGCATTCGCACAGATACGCTGGCTCCACCGGCAGCTCGGGTTTTCCAGTACACGCGTATAGTAGAACGCTTGCGCCTGTGGATTGAAGTCTGGATCTTCCCACACCGAGCACAGCTCGGTATGACCGCTGCCTGACGTTTCACAGTTGTTTATATCGACGCTTGCATCGTTCGCCCCGCCTGCCACATCAATAACCCGCTCGTGCAGTTCATCCTGCTCGTACCAGCCTTTGATAATTTGCACACGCTGAAGCGGATTCCCGGGGTATTCCTCGGTGCCGCTATCCATAGTGGCTGAGACAACAAAGCGCGGTGCACTAGCGGACTCGCCGCGCGGCAAAAGGTCGCCGCCCATAGGGACGCCGCCGGCATACCCCATGGACACCATGTTCGCGGATTCACACAGGTCATCCGAATAATCCCAACCGCCAAAGAAGCGCACTACCGGTCGCGTGCCCGAGGTCGCATAAGCCTCCCTGCGCTGCATGGCAGCAAACAGCGCATCGCGGCTGTTCTCCTCCGCATAGAGCACGGCATGACCACCGGGGTTGTACTCCAGTTCGTCTGGCAGGCCCACCGGTAGGCCATCCCGGGCACCCATGCCCGCGCCACCGTGCCCCGGGTGGTTTGTCTCCATGGTAAGTCCGGGCGCAGCGATATGGGTGTCAGTACTGGAGATAAGCCCGAATTTGAAGCTGTTGGCGCCCAGCTCCTGCTGCTGCTGCAGGCCTTTTTTCAGGCCGTGGCGCAGAAAATTGGCCTCCCCGGGGGGTACGGTTTCGGGCGCCTCCATGCCAATCAGATTGGCTGCCCACCCCAATTTAGCGAAAGGGACGTCGCCGGTGTTCTTGCCACCAAAGCGGTCGTATCCCATTTTCTCGAAGCCGCAGGCATCTTCGTCCGCCCAAATCGGCAGGCGGTTGTCGCATTCGGATGAGCCCTTGTGTTGCATAAGCTCGAATAGAGTGTTCCAGCGAGCGCGACGTTTCGCCTCCTCCGCAGTAATCGTGCCGGTGGCTGTATCGTCTCCTGTATAGGCGGTCTCAAACATCAGGCCCGCGCTTAGATTCGAGTTGTGGGGAATGACAACGGCGTCGCAGCCTGGCAGGCCTTCCACGCACTCCTGATCGAGATAATCCCACAGGTCAACTTGTGACGGTGTTTCTATCCAACTCTTGGCATGGTCCGGCACCGTGTTGTTGCGAAAAATCACATTGTGGTGAAGGTTTTGGCCTGTCTGCAGGCCAGCGGTCCACTCGTAGCCATGGAAACTGGTGAAGGTGCAGTTACTGGAGCGGTCGTAGGCTTGCTCGGTGTCTGCACGAATGTCCCTCCAGGTGTCAGCTGCCTTACCGAGGCAGGTTTCGTTGTTTTCGCCGCAGGGCCCCAGCCTTTCTTTATAGCTCAGTCCTGCGGCCCCAAAGGTGAGAAAAGACCACTGCGGGAGATACCGATGCACGAGGCATACCGGGTGCCAGTACCCGTCTTCATCCGGCGCGGTGCAGATCCTGACTTCGCCCATGAAGGCAGCGTGGTCGGTGACCGCAGTAAAATCCAGCGGGCGGTCGATGCGAATGGTGCGGATGGGCTGGTCGTTTTCATCGTAAGGCTGAATTCCCATGGGCTTTCCCATGGCGAAGCGGTAGGCATCGATAGGGCGATTGCGCGTGTCCTGTGTACTGGCATCGAAAGACCAGGCCGTGTGGACGTGCAGGTCTCCGAAGTGGGGCCGTCGCAAGGGGTCGTAGTCGGCGCAGGGCTCGCGCTCCTCTGTGCGGGAGAACGGCATTGAACCCGGCCTTTTTACCGCAGGTGGCGCCGTTTTATCCGCGCTGAACGCGTTTTTTGGTGCCGGCTCGCTGGCTGCCGCGCAGACCGCCAGCAGTGTCGTGAGCAGTGTGGCCAAAACAGCGGTAATAATGCGCTTGTCCATCAATATGACCTCTTGAAAGTGACTATAATTGGCCAGAGGGCAATTTTACCAGGCCGGGTCGATGACTGGGTTTCGCGCCAACACGCGCGCGGCGTTATGTGCAGCCCTGCCCGGTTGAATGGCTTTATCAGGCCGTGCTGAGCACCCCGTACGTGAATCAATGTGCTGATTGGGTTGTCTTCGAAGTATACAACCTTTTCATGCCCGCCGGAGTGGATACTCAAACGGCTCGCTTCAAGATACACTGCGATGGGGCGGTAATGTTGGCGGTCTCTTTCAGGCGGCGCGCTCCCAGCTTCGATTAAGACAGGCGACAGGATTTCAGGTGACAAGACTTTTTTTACTGCTACTACTTTTTTTTGCTCCACTGGGCGCTGTGGCCGCCCCTGCTGGCGACACGGCACCGAGTAATGCGACCAGCCAGCCGGACTGGAAGCTGGTATACACGCGGCAGCCGCTTGCTGCCAAGCCGGTGCCTGGCGCACGTATAGACGACGCGGCTAACTGGCAGCATGCGACAGATGTAGGGCGTATCAATGGCGGTATTGCGGAAGCGGATATCGTTATCGATGACCTCAAGGGTAACGTCAAGATTGTCTATAACTGCACGACCTCGGAAGAAATCTGCGTAGCCCACGAGGCACGTGTCAGTCCTGACGGTACCAAGATCGTGTATTCGGTGGGTGAGGGAGCGCGACTCGTCGAGGTACGCTATCTCGGGGTTAAAATGGGTATTTATGATATCCCGCGGCTGCGATCTGCCCGCTTGTGGATCTATGACCTTACGACCGGGGAGAACACCCCGATACCCCACCACCCGGCCAAGGCTATCGATCGACAACCCGAGTGGCTGACCAACGATAAGATCGTGTTTGTCAGTAACCGGAGCAATACCTACCCGTTCAAGTTTCCCTGGCCTACACATCGCGGTACTGACCAGTATGGCCGCAATCGTTGCTTCAACCCGCCGGCGTGTCATTCTCAGGATTATGGCTACGACCTTTCGTCCCGCTCGTTGCAGTTGTGGACAATGAATATCGATGGCACTGATGCGAAGAACATCAGTCCTCATGAGAACATGGCACTGGCGCCCACTGTTATGAGTAATGGGGACATCGTGTATTCCTGCTGGAATGCCCACGAAAACAAAACCTACGATGCGTATACCCCGCGGGCGGGCACAGTCAAGAACAAGTGGTGGCTGTGTCGCACAGACGGCAATGGCGCAGATACCACGGTATTGCTCAATGGCCACAAGTCCCCCACGATCAAGACCCGAGATTTTTTGCCACAGGGCACCCACGGGGGAGAGGGGCGGTCGCAGTTGCGTGCATTGCGCTCTGCGGCGGAAATCTTTAAAGATCGCCTGGCTGTCACCAACTACTATCGAGCCAACCATGTGGGCAGCATGGGTATAATCTATGGGATGGACTACGGTGACCCTCACGTGGAGGGCTGCTCGCGTGAAAGCTGCCAGACCGACCCTTATTCCGCCAATAACTGGCCTGGGAGCGGGCGCTACATCCCCAGTTCGTTTGTTCCGCTCACCCCGTATGGCAACGACCAGGATATGGACGTGCGATTCAATGGCAAGGGTCAGGCACTGGGCAAGGCGGGTTATCCGGCGCCTCTGCCCGATACGGATACCGAGTACATGATTACCCACGCCCGGGGCTCGTGTTATGAGATCACCCCTCTGGAGCAAGCGACCCGAAAGGCGATGGGCGGCGAACCCACATGCCGGAAAGCGATTTATCGGGTGAAAGCGCCGATGGTTATCGACCCTTTTGACAAGCGGCAGATGGAATTCATGGCCGGCGGGCCTGATTGGCAAGCGTTTGATGCGCGTGCTATCGCCACCTTCCAGCAGTTGCATGGTCAGCCCGCGCCTGATCGACCGGCGCCGCTTGACACCAATGCGGGATGTTACTTGCAGGTAGTGGATGCACGCAAAGCAGAGTTGTATCCCAGCGCTAAACGCTACAGCTGGAAGAATAATCTGTATCAACAATGCGCGTTCCAGGGCTGCGCAGTGAATACAGAAAATCCGGGTTTTTATGCGAAGAATGTTGCCAATCTGGCCGTCCTGTTGCCGGAGATGTGGGATATTCGCTGGCAGGGGAAAGATAAAAAGGAGTACGAGGATACGATCAACAGTCTCGGCCATAAGTCGATTGCCTCCCTCGGTGCGCAGCCACTGGAGGCCGACGGGTCGGTGAAAATGCGGGTGCCCTGCGATACGCCTCTCATCATGGCGGGCACTGACGCGAACGGGATGGCGATCGCCCACGATGCGATGTTGCATTCGCTGCGCCCCGGAGAGACTCGCACCTGTCATGGTTGTCATGATGGCCATTCCGAAGAACGCGCTGCGAAGTTGAAGCACAGCGCCGTGGAGCGCTTTGAGGATACGCTCGCTTACAATACCAATCCGCCGATGCCGGAAGCTTCGCCCCCGGTGACCTTTGCCGATGTAGCGCCCATCTTGAAGGAGCGCTGTGCCAGTTGTCACCGGGAGATGGGCAGAAGTGACATCGACAGGTTGTATTACAGTGTCGCCCAGGACTACCAGCAGTTCGATTGGCCCAGGAATAAGCCTAAATCAGGCCATGGTGAGCACGGTCGTGTGGTCAATGTAAAAATCAGGCATCGGGGTAAGGGATATGCCGTGGGTGAGACACTGAAATTTGGGCCCGGCGGCGCTGCCGGTAAAATAGCCCGGGTGGGTCCGAAAGGGCAGATCAATGCGATTCGCATGACCGCGCCCGGGGACGGCTATCCGCGAATTTCATCAATCAAGGTCAATACTGAAAAGGGCCGTGGCGCAGTACTGCAGGCGATGACCGATAAGATGTACCTGTCGCGGCCTTATACCAGCAAGTGGACAGCGAAGTTTGCGCGCGATTCGCTACTGTACTGGAAGTGCGTTGGTTCGCGGCAGGATGGGCGTAGCGATGGCCAGTATCCGGACGATATTGATTTCGGCCCTGCGCATGAGGCTCACGCCTCCCCGCAGGAATGTCAGGTTATCGGCCGGTGGATCGATAATGGTGTGCAAAACTGAGTGGCGGACAGACACTTGCGCTCCGGGGAGTTAAAGCAGACCTCTGCCACTGAGAAATTCAACAACGCGCTCCCCGGTCAGGCGCAGATATTTCGGCTTGTTAAAAAAGCCATGAGTTTGGCCCTCGTAAATGACCAGCTCGCAGAATCCGCCCGCTGCCTCAGCGGTTGCGCAGAATGTCTCCGCTGTCGCAATGGGTACTTCCGGATCCTCGGAGCCCACCATCAGCAGGCTGGGGGGTAGCGAGGCGTCGAGATGATGCAGCGGTGACACGCTCTCCCAGAAGTCCGCCACCAGGTGATGATCGGGTGTACAGGGCGAGAGATCGACCATAGGGTTGTACAACACCAGCGCGGCTGGCCTTTCAGCCATGGCGCCTTTGCGATTCAGCGGCAGTCCAGCGCCCAGCGCGGCCGCCAGGTGCCCACCCGAGGAGCCACCACCGACAGCGATGTGCGCAGGGTCGATTGTCAGGGCCGCCGCGTTATCCACCAGGTAGTCAAAGGCTGCTCGCGCATCCTCCAAGGCGCCCTCCACATCGGGGCCGCTGTCAGGCCCCAGTCGATACGATGCAGAAAAGCAATGGATGCCCCGCCCAGCGAAAAAGTCGCAGTGACGGTGCAGGTCTCGGGGGGCACCCAGCATCCAGGCGCCGCCGTGAAAAAGCAGAAGGGCGGGTGCGGTGTCGCCCACGGTGTTCCTGGCCTTGAACGCGTGCAGGTCCATTGCCTGCCCGCTGCCGCCTGCGTAGGTGATGATTTGATCAGGCTTTGCATCGAGCAGGTGGAGTTTTTTCACCGCTACGAATAGCAGGGCTGGCAGCAACACGAGCAGTGCTCCCGCAACAAAATACCAGTATTCCTTGGCCATTGGATCGCCTATCGTTGAGTGCGGTATGCACTATATCAGGAAGCGGTTATCCATAGTTTTGAAGAATTTCTGCGGTTGACTGGTTTGTGCGGTTTGCCGGTGGCTGTGTTTCCGATTGCAGGCGATATCGAAAATCTCTACATTGCACAGGTATGGACGGCAGATATTTCAGGTTTTACCGGCGCCTGGCGCTGATTGCACTGTCGCTGGCGTCGGTCGTGCCGGTGCAGGCTCGGGATCATCCCAATATCCTGTTGCTGATGGCAGAGGACATGAGTGCCCGGGTTGGTGCATTCGGCGATCCGGTTGCCCATACTCCTAATCTGGACACTCTGGCGTCTGAGGGAGTGCGTTATACCCGCACCTTTACCACGGCCGGTGTCTGTGCGCCGAGTCGGGCAGCGCACATTTTGGGCATGCACCAGATAGCCACCGGCACGCAGCATATGCGCAGCAGTAGTCGTCCGGCCGGTGGGTATTTTTCGGTGCCGCCGGCGGAGGTCAAAGCTTACCCCGAGTTGCTGCGCCGCGCGGGGTATTATACCTATACCGACGCCAAACTGGATTACCAGTTCAGCGGTGCGTTGTCCGGCAGCGGTCCGACTACAATCTGGAACAGGGAGGGGTCGCAGGCCGACGATTGGTCCAGACGGGCGAAAGGACAACCGTTTTTCGGCCTGATCAATTTTATGGTAACGCACGAGAGCGGCATATTTCGTCCGCTGGGCGATAGGCCCCAGAGCGCGATTCATTTCGCTATGCAACTGGCGCGCTGGTGGCAGCTTGAAGACCCTGTGCCCGAAATGGTGCAGGCTGCCGATGTGCAATTGCCGCCGTATTATCCGGACACCGAGACAGTGCGTGACGACCTTGCCCGGCATTACAACAATATCGCCGCCATGGATCGTCAGGTGGGGGATATTCTCGACCGACTGGAAGCTGACGGACTCGCGGATTCTACGATTGTTATCTGGACCACCGATCACGGTGACGGATTGCCCCGTGCCAAGCGAGAGTTGTTTGATTCGGGCATTCACGTTCCCATGATTATTCGCTGGCCGAAAACCTATCGGCCAGCGGGTGTGCTGCCTGGTCAAATCGAGTCTCGCATGATCAGTTTTATCGACCTCGCCCCTACCATCCTGACTCTGGCCGGCGCGGCGGTACCAGAATATGTGCAGGGGCGCAGTTTCTTGCCCGGTGCGGTCTCGCCGCGACAATATATTTTCGCCTCTCGCGATCGTATCGACGAGGTTGCGGATCGGCAACGGGCGGTGCGAGATGATCGGTATAAGTATATTCGCAGCTGGTACCCCAACCAGCCCGGCGGACATGCATTGGGGTTTCGTGAGAATGTGGACATGGTTCGGGAGATGCGCACTATGTACCGTGAGGCCAATTTGAATGCGGTGCAGCGGCAGTGGTATGAGCCCCCGGGCGAGGAACGCCTGTTTGATGTTCTGCAGGACCCTCATGAGACTCACGACCTGAGTGGCGACCCGGCCTATCGGGCGGTATTGCAACGCATGCGGGATGAGATGGATGACTGGCTATTGCGCACGGGTGACTCGAGTGATGAGCCTGAAGAGGCGATGGTCGCCCGGTTCCAGCCCGGTGGTGAGCGTGGTCGCACCCCATCGCCCTTGATTCAGTTATCCGACGGGCTGGTGACATTGCGCCCTGCGGGGCCCGGCCACTCTCTTGAGTATCGGTTGGACGATGGGCGCTGGCAGGTGTACCTTGCGCCCTTTGATGCCCCGGCAAAAGCCGCTCTGGAGGCCCGCGCCGTGCGCTATGGCTGGGAGGAAAGTGATTATGCCCGTTACCCCTGAAGCTCCGGTTTGGAAGACACGCCTTGTCGCGGTGTGCGGTTTTTTGTTGTCTTCTGTGAGTCTGTCAGCCAGTGACGCTGTGATCGAACAACAGTACTCCGAATCGCGGGAGCCCTGTGCCGAGGTCGCGCCCCTCAAGCGGCCATTTTTCGGTGACCTTCACGTTCATACACGCTATTCCCTCGATGCCAGCACGCAGGGCACGCGCACGACACCGGCGCAGGCCTATGGTTTTGCGCAGGGCGAGAGCGTTGGCATACAGCCCTGGAGCAAAGAGGGCGAACCGCTGCGATCATTGCAGCTGGCCCGTCCCCTGGATTTTGCGATGGTTTCCGATCATGCGGAGCTGATCGGCGAGGTGCATATGTGTAATACCCCTGGTGTCGAAGGGCATGATAGCTGGGAATGCCTGCTCTATCGCCATTGGCCGCGCGGGGCTTATTACCTGTTTAACGCCATGGCAAGTCTCCGGGCGGCGCACCTGGGTTTGTGCGGTGCGGATGATGAGCTTTGTAAAAAAGCATCACTCGTGCCCTGGAAAGACACTTTGCGCGCCGCGGAGCGGTATTACGATCGCAGTGCGGATTGTTCATTCACCACCTTTGTTGGATATGAATGGACAGGCCTGCAGCCCAGCAGCGGCGGCAATCTGCATCGTAACGTGGTGTTTCGCAACGCCACCGTGCCCGAGCTGCCTGTGAGCTACATCGACGCGCCGTCCGCTCGACAGTTGTGGGATGGCCTTGAAAGCGCCTGCAATGGAGCAGACGACGAGTGTGAGGCGCTGGTTATTCCGCATAATTCCAACATGAGTGCGGGCTATATGTTCAACGAGTTGGAAGACGATGGCGCGCCTATGGGTGTCGAGTATGCGAAGCTAAGAGCGCGCTATGAACCACTGGTGGAAATCATGCAGCACAAAGGCGCCTCTGAATGCTACTTCAAATCGGGCGTGACGCGCGATGAACTCTGTGCCTTTGAAAGCTTGTCGCAGGACAATATAGCGGGGTTTGATAATCCACCGCAGCCTGACACGGGGTTTGTTCGCCCGGCGCTCACCGCTGGCCTCGCGCTGGAGCAGCGTCTCGGTGTGAATCCCTATCACTTTGGCGTCATCGCCAGCACCGACACGCATTTGGGAACGCCGGGAGCCAGTCGGGAGGAGGCGTTTCTGGGCCACGGTGGTGCGGGAACGCCGGCGGGTGATTCCGTCCCACCGGGCCTGCCCGATAATGTGGAATTCAATCCGGGGGGTCTCGCTGTCGTGTGGGCGAGGGAGAACAGCCGTGATGCGCTGTTCGATGCCATGCAGCGCAGGGAAACCTATGCCACCAGTGGACCGCGGATTGTCAGTCGTTTCTTCGCGGGCTGGAACTTCCCGGCGCAGATGTGCGATTCCCCTGACCGGCTGCAGCTTGCCTACGACGGGGGTGTGCCCATGGGGTCGGATTTGCCGCCGGTTGGTGAGGGTGATCGCCCCTCCTTCTTGATCGCCGCTAGTCAGGAGAGACGAGCACGGGGTGCCCCGGGTACTCCGCTGCAGCGCATACAGATCGTCAAGGGTTGGACAGATGAAGCGGGTGGTCGTCATGAAGCGGTCTATGAGGTGGCGGGCAATGCGCAGAACGGTGCCCGTGTTAATACGGCGACCTGTGAAACCAGTGGACCGGGATATAATGAGCTATGCAGCGTCTGGACTGACAGCGATTTCGATCCGTCCCAGCCGGCGTATTATTACTCACGCGTGGTGGAAAATCCGAGCTGCCGCTGGAGTCAGCGCCTGTGCAACACTGCGGGTGTAGATTGCGCGCGCCCGGAGACAGTCTCTGAGGGTTACGAGCCCTGCTGCGAGGCTAACCATCGTGCCATTGTGCAAGAGCGCGCGTGGTCGTCCCCTATCTGGTACCGTCCGAGTAGTTAGCTGCTGCACTGGACGCTCTGTTGAACTAGTGCCGGGAAAAGCGTCTGGTCGCCTTGGGAGAGGTGCATGAG
>OCVR010002507.1_pt1 | contig 13706 bp, 10 predicted proteins | sample 1539091 | NCBI WGS metagenome assembly OCVR01 (sample SAMEA3355530, study PRJEB22509) | marine metagenome | biome: marine; feature: coastal ocean; material: water | place: USA | collected 2010-08-07 | depth 16 m | reverse complement strand
TGAGTCGTTCTTGTTCCTGAATAAACGCTTCTCCCATATCAACATGCCGAGTCAGCACTGTTTTTGCGTAACGTCCACGGGGTTGCGCCGTGTCAATAATGTAAGCCCCACTTTCATAGTCATTCTTGCACGCCTCGAAAGTTTCCGTCGCGCGATGAACCTTTACTTGGTTGCGTGCCAACAAAGTTGCGAGCTTATGATTTCCTGCACGATCTCTGATGTTAGGTAAAATAAAAAATCTTTCTGCTTTATCTTTCTTGCCCACTTCAACCGTATCAAGTTGATATGTTCTGAAGTCCTTCAGCAATTTCTCGCGACTGTCCGATACACTTTCCGCTGTCGATAAAGAGGCGACAAAGTGGCGCTGTACCGGGTCAATATATCGTTTCAGCAAACCATCGCTGCGCCTGTAAAGCTCCCCGCGCGTCGAAGCTACTTCATAGGTGGAGGCAGCAGCACCATAAAACACAGGCCAACTGTCCCCGTAGCCGGGATAAAAAGCATCAAAGACTTCTCTGGTAAAGTAGTCGAAACCAAACCGGTCAAAGTGTCGACCGTGATTCTCACCGACAAGCGTGATGTTCTGAATCTGGGTTTCGGTCATATGCGGATTATATGGCTTTGCCGGCGGCGCGAAGTAGTAGCTTGAGTCTCCACTCATTTCATGAAAATCGATGACAACCAAAGGTAGGTACTTATTTATCACCTCAATTCGCCCGCGGGTTTCCGGCTGAGTTTGAGCTAACCAGTCACGATTCATGTCGAATAAATAATGATTGGTTCGACCGCCAGGCCAGGGCTCATTATGTTCCGCACTCAAGCGGTCCGGACTATGCTCTATTCCCACCGTCGAATAATAGTAGCTGATGAAACGGTTGCGTCCGTCGGGATTTTGCAAGGGGTCGATAAACACTACCGTGTTGCTCAACACCTTGCGACTTATGGGCTCATTGATAGCGGCAAGCAAATGGTATGCTGTAAGCATCGCAGCATCGGTACTGCTTATCTCATTGCCATGCACACCATAGGCCAACCAAACGGTTGCGGGTAATGCTGCTATTAAAGCGTCTGCGCCAGCAAAATCTGGTTCAGTTAACTGCTGCATTCCCAACGAAAGCGCATCTAGGTTAGAAATTGATAGCGAATTCCCGATAGCAGCATAGATTAGCTTCCTGCCTTCCCAAGTACGACCATATTCGAACGTCTTAATCCTTTCCGGCGCTGCCGTCTCAAGCGCTTCAAAATACCGCAACATATCAGCGTAGCTGGTGATCTTCTCACCCACTTTATATCCAAGCACCTCATTAAATGTGGGTATCCTCTCGTCATAGGTTGTGTTGGGCCACAAAGCATCATGATGCTCGGCAGCACTACTCGTATGCGCACCCGAACAAAGCAGCAACAAAAACCAAAACCGGCGAAATTTTCTCGCATATAAAAGACCAAAAAACGCTGAATTCATTTTATCAATCCTACTTCCTAATGACTGAGCTGCGCGTGTTCATAAACAGCTCAACGTCGTCCCGATTGGTTTGCTTTTCGAATATTGAACGGTGTATCACCTAACAGACGTTTGCAGGCCCGTGTGAAATTACCCGGGTTTTCGTAACCAAGTTTCTCTGCAATATCTTTAATCGAATATACACCCCGATTCAACATATCCAACATATAATCACGAACCAGTGCGTCTTTTATTTCTCGCACGGAAGTTCCATTACGCCTTAGTCTTCTCATTAATGTCCTGGGAGACATACGCAAGTAACTTGCTAGGTCGGCGGTATTCGGTATTGTTGTCGTCGGTTCAACCTCAGCGAGGCGTTTTGTCAACGAGGAACTCACCAGGTTGGTCACGTAAGCAAAGTCGGGATTTTGCTGGACTTCTCGCAACGCCTCTTCGCATTGAGTCCGTGTGGTCTGATGAAGGTGCTTATCTCTCAACAAGGAAATCTGCTTGCCAAGCTCAAGGGGAATAAAAACCGAGAGTTTTGGCCCATCGAAGGTGAAGGTACCCGGCAATTCAGCATGATATAACGCCATCTCCTGCGGTACCGAGTAAGGGAAGCACCAACGTAACTCAAGGTCACTTCTACCAACTGCAGTGACCAAAAAGTTACTCACAACAACAGCCAGGTTTTCCGTCATGGCTTTCAAGTGTTTACGCATGGGCCCGGTATGAAGAAACTCCGCCACCATGCCCGAACCCGCGTAAGTAAACTCTGCATTGATAGAGCAACTGCGGGTTGCAATATATTTACACAGAATTTCCAACCCTTCACCCACAGTGTTAGCACTGAGGGCACAAACCCCCAGCGCACCATGGGCGGTGATGCCGAGTTTCTTACCTAGGTGGAAACCCCAGTTCAGATCAGTTGTCCACGACTCATAGGCATCCACCACCTGGCTGAAGTCATCAAAAGCCATGTCCTGATTGGCAATCAATTCCATCTGGGTGATATTCAAACCTTTGAGAAGGTTTTGACCGGATTGCCTCGCATCCTCGATCAGGTTAAGCGCATAAGCTGTGGGCGTTCGATTCAGCATTCTTTGAGATTTGCTCCAGTCCGTGTCAGGTACGATTTGACCATCAATTTACCTATCTCCGCACATTTTTTACAGTTTTTGTCACTTAATGACAAAATCTTGGCATAAATGGGGATGGGCATCAACGCGGATTCCTTTTATCCTGTACGTTGCATAATTTTAGACATTCACATTTGTGGACTCTGATCTCGACTCGATCATCTTCAGACACCTCAGTGAATCATTTTCGGTGCAGACGCTGAAGCTATAAGTTTTTACAGCAAAAGTGATAGAAGCCGGATTACCGATAAAACGGAGACAACCATGAGCGAAGCAATCAGTACGACAGATTTTCCTAATGCATTCACAATGCCCCTCGAGGACATTGACGTCAGTGACCCAATGTTGTTCAAGCACAATGCTTTCTGGCCCTACTTTGAGCGGATGCGTAATGAGGATCCGGTACATTACTGCAAGGAAAGTCAATTTGGTCCCTATTGGTCGATCACGAAGTTTGACGACATTATGGAAGTCGAAAAGAATCATGAAGTATTTTCATCCGAAGTGGGCGGCATCACCATCTTCGAGCGCATGTCTGATTTTAAGACATCAAGCTTCATTCAGATGGACCCTCCTAAACACGATATTCAGCGCAAAACAGTCACCGGTGTTGTCGCGCCGACCAACCTCGCACTGTTACAACCCGTTATCAGAGAGCGGGCCGCGAAGATTCTGGACGAATTGCCAATCGGGGAAACATTTAACTGGGTAGATCGCGTTTCTATTGAACTAACAACGCAGATGTTGGCCACCCTTTTTGATTTTCCCTTTGAAGATCGTAGAAAGCTGACCTATTGGTCAGACTGTGCAACAAGCTCCGAAGCAAACGGCGGCACAACCCCGGAGGCGGTCCGCAGAGAGGCGCTTCTCGAATGTCTTGAAGTGTTCACAGGCCTATGGAACGAACGCATCAATAAAGCACCTGGCAACGATCTCATTTCGATGCTGGCGCATGGCAAAGAGACACAGAACATGGATCCGATGGAGTATTTGGGCAACCTGATACTGCTGATTGTTGGTGGCAACGACACAACGCGAAATTCAATCTCCGGTGGTGTTTATTTCCTCAACCAGAACCCGAAAGAATACGACAAGCTGCGAAACAACCTTGACCTTATACCAGGCATGGTTTCAGAGGTCATCCGCTACCAGACACCTCTCGCGCATATGCGAAGAACGGCAACACAGGATTATGTTCTGCGGGGGAAACATATCAAAAAGGGCGACAAAGTCATCATGTGGTATGTATCAGCTAACAGAGATGAAGATGTCATTCCAAACGCGAATGACTTTCTCATCGATAGAGATCGATCAAGGCATCACATGTCATTCGGCTTCGGGCTACATAGGTGCATGGGCAACAGGCTTGCAGAAATGCAACTGAAGACAGTCTGGGAAGAAATCATGAAGCGGTTCAGGTTGGTCGAGGTTGTGGGCGAACCCGAGCGAGTACAGTCGCCATTTGTCAAAGGCTACGAAACATTGCCTGTGAAATTGCACACCTGGTAGAGCGGCGACATTGTCTTCCTGAAAAAGCAGCACTCTGTGCTGCTTTTTTTTGCGTTATCGATACTGGAACACACTATGATGATTCAAGCGCAACCCGCGAGTAGAATGTCATGTGCATTGCAAAAGCAAATCCCTTGGGATCATCTGAATGAAACAGTATATCAACAAGTATCTCTTTATCTCGCTGGGATTCGCGCTATTACTTATCGTCGTCGCGTCTTTACGGCAGGCGATTGAGTCAAATGCAGGAGATGCATTTAATCCGGTCGAAACAAAGGCAACCTCCTCCATCGAAAATACCGAATTGACCCAGGCACAAACAAAATCTATCAACATTGCGACCTACAACATCGCCCGCGGCAAGGGTACTGATGGCATCCGGGACATCCTTCGTACAGGCAGCATTCTGAAAAACTTTGACATCATTGGGCTCAATGAGGTCGGCGGGTTTCCGTTCACTAACCACGCTGAGCAACTCGGCAATCAATTAGGCCTCCCTTGGCTGTTCGCCGCCAATCAAAAACGATGGTTCTACAACTATTTTGGCAACGGAGTACTCAGCAATCTGCCGGTATCAGGCTGGAAGAGTCAAATGCTACCCCGAGATGTCAAAAAAAACAGAGCCTTCAGAAATTATGTTGTTACCCACTTTCATTGGCAGGGAAAAGAACTCGCTGTTATCACGACACATTTAGGTCGGGGCGACCTTGTGGGTGTACAACTCAATCAGGTGATGAAGGAATTCCAGCAATATCCGCATGCGGTCCTGATGGGTGATTTTAATCTTAAACCAGACGATCCGATCTGGGCCGAACAGGTGGGCCAACAAACCTATACGGAAGCCGACTCATCAATGTCCTCCAAGAATCAATTGTTGGTGGGCCACAGTGAGAGAGTGGATTACATTTTTCTTCGTGGATTAAAGGTATTGGACTCGGGGCATCACCCGCGGGGGATATCCGATCACCCTTTGATTTGGGCAAAAGTTGCGCTCATTCCAGACCAGGGTTCTAGTCACATTTCTGAAACGGATAGCAAATGATCAGCAGTGCTGCCTTCATCTGCCATTCTGCCAATACTGAAACATTTCTAACTCTATTCACCCGCAACGGGTTTGAAATCCAGATCATGAAAATCAAAACTAGAATCTGTTTCTGACGATACGGCCTGCATTTTCACAGAAGAAATGCGCCCTTCAAAATCTCGCTCGAACCTGACATAGGCATCTGCTTCCAACGTTCTATCAAACCATTTCACCACGAACACCGAGTCATCAAGATATTCTAGCTCGCCAGTCAATATCGGAGACATTGCCGAACGTAGCACCAACTTACCCTGTTCCCGCGCAATATCGACTTCTCCGAACCAAGGATCGACATAGAGACCAACAATTTCATTTGCCAGCGCCTCCTCAGGCACCTTAAATGCCAGCATGGGTTCAGGTAATGCCGTCGAGATATAGGCTTGCTGACTCTTTATCAGCTCTGCCGTCCAATCTATATTTTCATCTGTCATGTATGCCCGCACGAGGCTATACATCACAGCTTTACGCGCCATACTGGAAGAGCCGTTCGTCAACACCACAACACCCAGATCGAGTTCCGGCACGAGCGTCATGTATGACCTAAAACCCGCCAGAGAACCAGTGTGCGAGAGCTGTTTATAGCCATACACATCCGAAATTCGCCAACCTAATCCGTAACTGTTGAAATGGGTGTTACCCCACTCGCGCTCGAAGCTTCCAACACGTCGCTGGATATGTGAATGCCACATTTGCTCCGCTTGTTGCTTGCTATACAACCGTTTACCTGCCGAGATTTCACCCTCTTTTAACAGTATTTTCATCCAGGTCGTCATGTCCGCGGCAGAACATCGCACGGCGCCGGCTGCGGCCATATTACTCACCGCATCATTAATCCGACTTCTTTCAATCACCACAAGTTTGTCGTTAACAAGCCCGTGGGGAGCGGCCAAATTCCTGCGGGCCTTATCGCTCATTGCGCCTGCAAAACAGTTTTTAAGTTGTAATGGCTGCATGATATTTTGATCTACGAATTCGCGCCATTCCAAGCCCGTTATGCGCGGGATGAGCTCACCCGCCACAATATAGAGCAGGTTGTCGTAGGCATATTCAGATCTGAACTGCTTGACCAAGTCAAAATGGCGCAGTCCATAAATGATATTCGCACGGGTAAATTTGTTGGGTTCAGGCCAGAGCATCAAGTCCCCGGCGCCCGCGTTCATACCACTCCGGTGAGTCAACAAATCCAGTACGTTTATTTCTGAAGACACCCAAGCATCAGAAAGGCGAAACTCCGGTATGACATCGTTTACTTTTGTTTGCCAACTCAACTTACCTTTATCCACAAGGATTGCGAGCGCCGCTGTCGTAAAAGCTTTTGAGTTCGAGGCAACCTTGAATACCGTGTCCTTGTTTACTTTAGCCTTTTTACCCAGCTCCCTGAGACCATAACCCTCGAGATGCACAAGCTCATCACCGCTGATGATGCCAACGGCAATACCTGGCACATCGAATTCAGCCATCGCGTTTTCGACAAGCTTGTCTATCTCAGCACGTGTCAGCGGTTCTGCAAATGTATGACTTAGCAGTAGCAGATGTATTAGCGCAAAGGATAGAAGCTGGCGCAAAATCAGCATAGGTTTCCCATAACAAGTTGATTTACAAAACGAACAGACCGGCAACAATATACGCAACAAATGTCAACGCCCCGGTGAAGAGGGCATAAGGTAACTGCGTACGAACGTGCTCCAAAAGATCACACCCCGAAGCCAAGGCGGACACAGCTGATGTATCGGATATTGGAGAGCAATGATCACCAAACACACCGCCACCCAATATAGCGGCGAGAATGAATTCGGGCGGCAATCCAAGCGCCTGAATCAGAGGTACACCAAGAGGGATCAATATAGCAAAGGTACCCCACGAAGTACCTGTAGAGAAAGACATCAAAGCGCCTGCTACAAAAAGCATTGGCGCGATGAGTATGACCGGCAGAAACTCACCCACTAACCCGGCGACAAAAGGACCGGTCCCAAGATCACTCAGACTCGAACCCAGTGCCAGAGAGAAAAGCAGGATAGTCACGAGAGGCAACAATTCACTCATACCGCCCACGCCAATTTTGACCAATTCAGTATGACCATGGTTGCCTTGAATCAACATCATAATATAAGCAACCAACGACGCTGTTGCGGTTGCGTACAGCACTGATTTCGACCCACTACCCTGAGCTAGTTCACCATTGCCTGTCCAAAACATAAACGCAATCATGCCAAATATGAGGACCGCCATGGGCACAAGCAGATAACGCGCCTTGGTACCTTTCGCTTCGAGCACTGGCTGTTGTTGCGGCGTGACCTGATCCTCGCTTGTGCGCAGCGGACCATAGACCTTTCCCGTCCAAGCTGTGTAGAAGACCAGCAGCAACGTAAATATCGCATAGAAGTTAAAAGGCACCGACCCCCAAAGAACCACCGCCGAGGCGCTGGAAAGCTCATAGTTGTTCAATAGCGCCAGAATAAACGCTCCCCAACCATTTAGCAGAATAAGAATGCACACCGGCGCAGAGGTACTGTCAATGATGTAAGCCAATCTGGCGCGACCAAGGTTGAATTTGTCAAACAAACCTCGCGACAGAATACCTGCTGTCAGAATACTCAAATTGCTTTCGACAAAAACCGCGCCGCCAACGGCGCTTGTAAGCAGTGTTGTCCTTCGGGGCGAACTTGCAATACCACGGTTTACTAACAAATCAACCAGCGCGGAAACGCCACCAGACGTTCGAACAAACGCCAGCAAAGCACCAATCATCAGACTAAATACTAGTAGCCGCGCATTACCTCCATCTGTGAAAACCCCAACAATTCTTTCGAGGCTGTTAAGCCAAGCAGTACCGATGGAACCGAATCCCGGATCCAATAGCAAAAATTCCGCGAGAAAAATGCCGGCAAAAAGCGCAGAGATAACCTCTTTTTTCCAAACCACAACCAATATGGCTAGCAGCGGAGGCAGAATCGAAACCCATTCCATAAGCAATCACTTAGTCTAGAATTACCCTAGGGTATCATCTATTAAGTGGTTACCGATAACTCGGGATATTATGATCGAACAGCCATCTCTAGCAAACGGAGTGTTCCGGCATCAACATCAAGTTCCGCTTCAACGCCTAGCGGTACAACGGTCATATCTTCTACATGACCAATCATCAGACCACCAATGACAGGCACACCCAGCGGCACACATCTTTGCTCAATGACTTCTTCCACACTAAAGGTGTTAAGTGCATAGTCAGTGTCGGTGAACTTACCTATTGCAATCCCTGCCACTTGCTGCAATTTTCCTGCCAGCCAAAGATGGGTCAACAACCCGTCGATACGATAAGGAGATTCACCCTCGTCTTCTAACACTAGAATTGCACCATCAAAATTCGGTTCATAAGGTGTACCAATCAATTTAGTCAGCAAGCTCAAGTTTCCACCCACAAGCTTTCCTCTGGCTTTACCGGGCGCAAATCGCGTTAGTCGATTTTCCTCTTCGACCCACCCCTCTCTTGACTCAAATGGTGGCGGCGCCGCTATTATTGTCGACGTTTTAGGCAGCATGAGCACTTTCTTGAATTCGGCAAGGGTGTACTCGGTGAAATTTTGTTTGGCTATAGGGCCATGAAAGCCAACCAATCCCGTTTTGGTCAACAGCGCATTAAGGATGGCAGTGATGTCACTGTACCCCATAAACACTTTGGGGTTTCTCGCTATCAAATCATAATCTAGGTAGGGGAGAATTCTCGGCGAACCCCAACCCCCTCGCACACAGAAAATACCGTCAACCTGCTCATCCGCGAACATCCGATTAACGTCCTCCGCTCGCTCCTGATCTGTACCGGCGAGGTACTCATTGCGCTTGTATAGATGTTTGCCTTCCTTCACCTTGAATCCGAGTGATTGAATGACATCAATGGCAAACCGAACGCCTTCGTTCTCCGGCGCGTTACTGGCAGGGGTAACAAGCCCAATCGTCATGCCCTTACGCAATCTTCGGGGTTTTACCAATGGAGGGAAAGAGGCCACGGATCCGGCCTTATCAGTCATCGAAAGCTCGGTGTTGCTCGATGCTGCATGGGAACCTGCAGCAACAGCCAGCGAACCCGCCATGCTCGTGAGAATCGTTCTTCTTTTCATGTGTTTTGTCCGGGACCGAAATATCTTCAGATCAGTTCCCATCATCCAAGATGACTGGATTTATTGCAATTAAAGGGTCTGACAACGCGACCTCGATTTGGAGATTACGTAATTGCAAAAACACCTCTAATGGCGACGCCCTTAATCGTCCGCCACCAACACCAGCGTCCCGGTTGTAGACAGAGCTCCACCGGTGCCATTGACGATACAAGTTCTTGCACTGGTCTGTTTGCCAACGTCTCCATGCACGCCATCTTCGGCCGTCCCAGACAACTGACGATATGCCTCGATCAGCAACGGCATACCGTACATACCACTATGATTGAAAGACAAGCCACCGCCGTTAGTGTTAATTGGCAACCTGCCACCGGGGGCAGCATGACCATCTTTCCAAAGCGTATGACCTTCACCCGGCGCAGCAAGCCCTAACATTTCTGCGGTAATGGCTGCGGTGATAGTGAAGGAATCATAAATCATCGCCAACTCCATTTCCCCCGGACCCATACCCGCCATCGTGTAGGCGGCTTCGGCTGATCGAGAGGCTGATGTTGCTGTGAAGTCTTCCATCTCAAGCATGTTCGCATGCCCCATACTTTCACCCGCACCTGCCAACCATACTGGCTTAGTATTTAGTCCAGCAGCCACTTTTGGACTGGCTATCAAAACAGCCCCACCATGATCGGCAACCATACAACAGTGCAGTATCGTTAGCGGCCAGGCTATCAACCTCGAATCTTCAACCTGAGCAACAGAGATTGGACCACCAAACGGATGTTTCTCTTTCGAGTACATCGCGGCTCTGGGATTCAGGGTCGCCCAATCACGGGTGACCTTAGCGATATGCGCATAGTCTTCAGTGGTTGTGCCGTAACGATGCATATGTCTCACCATCGCATGGGCGTAATTTGAAGGGGCGCTACCTAGGCCATAGGCCATGCTCATTTCTGCTGCAGGGGATGCCACACCGGCGCCTCGACCATAATTCCCTGTTCCACGGCCACCAATCTTTCTCGCGGAGAAGCCGTTTTCCCCGTGGGTCACGAGCGCGATATCAATGATGCCGGAATGAATAGCGGCCATAGCGTGATGCACATGCATCTCAAATGAACAACCGCCAACCGCGGTTGTGTCGATGTACTTGGGCTTGATACCGAGATGTTCACATAATTCTGAAGACCATCCGGTAGAAAAAACACCTTCAATTTTGGATATCGGTACACCTGTCTGATTACTCAGGTTTTTAATCGCCTCGATGTGCAACTCAAGCGACGTTTTCGGCTCCGCAAGAAACCCAATCTCATTTGCTTCCGCAGCACCAACGATGGCTGCTGATTTATATAATTGTCCTGGCATTATCTACTCCTCAATCACCCGCCAGAACGGGATGTAGGTATCCTCGTTGGCCTGTTCAAATTCAACTTTAACTCTGGCACCGATTTTAATTTCTTCGGGTTTTTGCGGGTCAACCCCGCGCAATACCGTCAACATTCGATCACCTTCATTCAAATCAATATAGGCTGTCACGTAAGGTGCTTCAGGTTCCCATGGACCAAACACCAGATGTTGCACAGCATAGGTATGTATCTTGCCCTCGCCGCTCGCTTCAACCCATTCAAGGTTGGTCGAATGGCAATGGGGACATATAAATCGTGGGTACCAATGCACGCGGTTGCAATCTTGGCATCTGGGCAACATTAACTTGCCTTCTTTTGCACCTTCCCAGAACGGAACGGTGTGGGTTCCCCGAGTGGGAATGGGTTTGTTGTAGGTCATTAGGTTTCCCCGACTAAAAATAGAAACGATTGATAAGTGCTATAGCACTAAAGAGAACACAAAATGCGCGTCTAACGCAAGAAAGTCAGTGCCCTGTTGACCGGCGCGATACTCGACCATTGATTCACAGAATACTCACACTGACACTAATCATCTTTTAAATAGACAACAACGCCTGCATTGGCCATGACAACAGGATCTCCGTTGTTATCGCCCGGAATTTCAAGCCCGCCTTTTGCAACATTTACTGTGACGGTACCATAGGGAAGTGCTTTGGCAACCACCGCGGTATCAACCTGCGAGGGTTCGGGGACCCCGATGAGCAATTCAATTTCCATATCGCCGGGATGCTTTCCCAGTGCTTTAAAGAAATTGAGACTGCTGTGATGAATTGCATCAAAGACTGCTCGCTCGGCCGCCTTCGTGTAATTCGATCCATGCACATCCACACCCATACCCATTTCAGTTACATATCTGTTTCGCGCCATTGTCGCCTCAGCTTCGTTAAATAATGATAGAGCGCTAGATTGTGACAGCGCCAGAGGTTACATAACAAGGCTGCTATGTGAACGCGGATGAGAATTATTCGCTGGCACTAATTCACCGCGTCTTATGATATCTTCTTTTAGATCCTGATTGAGAAGCCTCATGTTAAAGAAGAAAACTATTTGCCCGCTGGATTGTCCTGACGCCTGCGGCATTGTCGCCACAATGGAAGATGATGTAATCACGCGCCTTGACGGCGACCCGGACCACCCATTTACCGATGGCTTCCTGTGTAAAAAAGTCAGAACCTATCATGAAAGAGTTCAATCAACAGACCGACTACTGTTTCCTCAAAAACGAGTAGGAAAAAAGGGGGAAGGCAAGTTCCAGCGTATTTCCTGGGATGAAGCGTGGACGATCCTCGTCGACCAACTAACCAATATTAAGGAACAACACGGCAGCGAGGCCTTATTACCTTACTCTTACGCCGGAAACATGGGTAAAGTGAATTTTTTTGCCGGGCACCCGTTCTTCCATCGCTATGGTGCTTCTCAGCTGAATAGAACTATTTGCTCAGTTGCAGCAAAAACTGGTTGGAATCTTCACTACGGCAGTCACCCACAAAGCCCTCCTGAAAAAGCAATCGACTCAGATTTGGTCATCGCCTGGGGCATCAACGCCAAGGTTACCAACATCCACTTTATGCCAATGGTTGTAAAAGCCCGGCGACGTGGTGCTCGCTTCATTGTCATCGATCCGTATGAAAATGTGACAGCCGAGGCGGCAGATCAGCACTATCGTGTCAAACCCGGTGGCGACGCTGCACTCGCACTTGGCATATTGAAACACCTGACCGAAAACGACCGCATCGACAAAGGTTTTATTAAAAAATACTCCGAGGGTTTTACAGACCTTGCGGCCTATCTTGCGAGCAACAGCCTGAGCACCTTTGCTGCAGCATCTGGGCTCACCATTGAATCCATGGTTCAACTAGCAGATTCGATCGCTGACAACCCCAAGACATTTATACGCGTTGGTGTCGGCCTCTCACGCAATACCCAAGGCGCCATGGCAACTCGCGCGATTGCTTGCCTTAGTGCAGCTGTCGGACTGTTCGACGGTAAACAAGGAGCCGGTGCACTACTGTCCAGCACGTCATTCTCGCTTGATTCCCGCGTGTTCGGTTTTGCCTCCCTCATCAACAAGCCCACTCGAACCATCAATATGGTCAGACTTGGAGAAGCCCTCACGGAAGTTTCACCGCCAGTCAAAGGACTATTTGTCTATTCCAGCAATCCCTTAAGCGTCGCTCCAGATTCTAGCAAAGTGCGTCAGGGGCTTGAAAGAGAGGACCTTTTTACCGTTGTTCACGAGCAATTTCACACTGGTACGACAAAGTACGCCGACTTGCTGTTGCCCGCATCAACGTCTTTTGAAAACGATGATATTTATATAGGCTACGGGCACTACTACATGGGTAGAACCCAACCGGTTTTCGCTCCTAAGGGAGAGTCGATCAGCAACTTCGCGCTATTTCAAACACTCGCACTGAAGATGGGCTACACCGACCCGGTTTTCTATCAAGACGTTGAAAGTAGAATTCAGACTTATCTACCGGCCATATCAGGGCTCGCCGAATCAATCATACAGAATGGACTACCCGCCGGAGAGGCGGTCCGCTCAGATTATTATGACATCGGTGGCGATTTCACAAGATTCAGCGAAAAACGCTTCAAGTTCACTTTGCCAGATAACGACAACACCGAGGCGGGGCACCCAAGGCTCATCAAGCGCCGAGAACTGGATGACCCTCTTTTATCTGAAAAATATCCCTTTGCACTGATCACGCCACCTAACGCCGAACTCCTCAATTCCACCTTCGGTGAGCGCTATCCAAATAAATCAGGCAAGGTTTTGATTCATAGTCAGGATGCCGTAGCGACTAATATCTGCGATAACGACGAGGTGGAAATTTTCAACCATCGGGGATTTAACCGTCGAACTGCAGAGGTTACTGACAAAACCCAACCGGGGTTATTAGTGGCCGAGGGCATCTACTGGCAGACCAATGCTTCGCAGCAAACAGGCATCAATGACCTCACATCTCAGGCGATCACCGACGCCGGAGAGGGTGGCACTTTTCATGAGAGTCGTGTTGC
>OCVR010002501.1_pt1 | contig 13716 bp, 16 predicted proteins | sample 1539091 | NCBI WGS metagenome assembly OCVR01 (sample SAMEA3355530, study PRJEB22509) | marine metagenome | biome: marine; feature: coastal ocean; material: water | place: USA | collected 2010-08-07 | depth 16 m | reverse complement strand
CATTGTTCACTTTCGATATGGGCGATATCCCAAGAGAGGCGTTCCAGAGATTCTTGGCCAACTGGTTCGCCTTCTTCGGCTTTCCAGTCCCATATGAAGCCCTCTCGTTTGAGCACTTCTGCCACACCACTTTTGACCTTGGAAATTGGCATTTCCACGTTGGGCCGTTCCACGCTCACCGCGTTGCGGATGCGAGTAAGCATGTCGGCAATTGGGTCAGTCATCATAGTCGCTTGTTTCCCTTAACTTGCCTTTACCAACTTGCCTTGCGAAGACCTGGGATAACTCCCTGATCAGCAAGGTTGCGAAAGCAGATTCGACACACGCCAAATTTGCGATAAACCGCTCGGGGGCGGCCACACAATTTACACCGTCGCTCACGGCGAACCGGGTACTTCGGTCGAGACGCTTTAGCGATCTTCGATTTTCTTGCCACAACAAAAGCCTGTAAAAAATTCTGTTTAAGTACGTTTGATTGAGTCTTTTGACTCGATCACCTATTCTTATCGAACCCAACGCGGGTTCTAAATCTATCGTCGTATCTAGTCTTTTTTGCTGGAATCCTTAAACGGCATTCCAAACATCCGAAGCAACTCACGTCCTTCTTCGTCGCTTTGGGTCGACGTCACAAATACAATGTTCATCCCTTGTTTCCGGGTAAATTTATCCGGGTTCAATTCTGGAAAAACTCCGTACTCATTCAAGCCCAGGCTGTAGTTGCCACGGCCATCAAACGCCTTCTCACTAATTCCTCGAAAGTCACGAACTCGAGGCAGCGCCAATGACAATAGGCGATCCATGAATTCGAACATTCGGTCTCCACGCAACGTGACTTTACAACCGATCGCTTGACCTTCGCGGAGGCGAAAATTAGCAATCGACTTTCGAGCCTTTGTGATCACTGGTTTTTGGCCAGCGATTAACGTCATGGCCGCGTTTGCATCGGCGAGTTCTTTTTTGTCTTGTGTTGCTGAACCGACACCCATGTTGATCACGATTTTTTCCATTCGTGGCAACGAAAGTGCGTTCGCTCTTCCGAATTTAGTCTTCAATTCAGGAAGAATAGTTTCTTTGTATTGTTCTCTTAGTCGAGCCATGATTTTTGCTTTTTCTGGTGAGCCGTTGATAATTCCAACCGCTATTCGTTTGTTTGTCTCTATTTTCTCGTTGGCCTAATTAGATAACTTCATTAGCCAGGCTGACGATCTTCATGTAATTCTTGTCGCGAAGTTCTCGGGCAACCGCACCGAAAATACGCGTTCCACGTGGGTTCTTATCTTTGTCGATGATCACTGCAGCATTGCTGTCAAACTTGATGTAGCTGCCGTCTTCCCGACGAGTCCCCTTTTTGCACCGAACGATGACCGCACGAACGATTGCCTTTTTCTTGATATCGCTACCAGGAATAACACTCTTGACACTGCAAACGATTACGTCACCGAGTCCGGCGGTTCGGCGACGCGAACCTCCGAGAACTTTGATGCACATGATCTCTCGTGCACCTGTGTTATCAGCGACCGCAAGTCTAGTTTCTGCTTGAATCATGATTCGTCAATGTGTAAAGGTGATTTGTATCTATCGTTGTTCGCATCGTGAGCCGGTTTTACTCGGCTGCTGTTTCCGCTGTGTTCTCAGAGGCATCAGCACTACCGTCTCCAGCTGCTTCTTTCAGTTTACGGGCAGCCTTCATAGCTGTGACGTCAACTTCGTTGCTCTTCTCAATTACGCTTACCAAAGCCCAACGCTTCTTTTTAGAGAGTGGCGCCGATTCAATGATCTGAACCGTATCGCCTTCTTTGGACTCATTGTTCTCATCGTGAACGTAACAAGTTGTACGATCGCGATAGATCTTGCCGTATTTGGGGTGCCGAACCAGGCGCGCAATCTGAACGACTCGCGTCTTGTCCATTTTGTCGCTTTTGACGCGACCGGTTAAAATTCGTTTCGGCATTTGTTATTCCAGTTTCTTCTTACTCTAAATGATTTCGTTTTCGCATTCAGTTCGTCAACGGACTAGGCTTCGCTAGTTGAAGCGGCCTTGGCTGCTTCGATCTCTCGTTGTCTCTGGATCGTTTTGATCTGAGCAACCAGTTTGCGATTCCGTTTCAGTTCCGATGGAACATCCAAGCGATCGGTTTGTGCCTTAATTCGCAACTGAAACAAATCTTTGCACGCCTCTTTGAGGACGGCTGCCATTTGCTCGTTACTCATTTCCCGTAGTTCTGATAGGGTCGCCATGATCAGTTCGCTCTTCAGTTCGCTTTACGTAGTTGTTGTTCTTCTACTGTCTTCCGTTCCGAGACGTGCACCATCGCACGGCCCGCGTCGACCGATGGTTAGATCGGTCGGCGTTTTACCATCCGTACGCGGAATGGCATTTTGTGTGCCAAACGAGCGAAGCAAATTTTTGCCTGCTGTTCGGTTACACCACTTAATTCGTACAAAACGGTTCCGGGCTTAATTGTGGCGACCCAATACTCAGGCTCACCCTTACCCTTACCCATCCTGGTTTCCAACGGAGTCGACGTAATCGACCGGTGTGGGAACACACGAATGTATAGTTTTCCAATTCCGCGAATATATTGTTGGGCCGCGATACGACCCGCTTCGATAGTCTGTGCCTTCAGCCAGCCTGGATCAAGCGACTGGAGACCGTAGTCACCAAAGATAACGGTATTCCCTCGAGTAGCGTTACCTTTTATATGACCTCTTTGGACCTTTCGATGCTTGACCCGTTTTGGCATCTGAGCCATCGACTTCGTCTCCGTAATTACCTTGGTTAATCCAAACTTGAACTCCGATGTGCCCTTGAGCAGTCAACGCTTCGCTGAAACCATAACTGATTTTAGCGCGAATTGTACTCAAAGGAATCGAACCGCTAATGTGTTTCTCTCGGCGGGCCATCTCGGCACCACCTAAACGCCCGGCCAACTGAACCTTGATGCCTTTGGCACCCGCATCCATTGACTCTTCTGCAGCCCGCTTCATCGTTCGGCGGAAACTGGCTCGACGTTGTAATTGTTCTGAAATCTTTTCGGCTACAAGCTGAGCTTGTAAGTCGGGGCGACCAATCTCTTCGACTTTCAAATTAATGCGACGACCAATTAGGTTTTGCATTTCATTCTGAAGCCGTTCTACTTCCTGCCCCTTTTTACCGATGATCAAACCAGGACGAGCGACAAACAAAGTGACTTTCACTTCATCTCGTGTTCGCTCAATCTCAACTCGATCGATTCCTGCTGCTTTGTAATTCTGCGTTGGGTGCTTTTGCACAAAATCGCGAATCTTTTTGTCTTCTACCAAGAGCGTCGCAAATTCGGCTTTGGGAGCATACCATCGGCTTTTCCAGCCTTCCATGACCCCGGTTCGAAACGCGATTGGATTTACTTTTTGACCCATCAGTGACTCACTAAACGACAGTTGTTATTGTTTTGTTTTTATACTTCGTCGATGCCAACACGAATGTGTGACATCCGCTTTTTAATCATGAACGACATACCTCGAGCACGCGGTCGCATTCGCTTGAACATCGGCCCTCCGTCGATACATACCTCGGAGATAAACAGATTGTGCTCTTCGACGATCTGCCCAGGGTTCTGACTTGGATCCTGAGCATTCGCTAAAGCACTCTTGATAACCTTCTCAAGCATTCGAGCTCCACGTTGAGGCTGGTACTTAAGAATGTCCAAAGCTTCGTCCACGAATTTCCCACGAACCAAATCGGCCAGAGGTCGAACTTTTCGTGCGCTAATTCGTGCGTAACGATGTTGTGATTGAAATGCCATTTTTATGTCTGCGTCTAAATCGTGCTTGTTTTAATTTAAAGCCGGCCGCTGCTAACGAGTCGCAATTGGCGACTAGCGTTTCTTGCCGCCACCGTGCCCCTTAAATGTTCGCGAAGGAGCGAACTCACCGAATTTGTGTCCAACCATGTCTTCGGTCATCAAAACCTTGACATGCTTTCGCCCGTCGTGGATCAGAAAAGTGTATCCGATAAATTCCGGAATTACAGTGCAAGCTCGAGCCCATGTCTTGATGGGTTCTTTTGAGCCAGCGGCTTCCGCCTTTTGAACTTTTCGGTAAACCTTTTCGTCAACGAAAGGGCCTTTTTTCTGTGATCTACTCATAATGTTTTGTGTTCTTGTGGTTAGCGGCCGAATTCATTTTATTCGTTTGACCGGTGTGCCTAAACGCGATTTCTATTTAACTTTCAACTGACCGTAACGCCTCGACTTACGCCGCCGGACGATAGAAGCATTCGATGCTTTTGCCTTCTGACGCGTCCGTCCACCTTTGGCGGGTACGCCCGATGGACTTACTGGGTGACGGCCACCTTTTGTGCGTCCTTCACCACCACCGTGAGGGTGATCAACTGGGTTCATTGCGGTACCGCGAACGTGCGGTCGCCGTCCAAGCCAGCGTGAACGGCCGGCTTTTCCGAGAACAACTGAACCGTGCTCAGAGTGACCAACTTTTCCGATCGTAGCTCGACACGTTGCCGGAACTCGACGAATTTCGCCACTTGGTAATGAGATCTGTGCCCACTTTGCTTCGCGAGCCATCAAAGTAGCTCCCACGCCAGCACTGCGACAAAGAATGCCGCCCTGACCGGGTCGCATTTCGATATTGTGAATCGACGTTGCCAGGGGAATGTTTTTTAGTGGCAGGCAATTTCCAACGGTTGGAGGTGAATCCGCACCGCTCAGGACGACGTTGCCGACCTCAAGCCCCTCGGGGGCAATAATGTATCGCTTTTCGCCGTCGACGTAGTAAATCAACGCGATGTAAGCACTGCGATTAGGGTCGTACTGAATCGAATTAACGACACCCTTTACGCCATCTTTGTCACGCTTAAAGTCGATGATTCGGTAACGACGCTTGTGGCCTCCGCCTCGATGCCGAGCGGTAATGATCCCCTGGTTATTGCGACCAGCAGTCTTCACGACTGGGCGTAGCAGGCTTTTCTCTGGTTTGGCGTTCTTGGTTAGCTCTTTAAAGTCACTAACGCTTGCGTCACGCCGTCCAGCGGAGGTTGGTTTGTATTTTCTGATTGCCATTGCAATGTTCCGTATAGTTTATGTCTGCGTTGCTTATCCGAATCGCCATTCGATATTTAGGAATCCTAGGATCCCTGAACCAATTCCAGATTGGTCTAAAAGAAGTCGATTTTGTCCTCTGGGTGCAGAGTAACAATTGCCTTCTTCCAGTCTTTAGTTCGTCCAAACCGGAACTTATACCGACGTGGCTTGCCCTTTCGGACCTGCGTCGAAATCCCGGTTACTCTGACTTCAAAAAGCTTTTGAATGGCATTCTTGATGTCTGTTTTCGTGGCCAACGGATTGACCTTGAAAGTGTACTGATTTAGCTCCGTCGACTGATACATCGCCTTTTCGGTGACGGTCGGCTTCAGGATGACCTGATGTGGTTCCAAAACCAACTTCTTGGGAAGCGCCGGTTTTCGATTTCGCTTGGTAATTACTTTGCCCATCGTTGATTAACCCTTCGCCTCAGCCGTTGCCGAACTTGTTTTTTCTTTTAGTTGATCCATGGCTTCCTTCGTTACCAGCACCCGGTGCGGCTTAAGGATGGCCAGTGCATTAAGGTCGCTCACAGGCAAAACCTCAACACGCTGCACGTTGCGAGCACTCTTGTATACCATCGGAGCGTGCTCCGCGGTGGTAATCAACGTGCTCTTACCTTCGAGCCCCATCGTTTTCAGCATTCCGGCGATCGCACTTGTTTTCGGTGCGTCCATCGAAAGACCGTCGAGCACGACGACTTGCTCATCTTGAATTTTTCCAGCCATCGCCATGCGTGTTGCAAGCCGAACTGCCTTTCGCGGCAGTCGATAGGAGTAATCCCGGTTGCGAATCGCAAAGGCATGTCCACCACCGCGACGAATGTTCGACCGGCGACTTCCAGCACGGGCGTTACCCGTTCCCTTTTGGCGATACATCTTCTTTTTATTACCAGCCACTTCAGCGCGACTTTTGGTCTTGTGAGAACCTTGCCGGGCACTGGCTTGGTACATCACGACCACGTCGTGCAACAATTGCTTGTTGATCGAAGATGCAATTTCTGTCGGATCGATCTCGTACTTGCCGATTTCTTTTCCGCTACTGTCGTATACAGGCAAACTAGCCATGATTGATGTCAACCTACTTCTTGTTTGTCTCTTGAATTACCAGATAGCCACCGTTTGGCCCGGGGACTGCACCTTTGATAAGTAGCAGATTGTTTTCGGCATCGATTTTGTGAAGTCCAAGATTACGAACAGTAACCCGTGCAGCACCGTAGTGCCCGGCCATTCGCTTCCCCTTAAACGTGCGACTCGGCCACGCGCTCATGCCGGTACCACCAGCGTGGCGATGACACTTCTTTACACCGTGCGTTGCTCGTTGACCGCTGAAATTATGACGCTTCATAACACCCGCGAATCCACGACCTTTGCTGACACCAATGACGTCCACTCGAGCAACTTCCTCAAGCACTCCAACGCCGATGTCCTGACCGACTTCGACACCCTCAGTCTCACCACGCAACTCGCGGATGAACTTCTTCGGCTCGCAGTCAGCTTTTGCAGGCGACTCAACGCCCTTCGCAGCCAGAGTGCTGCTTCGCTTTGATTTAATGTCTGCCACGTGGCCACGCTCAGAACGTGCAGCCTGGCTTTGACGGGATCGGCGATCCTTGGCCGGACGTTTCTTGTCTTCAAAACCCAACTGAACGGCTGAATAACCATCTCTTTCATCTGTACGCAGCTGAAGCACCTTGCAGGGCCCCGCTTCGACAACTGTGACCGGCGTCGCTACCCCTGTTTCGGGATCGAACACCTGCGTCATCCCGACCTTACGGCCGAGTATGCCTTTCGTCATGACTATTCGCCTTATTTATTCAATTGGACTTGCCGCCGAAGAAGCCTAACCAGCAAACGCGATTAGCTTATCCCCGCGACTTCCGTACCATATGTTCTTTACTTGATTATAAAATAGATCCCGCGATCTACTTCGTCGACGCCTTGATCTTGATCTCAACGCCCGCGGGCAAACTCAATTTGTTCAATGCTTCGATTGTCTTGGCAGTCGCCTGGACAATATCGATCAAACGCTTGTGCGTTCGTATCTCATACTGCTGACGAGCCTTCTTGTTTACAAAGGGCCCTGACAGCACTGTATAACGCTCAATCCTTGTCGGAAGCGGAATCGGCCCGTGAACCTCTGAATGAGTTCGCTTGGCAGTTTCGACGATCTCCGCAGCACTCTGATCTAGAATCGAGTGATCGTATGCTTCCATACGGATTCGAATTACTTCATGAATACCAGCCACTCAGTTCGTCTCCCAACAATTGTTAGTCCTTCACAACAACAGACCAACGCGGTCATAAATGCGTACCGAAGGCGACTCCGGTTTTTTTCCGGATGCGTTTTCGGTGTGAAGATTGGTTTTCCCACAGAACTTGCGGGAAAACCGAAGAATTTATGCTCTCGCGGTGCTATCGTCAACCGCAAATAAACAAAATACCTCGAAGAATTATATCCTCGCTCAACCTCAAGAAAAACTCGCCAACAGAAATGGACTTTATCTCAAAAAATCGAGGAATTGCAATGTGTCATCGTACTCGAAACGGTCTGAAATGTAGGGGATAATCTCGGAATTTCAAAAAAGTCCAATTTCGGTGCTAATTTGTCTTCATCGGGTCTGTTTTCGCGCTAAAATTTCCTGTTCCGCAGAGGGCATCGCAATATTTGGGTGGGTTGTTGTTTTGAGAGCCAGGCTTTGTTGCGGGTTTTTGGTTGGCTTAAGGCGGAAGGGGAATGGGCTGACCTGGGGGCTTGCGGCCTCTGGGGTGTGCTCGTGGAACGCTTGGTTCGGAGTTTGCTGGCAAGGAGGCGGAGGGTTCAAGTTGCCCCTTCCGGTAGTTGCCCCTTACAATACTGCGAGCGGATAGCGTGTTTATTTCGGAGTATCTTGCTTAGCCAGTGGTGGTTTTTGTTGAGTTTTGAGTATTTGTTTCGGGTAATTTTAAAAGCGGGTTCGATCTGCAGCGGCAGATTTCAAGGCCTAGAGAGAAGAGGGTGTTGGTTTGGTAGTTTACGTCCAAGTTTTTTTCTTGATCCTGATGCCGTTGGTGTTGGCTGGTTCAGGTTTTGCGCAAACGTTGGGTGGAAGAAACTCATATCGGCCCGTCCAATTACCGGTGGTTTCCTTTTTTAACGTAAGGACTGCCGTTAGCGTTCCTGACGGCGGGACAATGGTATTGGGTGGTGTTTCGCGATATTCCGAATCCAGCACTAGTCGTGGCATTCCTGGTTTAAGGGGCCCCGTTTTTCAAAATCGGGCGACAGGCTATTCGGCTCAGAGTAGTCGTGCGTCGGTTAAGACCACGATTATATCGACTCGTGAAATCGATGAGGTTTTAGCGATTGAGGGTGCTCGTCGCGCGTTGATTTACCAGCGTCGCGATCCTAACGGCAGTTTTGAGGTTCAAAGAAAAGCGGACTTCATCTCACGGAATATCGGGCGCGTTCGCAAGTAATGATTCAAATTGAAAACCTCAAATTTCAATATCCTCGCACCGAGTTTATGCTGCGCTTGCCGCGGTTAGTTGTGGAGTCAGGGCAGCGGGTCGCGGTCGTGGGCCCAAGTGGTTGCGGGAAGACGACTTTACTTAATTTGATTTCTGGAATTGCTCTGCCGCTTGAGGGCGCCGTGATGGTGTGTGGTGAAGAGGTCTCTGCGATGTCTGATGCGTCGCGAAGAAATTTTCGGATTGCGAAAATTGGAATGGTGTTTCAGCAATTTGAATTGGTGGAATATCTTGATGTTTTGAGTAATATCCTTTTGCCATTTTCCATTAATTCAACGCTGTCGGAATCTTCCGAAACGCGTTGCCGGGCGATAGAGTTTGCCGAGGCGATGGGTCTGAAGGAGAAGTTGGCTCGCCGACCCGCTCAGCTTTCCCAGGGCGAGCAGCAACGCGTTGCAATTTGTCGGGCTTTGATTACGGAGCCGGGGGTTGTTTTGGCGGACGAGCCGACGGGCAATCTCGATCCGAAAAATAAGCGTCGCATTTTGGATTTGATTTTTCAGCTTGCCGAAAAAAACAATCAAACGTTAATCGTTGTGACGCATGATATGGGGATTCTCGATGGGTTTGATCGGGTTATCGATTTTGAAAAAATGCGATTCTCAAATGTCGACGAAGAGAGTTCAGGTGCTGTTCGCGGCGCAGTCGGAGAGCAGGCATGATCGGTCCCTTGAGGTTGGCTTGGAGGTACGTCCTTTTTCATAAAGCCAAGTCGTTGATTTTAATTGCATGTATTGTGCTCACAACAATTTTGCCAGTCGCGGTCAAACTCTTGGTGTGGCAGTTTGACCAAAAGATTGTCGCGCGAGCAGCGAGTACGCCAAGTATTGTCGGGGCGAAGGGAAGTTCGCTCGATTTGGTGTTAAGTGCATTGTATTTTAAGCAGGGAGGCGTTGAGCCTGTCCCTTACTCCGAAGTTGAGCGAGCACGGGGCGATGGATTGGCTACTGCCATCCCCCTCCATTGCATGTTCACTGCCATGGATTATCCCGTCGTTGGGACTTCGCTTGAATATTTCGATTATCGAGAACTCGAGGTTCTTGACGGCACTCTGTTTGTTTCGCTGGGCGATTGTGTTGTTGGGCACAAGGTTGCGGAAATGCTGTCCGTGGCCGTGGGTGATCAGTTGATTTCAGATCGAGCCAACGTTTTAGATTTAGCCGGGCAGTCGCCGTTGAAGTTAAATGTTGTAGGGGTTTTGGACGCGTCCCGCACCCCGGATGATTGGGCGGTATTTGTCGATTTGAAAACTGCGTGGGTTATTCAGGGATTGGGGCACGGACATCAAGATTTAAACAAGGTGTCCCCAGAAAGTCCGGTCTTAATTGCGAGCGAGTCCGGTAGGATTATTGCGAACCGCGGTGTCGTGTCTTACATCGAAATCACTGATGAAAATGTTGATTCATTTCACTTTCACGGAGACACGGATGAGTTTCCTGTGACCGCGGTTTTGGTCTCTGCCAGTGGCTTCAAAGAAGAGACAATTTTACAAGGACGTTACGAGTCGAGCGACAGTGAAGTGCAGTTTGTTCGTCCAGAAATTGTGGTCCGCGATCTGATGACAATCGTCTTTCAGGTAAACCGATTTTTTAATGCGAATGCGATTTTGATTGGCGGTTCGACGGCGATGTTGTTGGTGCTCGTTGTACTCCTGTCGTTGCGATTAAGAAAGCGTGAAATGCAGACGATGTTCCGTTTGGGTTGTTCGAGAGGCACGATCGTGTGGCTTCAGGTAGGGGAGATGGGAATCATATTTGGGTTTGCGATGGTTTTCGTGCTGCTTGGGTCTACTTGGGTGTGGATGGTGTCGGGTGATATTGTGGAGGGGTTGTTAGTGAATAGCCGGTAGTGAGGTTGGTGGAATTCTCTGTCCTTGAAGAGATTTTTACCTTTCGCCCTTCACTTTTGGCGGTTCTTGCAGGGGTAAGTGCGGTTTGGTTGTCGTTTGTACGGATAAGTAGCGATGTCGGGTTCCAGGTAGGAGCTATTCGTAGATTCGGCTGAGGATTACGCTTCTTGATTTTGACAAAGAATGGGAGCCTCCTACAATACCGGAGGGTCTTTCCGGTGGGAGCCTTGTTGTTGAGTTTCCAGTGAGTGTTTACAGCGAATCGTTCTCGAATTTTAAATGGCAGACTTTGACCCCTATCTTAAGTGGCTTGGAATTCGAGAGAGTTCTCGGCCAATCAACCATTATCGCTTGCTCGGACTTGATTTGTTTGAGGATGATGCGGATGTAATCGCGATGGCGGCGGATCGCCAAATGTCTCATATTCGAACCTATCAAGGGGGGCCAAATGGAGATTTGTCGCAGCAGATACTCAACGAGTTAGCACGCGCTCGCCGGTGCTTGTTGATGGCGGAGAAGAAGCGGGAGTACGATGAGGAACTTCGAATTGCTCAGGCTCCTTCGGTACCATTGGCGGAAGTTGCCGTTCCTCCAGCGATGCCCCCCGCGTTAGGCCAGTCAGCGCTGAATGCTGCAGATGGCGTTCCGGTTCCAGTCGTCGCCCCTGCCGTCATTCCCGGTTCCCGTGAAATAAGATCGGCGGTTCCCTTTTCAGGCGAGGGGGGGGATGCGTTTGATATTCAAGCGGGCGCCCATTCTCTGGCCGATGCGAAGAAGAAAGAATTTAAGAAGTTGCTTTTGATGGGGTTTGCCTGGTTGTCTGGTGGCGTTGCTGCGGTGGGAGTTGCTGCGGCGCTGCTCAGTTCTGGAATTTTGGGGACACAGCAGGGCGAGGATCCTTCTGGGGACGATGTTGGGCGAGAGCTTCCCGTTGTAGAGGCCCCGTTGCCTGCGTTGCCAGAGTTGCCCTTGGACGAGGTAGACCCTCTTCAGGTGGATCCGCTTCAAGTAGATTCAATGGAAGGCAAGGTTGGGTCGGATGAAGTTGTCGCGAGTACCGACAGCGATGTGGTCAAACCGTCGGGCGATTCTTCTGATTCTTCGCCTGCAGTGGAGCCAGCGAAATCACAGTACACGCTAAAGAATCTGACTGGCTACCCTAAACAGGTTCCAAGTTTGATGGGGGTGTTTGGCGAGGCGAAGCGATGCATTATCGAGAAGAAAATTTCACTGTTGGGGAATCCGCCACTCAGTTCAGAGGAAGTGATTAAAGTCATCCCCGACGGGGGAGCGATTGTGATTGGGTTGTCCTTGGCGGTTGACAAGAAGCGTGGCGTTTTCTCGATTTCTCCTGTTTACCATACGGGATTTCGAGCGTTTGCTGGGGATGCGTTTGGTCGGGGCGGCACCGATCCCTTGGCTTCTGTGACGGAGGAGCCCGTGCTGTTTCTGGCTAAGCCTGGCTATGCGTTAAGTGGAGTTGAGCTGTCGGGGCCAGTTCCGTTTCAGGGTTGCCGTGTAAATTTCATGAAGATTTCTGGTAACACCCTAGACCCTAAGGACACATATTTCAGTGAGTGGGTTGGGGAGGAATCAAAGGTGAAGCAGGCGGTTGACAACCCTCAGGGTTTGCCAGTTGTCGGGTTGTCAGTGAGTTTTGATCCGTCGGGATCGCTTTCAAGATTAAGTCTGTTTGCGATGGATGAAAGTGCGAAACCGATTCCGGAAAATACTGGTTCGTCGCTCGCTGGTAATGAGCTTCCCGGGTTTTTCGAGGGGGAGTCTGAGATGTCAGCGCCGGGCAAGCCGGTTGCAGAACCAAATGGCGAAGAGGTGGCGGAAGCGATTGTTAAATTGCCGCGGCCCGACAATCGAACGCGAACAAAATCGAGAAAGAAGATTGCTGGGTTGTTGGCATCGATTGAGAATGGGGCAAGGACGGCATCTGATCGAAGGTCTGCGGCGAGAGAGTTAATTGACGATGCCCTCACCGAAGATGATTTTGTGGTTCGCTATATTCTGTGGATGAAGGCTGTGGAGTTGGGGGAAGACGCTGGTGATGCGAGTGTGATTGTCGACGCAATGCAACTGGTCGATCGATATTACGAGATTGATTTTTGGAAGGAAACACTCGATTCGATCGAGTCGGCCGCGCGGAACTCTTCAAGTCAAACGGCAAGGGATTTTAAACGAACGACAGATAAGTTAATTCAAGAAGCAGAAAACCAAGGGCGTTACGAGATTGCTGTCAAGTATTTGTCGTTTGCGATTCGCCAATCCAAGAAAGTAAAAGACTCGGAGTCCTTGGACGATTATCAGGCAATTGAGAAGCGAGTGAAAAAGTTTAGAGATTTGGCGACGGACAATGAGAAGGCTCTCGCGATGCTTGCGGAGAATCCGGAGGATCCTCTGGCGAACCTCAATCGCGGTGATTTCGTATTCGTTATTGAGGATGATTTCGAAAATGCAATTCCATATTGGCGGAATTCAGGCGACATAGAATTGCGCTCAATGTTGGATCGGCACGCAAAACTGGGAGGGAAGAGTCGAGAGGAAATACTTCCTTTGGCGGACGCTTTAGCAAAATTAGGAGAGACGGCGAGGAGTCCGCGTGATCGAAAGTTTCTCGCTCGGGCCTTGGCGATTTATAAAAAATCAGTGCGGAGTTTGTCGGGGCTTGAAAAGCAGAGTGTCAATCAGAAGATGGATGAAATAAAGAAGAAGCTCGAAATCAAATAGTCTCCGCAAACTCGATCGGCTCTCGTGTCTCATGTTGGAAAAAAATAAAGATAAGAATGCCATTCGCCCAAGGCTGGTTTTACTGGTTTGGCTGCTGGGCAGTTTGGCCTTCGTTGGTTGTGTTCAGGATGCCGAGAAAGCTTCTGGGACAGTTGGCGAAAATTTGGATAGTGATTTCCGAGTGGTCGCCGTTAGCTATCCTTTGCAGTATTTGACTGGTCGTATAGCCGGTGACTTGGTTGCCGTTGATTGCCCGGTACCACTGGGTGTAGAGGATCCGTCACAGTGGAAGCCCTCACGTGAGGCTGTTTTGGCGATGCAGTCGGCAGATTTGGTGATTGCTAATGGTGTCGGAGCCGATTACGCAAAATGGCTGCCTAAAGTTAGCCTTCCCGGATCAAAACTATGTAGAACTGCAACCAAGGGGTTGTCGATTTCGGATTACATTGCTGTTGAAGATGTATCGATGGTGCATTCCCATGGCCCCGAAGGAGAGCACTCTCACCCCACCATGGTTTCGCGAACCTGGTTGGATCCTGCG
>OCVR010002492.1_pt1 | contig 13737 bp, 21 predicted proteins | sample 1539091 | NCBI WGS metagenome assembly OCVR01 (sample SAMEA3355530, study PRJEB22509) | marine metagenome | biome: marine; feature: coastal ocean; material: water | place: USA | collected 2010-08-07 | depth 16 m | reverse complement strand
GAAGTTCACAGTTCATACTCACGGTTGAAAAGGAAGGCCGTGCACGTCAAACCAAGCATCAAAAGACGATTCATTTTATACTGCAAAAAATCGATGACGTCAAGACAATGATTAGGTTTGATCGTGTAATTCCTGACAAGCGATTACCCCGTTCACTGACACTCGTGCTGGTCCAGCGAGATGCTAACACGTCGCAGGACACCATCATCAACGCCTACGAAGAGCAGGAACAGTTGCAGGCGACTTTTGACGTCGAACAATACCGCAAACACGGCGGTGCTGACCATTTTCATCTGGCCAGGCTGGTTGCCGTTGACGAACAAGCCATGCGCACCACCGCAAGCAGCGACACCCCGTGGTTTACATCTCCAGCGCCATGGCTGAAGCTATTTTCAGGCTGAATGTCGGCCTGCAACGTGTTGTCGACCCGGCCGATGGCAAAACCACGTCTTACATTGGTGGTATTGTCAATGCCGGCGATATCCATTACGAGGAAGCGTTTCACGCCCTCACACTGGCATACCGCCGTGCCGCCGGTAACGCTATCAGTCACGGCAACTTCGTCACGCTATGCGAAGAGGCAGAGTCTGAGCTGTGCGATTTTTTGGTTCAGGCTAACATTGCAGGCCAGGTCCACGTAAAATACACCGGCGATTCAACCTCCAACGCACTGTTTGTATCCCGTTTCTTAGCTGACGGCCTGATTGAACAGGGTTTTGACCTGAAGGAACACGTTGATGGTGAAGGCGAATGTCCTGACGCTATCGAAGGGGTTGTTCATATCGAACATGATGATCAACTCAATTTCGAGGACCTGACAAACTACGTCTTCGAACAACATGGCTACACCGGCACGCCTTATGCGATTGATGACAACGAGGAAACCCGTGACATCATGCACGAACTGAATGCATTCCGGACCTCACTTTATGCTTCTTACCAAAAACGGATCAACGTTTACTGGGAATAGTTTTTGCACAGAAATAAAGCCTTTGACCGGGCTTTATTTTCACTTTTTTGTTGTTTTCATTAGTGGGTTTTGCGATAATAACAACCTCACACAACACAGGAATCTCCGTTATGCCAAAGCAACACACTTACGCATCAGCTGTCGACCAGGCAATGGAAAACGCGTCGAACGTTCTCGGTATGGTCAACCTGCTGCAAACCCAGCTTAAAAAGGATATGGACACCATTCACGCCTATCAGCACCAGATGACCCCGCAGCAAATGAGCGACATGATTGCAGAGATCGAGTCTTCGCTGGTGGAAGCGGGTGAAAAACCGCTCAATCAAATGTACGACAATGAAATGGTGGTCAACCATACCGTTATTGGACTGTTTAACGCCGAGCCTGGCAACTTTCTGACTGTTAAGCAGTATGACGACTACGACATTAACGGTGATCGTCACTATGACAAGTTCGTATTTCGTTTTCAGCCTGCCAAATCTGACGACGTGCTGGAAGCCACCGTGTTTATCATGACTGTTCACGCAGGCGTTGATAATAACGATGTCGAGCCTGCTGACCGTTTTGCGGATCGCCAGCGTGTGATGCGTAACAACGATGACATTACTGAGTCACAGGATGCGCTACTCAGCTCATTAACTCAACTGGCCATTGAAATCAAAGAAGGCAGTATCGTGATCCCACGCATGGTCAGTGATAAAGAGTATGAGACCGCAAACCTCAGCGTTAACGCCATTGCCGCCAAACTGGTGGCTGCGAGCCCTAACAATTAATCACATGCTTATGACACCCGGCGGCCCGGGTGTCGCAAGCAGGAATAATTATGCCAAATACAAAGCAGTTCGACATCAAAATGACCAATGGTCACAGCCTGTACCTTCGCAACAAAGAGCGTGGGCGACTTGAGCGCGTAACGCATATTTGCAAAAGCGACCAGCACGAACCGGGTGCAATGGTCCGCGAATTTATCACCAGCGGCGAAGACACACTTCGCGAACCTTCCTCTATGCGGCCCGGGTTTCAAATCGCACCTTTGTTCGTCCTTGTTGAAAATAAAGGACTGTTCCCGGTTGCCTGGCGCTGTGATTCTGAAAAAGAAGCTGAAGGCACAATCCGTCTGTATGAAAAAGAGGCTAAGCATACCGTTATCGACATCATCGAAGCTACGCCGGTAACCGACGCGGAATACCTTGTCGTTGAAGATTTGGACATGGGTTATTAAAAGAGGATACCTTTATGCCACGCATGAAAAACACACCGAAAACGGTAGAGGCAGCAAACGCACTTACCGGTACGCGATGGGCTATCGGTAATGACGAGCGCATCATCACCCGGGTTGAGAATGCCGAAATCAGCAAATACGACAATATTACCGTATTTGCTGATATTTACTGGTGTAAACCGGGTGGAAAAGAGCGATCCACTCCCACTCCTCTGATCCGATTTCGCACCTGGCTAAACAAAGCGAAAAAGGTGGATTGTTAACTGCAAGGTTAACACTTAGTGATTAACTGACGGATTAAGGCAACCTTTTTCGCCTTAACCCAAACCCTGCCATCACCATTGCAAGCATACCCGCCGACCATGGCGTGCTCACGTTCGCATACGGTGAATTAGGGTTGTTCTGGTTGATTGACGGATCGTTCACTGAGGACAATGTAAGCCCCCCATCAGAAACAAGAAAAACACCGGTTGAGCTGCTCACCGAGTCGGCATTGTAGCCGTACCTGTCTGTGCCATCCATGTAGTACATCGCAATACTCGTGCCGCTATTTCGTTCCCGGACAGTACCACTCACCACCACACCTTCTGCCGCTTCAAAAAAACCTTTCGAAAAAGCATAGTTGTACTTCCCGTCCTGGTACTCTGTGAGCCCCATCGTCACAATGAAGTCTGTCGTCACCGATAAATATGCTGTTCTGGCATCGGTCCTTAAATAGTCACCGCCATTTAAAGGGATGCTGGCGAACCATTCACCTATCATGTTGTCGACCTCGCTTTCCGTCGGCAATCGCCACCCTTCAAGTTCGCCACCGTTCAAACTCGCTTTGACCTGATTGAGGCTCATACCCGCGGTTTCATCAAGGCGTAACCATTCAAGGCCGCTTTCTTCGTGCAACACAACCCTGTTGTCACCTTCCTCGATATAATCAACTTTTACAAAGCCGGCATAGGCCGACGCGTTAAAAAGCCCGCATGCCAACACTGAAGCTATCCATAATTTTCTCACAACGTTATCTCCATATCATTTTAATTTCCCGGCAATAGGGGAATTTACAATCAACCCTATGCAATTGCTTTGCCAAGAAAATACATGCGCGAGATAAATAATCCTGCTAATTTAAACTTTTTTGTTGTAATTAAATGTGGTTTTGCTATTCTATCCCTACACACAAAACACAGGGTTGAAACCATGAAAGACATCAAGCCAAACGGCACTATTCTTAACAATGTACAGGCCAGCATCATTATTATCACTGATGCATTTAACGGCAAAGATGAACCACACCAGCTTGTTATCTCTCGTCATGAAAAAGGCTTTACGTTTATTGCATCAAGCCTGTCAAACGGCGTAGATTATGCGCTCAGCGATAAAACAGACGTATACAGCAACCCCTATGGCGAAATGCTGCGTCTGACGAATTATGCGCTCCCTGTTACCGAACTCAAAAGACTCTCCAATCCTTCTTTTAATGGCATGGTCGTGTTCAACATGTCTGCGTCTTCTATGCGGGAAGCGTCTCAGAGCTACCAGAGAGAGTCCGTGTTTAATCTCAATGCGATCAGTGACGATATCAGTGACAAGTATCAAGACCCCTACTTTTACGACTCGGAGCACCAAGAGTTTATTCAGGATGTATTACGCCGCGCTTGCGCTCTTGGAGTGATTGACTCATTCGATGAGCCGGTATGCCGCCCTGAAGACGTTGCACCAAGAATGGTGGCAGCAGGTATGAACGAAGCATGGGCGTATTCGTCTGAGCGAAACGGTTTTAAAAACCTTGTGGCGAATGTACAAAAAGCACAGGCTCTGAACGCAAAACGCAGTACACCTTTTACGTACTAAAAACAACACTTCCCACTATGCCGCCTGCCAGGCGGCTCACACACACTGGAGAATAACGTGAAATCAGAACGCACACGCAAAATTGAAGAAATTACCGCCGCAGTAAACGCAGAAGGCGAAAAGGTGACCTTTGACCAGGTCGAGCACTGGGTTGGCTCAGATGCGAGCCTGGCAACCATTGATGAATACCTTTACGGGTTATCTGTCGAGGATGGAGACGAACGCGACGAAGCGCCGCTTGGCCCTGAAAATGTCGATGACATCCTGTCGCTATGGCATGATACACACGATGAAGTCGAGTGATCACCAAATGGACACAAAAAATACCGCCTGATGGCGGTATTTTTTTACCTGTCACTCGGCATCATCTGGCATTCACAATTCACGTATGCCGCCGTTCCTGCACAAAAAAACCGGCATAATGCCGGCTTTACTGTTATGCAACTTAAGCTTAGATTATCGATGGCATTACTGACCATTTCGACGTTATTTCACATTCCAGATCGTCAGCAGACACTTTTGCGACCTGACCGGTATCAAGGCAGTAAACCTCAATGCGTTGGTTTTTATCCTGTGCAATACGCAACGCCATGCCTTTCACACCAGCACGTTTAAAGGGGAGTGGTTTGTCTGTGCTGCTTTTCACGTAAAACAGTTTCAGGGTGGTCATGTTCAGTGAAATCACCTCCCCGGCTTCCATGCTGCTCACAAAAGCGATAGCAGGCACATCCTCTGCCTTGTGGTAGCGTGAACAGGCATCTTTGCTGTCGTCCACCTGAAACAGGCGCACAGCGAATGGTGTGCTGTGTAACTCATACGTCATGCCTACTGCTATGATGGGGCTGATTGTTTCTATAATTGCCATGTTGAATTGCTCGTGTGTTTTTGTGATAATTCAATTATACACCAACGCTTATTGTTTACAACAAAAAAGCTGACGAGATACGCATGTTTTTCACAACAAAAAAGTTGACTCATGTTGGCTTTTCAGCGACAATACCTACTCACACACAAACACAGGATAGAATCATGCCTCTACCACCATATACTCCCCCTACGTTAAACCCCGTTCTTCATGGTGCTGAAGCCTTCGAGGAAACACTCGGTCGCACAGAGATTTTTGAGGGCGATGACGGTGAATGCGAGCTGGCTATTGTCAACCAGGTAACCTGCATCTCCCCTGATGCTATTCAGGCGCTTTTTGATGCCGGCTTTACACAGGAAGCAAACAGCCTTGTACTGATGCAAACAGCATTGAATGCACGCGACCACGTGGTAAGCAGCGGCGAGTAATTTCGCCGCCCTTGCACTGACTACCGGAGAACACGATGCCAGCAAGAAAAAATTTCGATATCGCGCTTGAACTCATCAAGTGCATCAACATCAACAACCGCACCCGCGACTTTGACCTCATCACGTCTCAAAAGGGTATTCGTATCGATAATGCCCGCCGCATCTCCACTGGCAACATGCATAAGCCTGCCGCAGATGATGCTGCTGATGAAATGTACGAGATTTACATGACGCTGAAGGATGATGTTTTCGACAATCGCCTGAAAAGCAATCCGGAGGGCACAAGTAAACGCCTGTTAGCCAGCCTTGATCGCTATCAGAATTTCAGAGTGCTGTCACCCGACACCCACAGCGACCTTGACTATATTGACATGCTGCGCCGTTTCTACACGGAAGAGAGCCAATACACTGTAATCCTGTTTGACGTTTATAAGGATTAAGGGGCGCATCACCCGCCGCGCCTGGACTCACAAAATAACGAAAAAATAACCACCGTTTTTTACACTTTTTTGTTGTAATTTTCGGTGGTTTTGCTATTCTAACCCTACACACAAACACGAGGGTTACCCCATGACACAAACACCACTTAGCGCACACCGCGCACCTGCTACCATGACCTGTGTATTCATGTCTGAACATCAAACCGGCTGGGACATCTACATGGATGCCAACGGTAAACTCTGGTCAGTAGCGATTGATGAGGGTCGACAGGACTCGGCTTATGGCGATATGGCCCATGTGCGCCGCCTGATGTCTAACGGTTATTTCAGCGCCATTGCCACTGAAGCCGGATTAGAAGCCCTGTCAGGGTACTGTACACCGTTACCGCAGGACTACTTCACCTCGGTTGCACGCTATGCACGCCTGCGCAAAGTCTCACCGTACCACCATTTCCGTGTATGCAATTACGTACCGGCATACGCCACACCGTTACTGCCTGGCGAGCATTTTAAAGTGGAGGCAGCAGCATGAGCAACATTAACAAATCAAGCGCCACATTAGGCAACTGGACGCTTACCATTGCCAGCACAAACCCGAACAACATCGGGTTTACCAAGGCTGATTTTGACCTCGTCACGCTGGTGGCTACGCACAGCAGTAATACGCCGGTGGTTGATACCGAACAGGAAACCGGTGGCGATGACGAGCTGGGATACCGCCTTACCGCCCTGGCCATTGAGCGGCAGTACGACGAAGAAGGCGAAGCCCGCCTTGATCCTGAGTATGGCACATTGATTTCCTTCGGTGTAAAAGTGGATATCATCATTGATAGCGATGAACACCTCAACCTGTACATCAAGGCTGCAAAGGAAGGTGACGAAGTCGAACAGCACGCCCTGACCAATGGCACGGAGCATTCGCCCAGTTGCGATCTTGAACTGGAACTCATCACCAGCAATTAATATATCAACACCGGCAATTCGCCCGTTCCCACGGGCGAAAAATTGCGCCCATACCCGCCCACTTTATAACTTTTTTGTTGTAACTTTGGCGACTTTCTGCCATAATACGCCTGTACTCACACACAAACACAGGATGACTTATGGACACTCCCATTTTCAACCCGTTCAATCCCGACACGGCGATTGAATCACCACTGATTGTCACCGTGGACATTGAATCCACAGACACCGCCGTTACCAGCAAAGTGCTGACCATCGGCGCAGTCGCCGGCAATATTCTCACCGGTGACGTTCTGGGTGAGTTTTATCAGCGCATTGACCTCAATAGCCAGCCTGAGCGCACCAGTTCACAAAGCACGATGAATTTCTGGCTGGACATGCTGACGCAGTTCCCGCTTGCTCACAAAGAATGCTTCGACCCGACCCTTGAAAGAGTGCCACTTGACACAGCGCTGTCCGGATTTAATGATTTTGTGACCGACATGGGCAAATTCGCACCGGCACACATTCAGGACGACAAACGCCGCGACAACATCCACGTTTACGGCAATGGCCCTGAGTTCGACAATGCCATCCTGACACATGCTATGGACGCAATGGGGATGCGTACTGCATGGAAATACGGTGCAAACCAGAGTTTGCGCACAGCTGTTAGCATGGGGCGTTTACTGCTTGGCATCGACCCCAAGTACACCATCGAATTTACCGGTGAAAAACATCACTCGCTACATGATGCCCGTCATGAGTGGGAATTCCATCGCCATATTATGATGGCTTTCATGGAGCGCCTCGGTATCTCTGCGCCAGTCACCAAGGAGGTGGCATCATGAGCCTCGATCGCAAGTACGGCAAGGCGTGCACCAACGCCTCGCTGAAAATCCACAATGCATGGAAAAAGGTACTGTCGTCTGATTTTGCTGATAAGGAATATGCGGCTTTTGAGAAGGCGTGTGCTGACAGTATCCTGTCAAAAGAATCTATCGACAAGATCACCGACTACACATCGGTTACGCCTGCTGGCAAAGTTAGGCAGATTGATTTTGTGCAATTTGGCGTCAAACCTGGCGCTGTCGTATAACCTGGCCGCGCACCAGCAACAGGCAGTGGTTGTTGCCATTTTGGAAAACACCACTGCATACAACGACGCTTGCGAGAAACAAACACAAAAAAGCCGCTCATTGAAGCGGCTTTTTTCCTGTTCTCATGCGAGGTTTGCACTGTGGTTAATTCACATCCCACGTCACATCTTCGGCGTTCTCACCATCATCATCAACATAAACGGCGTCGACCTTCGTGTAGTCACTGTTAAAGTGCCATGTGTCCAGTGTTTTGCCGTTATGTGTAGCGGGCGGGTGGTAATACGTTGCCATGATATTCTCCTGTTTGTGCTGACCATTTAATGATAGCAAAAATCACCACTTTGACAATGATTGTTTTAACTTTTTTGTTGTTTTTTATGTTGCAATCCCTGCCGATTCTGCCATACTGCTCCTACACACCAACACAGAGATTCCCCATGGAACACATTGACAACATCTTTACCACAAACATGCCGTCCTGCCGTTACGAGGTGGACGATCGTTTTTTCAAGCTTGAGACTGTTGTAACGTTGCCTGCTCTGAATCCAAATGAGCAAAGCCTGAATGTTGCGCCGGTTATCCATCAAAAACAATACGAAATATTTCGTCAGGCCACGGACGACAATCGTGACTTTCTCGCGGCACAGCTGGATCATAACAATCAGCTAATAATAGGCTCTCTGACCACCTTCAGTATGAATAATATTGATGATATTCAGGTGTACGAAGAAACAACAATTCACGGCCTTCGCTATCGTATCATTGCGCACGCCAACGCCGCTGATGCTGGGAAGCTTGATAAGCTTAGAGACGACATCAGGCAGGTTGCCCTCAAGAAAACCAAAGACCTGATCCTGGCGCAAGCGATGCTCTTGTCTGATCTGAGTTACGCGCTATACAGCAACGAACACACTGACGGAAAACCGCTGCCAAAAGACACAGGCACCACCTATATCTTCGTAGATGAAAGGAAACCATGAGAATAAATAAAAAGGCGAACCTACCCGCTTTTTTATTTGTTGGGTTTAACTTTTTTGTTGTAATTGTTTCGATATTCTGGCACAATATCTTTTATCGGTTTACATACCGGCAACACCAAAATACTACACACAAGGAATACCCATGACTCAAGCGAAACAGACACCTGTTGCTATGGCAGAGCACAACCCGGAATTATATCGCCAAATCATAAGCTGGCTGGACAGCATTAATCAGCGTCTTGGCTGGATGTTAGGTAGCGGGCGCACATTGACCAGCTCGTCAACCAACACCATCCGCAATATGATGAAAAAAAACGATGAGCGCATCGCTGTGTTTATCGATAAGTTGGAAGATGTAGGGGAGCCGATATACAACATTACCCTCCTTGCCGTTCCGCAAGCGCAAATCATCTGTCCTGACGAGCGGTTTAAAACAAAAAGTGAAGAGATTCACTTTATGCAGCAGCTTGAGTTGCGCATGCGCGAAGTACACAGCGCTTACGCCGGACTTAATGAGAAAGGTGACATCATCCCCGATCGTAAGGAAATCCCCTTTTCACTCGATTTTCTTATCGGGCACATCCGCTCAATCAAATTCTACATACAAGCGCTCTGATGCGCTTGTATAACAACGCCTGAGGAGTTACCTCCATGCACGAATGCGAACAGGTAAAAGTTACCGGCAAGTGTGACGCAGGATGCGGCGCAGACGCCACCCAATGGTACGGCAACACCGCGGTTGCCACTTGTGGCAAGGCTGCATGTGTCTCCATTGTTCACGCCCGGTACGTGACACATTGCGACGCTGTTGATGAGGAAGCAAGACTTCGTGGCGACGATGATACGCGCTACTAGGTGTGCCACCTGAGTTCATCACCACTCATTCCCAAGCTTTCTGTTTACCGTTATCAAAACCCGCTTCATGCGGGTTTGTTTTAACTTTTTTGTTGTTAAAATATTGTTTTCAACTTCCTGTTCCTGTACAATTCATGTGTTATCACACAAACAGGAAACCTCATGTCACAGCGACTACCCAACCTTGACTTTATTGCCGGGTTAGCCGGTATTCCGGAAACCGAGACGTTAAAAGCACTTCAAAACACCAATCTTTTCGAAGCCTTTTACTCTGGCAATGAAGCGCACGTACTTAATCGCACGCCGCTCGTTAATGCACAGTACGGCAATCTGTTTGCCTACATGCATCGCCGTTTTGGCATGCCCAATATCGCCGGCGACCCCCACAAAGATTTAACCGCGGGTTGGCTTTTAACCACGCCATGCACGGAGATATTCCTCCTCGTTCAACCTAGCCTGTCGGGCCCCTTTTTCTCTTTTATACCGATGATTTCATATAAGGGGGAGCGCAAAGCTTCTTACGGACTCTGTGAGTCCATGCTGCCTACTTACAACGACGCACTTGAAATGACTCTGGTTGATTTGCTTCGTCCTGTTGGCGTGCGAGATCAGCTCCTCAATGCATTGGGCCCTGTCATCGACAACGAACTCGCAGCCTTAGACCACAAAGAAGAACCGATTTATGAAGTGAAAGCCTCTAAATCCATTGCGTACTCAGATCCGTCACGGCTGTTTGGCAACCCCGAAAACGCTCAACTTAACATGGCTATGAAAGTGCTCGGCAAAGGGGATGCCATTGCGGGACGCAAGCTTACCTACATTATGGTTAAAGAGGCGCTCATTAAACAGTGCAGTGAGGAAACACCTCTTTTTGTTGCTCTGGTACTCAGCGCGCTGCAATACTACAAATCAGAACAGCGTGACAATATACGCGATACCCTTCGTCGCCATTCAGAACACAACATCTGGTCACATGTCGCCAAACTCGAAGGGCAAATCCTTGCATCCCTTAATCTTGAGGAAGGCGGGTATGAACTTGCAACACTGGATAAATCAGCCCTCAAACCGGTAGAGCTCTTTTTGAGTGCTCTTGATGTTAACAACGACCTTAGCTTTGACATCAAAAAGGCGCATTACAACCTGCGCCTGATGCATCATGCTAACAAACTGGTTCCTCTGGTTAATGACGGTCCTACGCCTGAGGATGAGATTGCACCGGTGTTTGACTTCGAAAACGACCTCGGCATGAAGCGTGTTGAAGCCGCCTGGCTGGAGAGTGTCACCCGCGCCAAGCGCGACGATCTGCTCGAATGGCACCGAAACCTGATGGATACCGAGAAAAATGGCGAATCGATTTTTCTCGACATTATGATGCGCTGGCAACAAAGCCGTGAGAACGAAGAAAAATCCCAGCCTAATGATGAATAACCACACAAAATCATACTGGCCCGCACGACGCGGGCTTTTCTTTTCATCTCATTAATGGCCTTCATATTTACAAAAATCGCAATAAGTGGAACTAAAATTGCTTGTAAAAAATTGCATTTTGACATTAACCATAAAGGGATTTTACCATGCGCAAATATTTACTCGCTACACTCGCCGCCTGCACATTAAGTTTAAGCGCCCATGCCGAACTGGTAGCCAACTTTACCTTTGATGGAACCACGGTAGACACCGTGAGTGGCGCAGAGGCAACCATCAAACAGCTTAATTCCAACACCGACGGGTTCGTCACTGATCGCCATGGGCAAACGCAAAGCGCGATGAGTTTGCGTGATACCACATTGCTGTTTTCACAAACCAACGCACCCACCCTGACACAGTACACCGTTTCCACCTGGTTTAAATTTGATGATAACGCCAGTGCACAGGGCCGACAGTATTTATTCGACAGCCGCAACAGCTCTTCACTGCTACTGTTCTATGATTTTGGTAACCACAACGGCTTCGGAATAACCAGCAACAGCATTGACGGCGGCGACCAATACCTTGATGACGGGCAGTGGCATTATGTCGCTCTGTCCGGCGACACACAAGGCACCCGTCTTTATGTGGACGGTCAGATGATTGGCAGCACAACATTGAACACATCATTATCTATCAACAGGCTTACCATTGGTAATTATAAAAACTATAGCAGCACCTACGATTTTCGTGGTGCAGTAGATGATTTCCAGGTTCACGATGTCTCGATGGATGCACAAACCATCAATCAGCAATATTTCCTTCAGTCCCAACCAAGCGATGTCGGCATCCCTCTGTATGGAATGAGCGCCTTACTCCTTGGGGGATTGATGCTGCGCAGCCGTAAGCCACAAAACTAATCAACGCAGTGGCCTGAAACCACAGCAGGAAACAACGATTGAAACGCCCCCACAAGGGCGTTTTTTATTTGCACCTTGATTAGCAAAATTGTTGTAAAAACACCATCATTGTGAGATACTGATTGCAGTGACGGACGGTACGTATCTGGCGTACCGGACATGCTGACCTGACGAGGTTGCCGCGCCTGCATCTGGCACTACGTAATGCAAAACCCAAACCGACAAAACTATCATTCTGGCACCCTTATGGATCAGGTGACAGTGGAACGAAAGGCGCACCTGACATCTGATGACAACCATTAAGGTGAACACAATGACAAATCCAAACTTTACCCCGGCACAACTGATTGCCATCCGCGATGGACTGTTCGGCACACTGGACAGTGATTTCAATTATGGTATGGGTAAACCCAAGCGACAAGCCGCCATTGCTAAATGGCAGAAAGCGACCAACTTTGATGCCCTGATGCAGCGTGCTAAAAAGCAAGAGGCGCAGCAAACGTTAAACATCCCTGCCATGTCAGCATTGGTACATCCTGCATTCATTCCGGCAGGTGACATCACCACGCTGGCAAAAACCCTTAACATTGAACCTAAAGCGTTCTTTGCCCCCGCACCGGTTACGCTCACCGTTACCTGTGAAAACAGCGGTGCACCGTATTACAAGAACTGCTACACCGTGCAGGGTATTGATGTTGAGGATTTGAGCCCGGCGTTTACCGAAGTGGTTGAACACACTATCGATGATGCTCTGCCAGATGGCAAAACCGGCCTGCTTATCATCACCACGCTTACACCGGATAGCGTCGAGCACGACTTCGCCCGGTTTGACCACAACACCAATGAAAACTGCCTCACCGGCATCCAGTGCCCTTGCTGCGGTGGCACCGACGCTTTCAATATTGACACGCTTGGTATCCATGCTGACGACGTCGATCCAATGATGAGTCAATCCGGCATCATGCGCGCTACCAGTGAAGGAGAGCTGGAAAGCAATGTCTTCTCTGCGCACTATACCGATGACGGCACGGAAGATGTCGCCGGCGACAGTGAATTTGCGCCGGACGGCGAAGCTTCATGCTGCGATTGCGGTTACACCCGTAAAACCAGCGCGTTCTATGCGACCCATCCCGACGGGTGGACCGGGGAGTAACCGCTTACTTAAAATTACACGCCAAAAAGAGCACCAGGCTGCCTGTGCAGCCTGATGCATTTTTCCACCTCTACTGTTTCGCCGGCATCATTCTGTGCTACCATGAGCGCCTCAGGATGAAAGTTACATCAAAGGATTGGAAATTATATGCTACGCGCACCCGGCTCGCTACTGCAACAGTTGTTTACCCGTACCGTTATTATCACGTCTCCGGACAGCGAAGACATTTACCCGCTTTATCTGACCCTTGAATACCTTATTGACGATCTTGATGCATGCGACAGCAACCGCTTTTTTGATGCCGACAGCGGAGCCGATAACGCGACAGGGCTCATGATTGACCGTCAGGGCAATGTGCGTTTACTCAAGCCTATTCCTGAGCATGACATCTGGATAGACCGTCTCAGCGACGACCATGCCGTATTTGACATCGACAACGCCATGACACTCCTTACCAGGCCATCATCTGCGCTGCCTGAATGCCGCGAGCGGCTGAGTAAAGGCGGGGACTGGGTTACGCGCCGTTACTATGCACGGCGTGTTATCGACCGGCTTTTTGATTTGCCGGAAACACTGATCACACCATCAATGGCCGCACTCCTGGCAAAAT
>OCVR010002491.1_pt1 | contig 13740 bp, 16 predicted proteins | sample 1539091 | NCBI WGS metagenome assembly OCVR01 (sample SAMEA3355530, study PRJEB22509) | marine metagenome | biome: marine; feature: coastal ocean; material: water | place: USA | collected 2010-08-07 | depth 16 m | reverse complement strand
CGGGCCTTGGCCCGCCGTTCTTTTTGCTACGTCATGGCGTCCTCCGCGGTAGGAAGCGGCGAAAGAGCCGTTCGCAGCATCACAGCGCTGTCGGCCAGCCGAGCCACATGCGTCAGCCAACCATCCCGCTGCGTACCTTCCATGTGATTCCAAGCAGTGAGCGTCTTGGATACCAGCAGGGCTTCTTCGCGCGAGGCGCCGGAACCCTCCACCTGGCTGATCAGACGGTCATGCCGGGCAGCCCATCGCAGCCGGTAAAGCTCTTCGTCAGTCAGCGACAGTCGCTGTGCGAGTAGGTCCAACCTGTCGTCGCTCAGTGGGCCTCGCGCGCCTTTCTCGGTAGCGCACAGCACAGCAGCGTCGATGCCCAGGTCGAGCGCGACCGCTTTTTGAAGTAGGCCGCGACGTGTCCGAACGGCACGCAGCGCCTGCGGAAACTGACGTGGCGACGCGCTCACGCTGCACTCCATCTTGAACTCTCTGCGACAAGTTCTGATGGCCCAGATGCTAGGTCGGCACGCAAATCGGCGGAACACAGTCATGGCGTGGCCGCAGCGTCGTTTCCCGTCATGCGCAACTGTTCCTATGTCTCAGGTACTTCTCCTATGAAGAGTGCGCGCTGCGCCACCTAGAGTCTGGCCAAACTCTCGTTTCCCGTCGTGCTCATCGCGGAAGTCGACACATACCGAGGCTCAACTTGGGTGGCTGATTTGCTTCAGGTCACCGGCTGCAAGACGCTCTACAGCCTCGCGCTGGCGTTGGATCCTGAATCGGTGTGGAGGGACGCCGCCAATTCGGGCCACTTGTCGAAGTGGTACTTGTTCGATCAGGGCCGGATCCCGCGGCGCGAGTTCGTGACCCGCATCGCGAGCAAGGCGCGCACGGCAAGCTTTGACGTGCTGCATCCGGTATGGCAGTACCTGCGCAGTCCCGGGCTGTCACCACGCAGTGTCCGAAGGCTTCGCGCTTCGATGGGGGACGCCTGGCGGCGAGCCTTCCGAGCCTTGCTCACGGCAAGCGCCGAGCAGCTCCGCTTTTGCCCGCCGCTCGTGGAGTGGCTAGGGCTGGCAAGCATGCCCTTCTGGGATGCCGTCATGCTGTTTGCGCTGGCTCGCGACGAGCGTCTGGCTGGATGTGATGACCCCGATCTAGAGGCGGCGTTCGCGGCCCTGCTGCTCGTGCTGCCGCTTTTGTATGCCTTCGAAAGGCTGTGGGGCATCTCGAGGTCGGATGCGGCGGCCTCCACCACCCGTCACTTAAACATCCTGGACCGATGTCTCAAGCTGAACACTGGACAGCCTAACCAACCGTGCTTCCCCGTTGCTGAACGCGCAGAAGCAGTTAACTGGCTCCGCTGGCAGATGGAGTTGCGTCGGCGACTAAATCGCCGGTCCCTGAGCACGCCAGCTTCCTGCATGCGCCTGACGATGGAATTTCTCGGCCCCAGATCGGCAGATACGGTCCGGTTCGCTCTGAGCCCCTATAGATCCGGGGACGCGCTCCCGGCTGCGAGATTCGTTGGCAAACCGGTTGACGAACCTGCCTGGTGCTGGGCGTGGCACAACATGGCCTTGGGGCGGTATCCAGCAGTCGCCGACAGCTACGAAGTCGAGCAGATTTGGCAGACGCGGTTGCGTCGGAAGGGATCAGCATGAGCGCGTCCATACCTTCGTTGCTGCCCAACGAGTTCATTGGCGGATACCTTAGCCGCCTGGCGACGTCCAGTGGCAAGGTCGAAAGCGGCGCAGGTGGCCATCGATTTGGCCGGCTGATGAGCGCGACGGGATTCGACGCAATGTCCGTCGTCTATGGCCACAGCTGCATCGCGTATGCCAGGTTCGTCAGCGCCACGTACGCAGGGACACCAACTCATCTGCAGGCTGATCTCAACACCAACCCCTACTTCCACATTCTCGGAACCGCTCCCAGCCTTGCCAGGTGTTGCGAGCTCTGCCTCAGGGACGACATAGAACGCTGGGGTTGTGGGTACTGGCGGCGCGATCATCAGCTTCCTGGGGTCGAGCTTTGCAATGCTCATCAGGCGGAGTTAGTCGAACTGCCACGACCTGTCATGCGGACCCCGCTCACGTTCGCGACGCTTCGATCCAAGCTACCAAGCACCAGGCCCGTTACTGGCAATTCGGTACTCCGGCGGTTCGAGACCCTTACCAAGGAAGCTCTGACGAACTCCGGGGCTACACACCCACGCCAGATGGCCGACGCGCTTGCCCGCCGAGCTGCTGATGCAGGAATCAGGGTGCGTGATCAGCGAAAAGGGCGCCGTCTTAGCGAGGTCGTCAGGGATCATGTACCCGCAGCTTGGCTTTCGAGGCATTTTCGCGGGTTTACAGACGCTGTGCCCGGATCGCGAGCTGACACGTTGGACGGCGTCTTCCGCGCTCGTAGCGCGACGTATCGCACGGCCTCGTACCTACTTGCGATGGCCTTACTCTGGGAGTGTCCGCAAGAGGCACTCGCGACCTGTGTGGGGCAGGCTACCCACGACGCCGATGTGATCAGAGATGCAGCGGGGCTCAGGGTATTGAAAGCCGTTCTCGCAGGTGAGTCAGTTCGGACGGCTTGCCGCAGGGAGCATGCCACCGCCTTGGAATTTGAAAATGCGTTGCGTCGGCTTCTGCCCCAAGGCATCGATGCCCATGGCTCCTCCCACGCTCTAGGAGCCGCTCATGCGGAGGGTCAGCAATGGGCCTAGAAGCCGCGACACGGTAAGCAGGATCTCGCTGGACAGCGTGCAGGTTTAGGTCGTCTGCAGCACCCCGCCTTGCACTCGGCACGGGGTCGCCTAAATTTGCAGAACGGAGGCGCGACATGGTGAACTGCGATGTCGTTCAGTGGCGCCGAGTTCGACGCAAGGTTTTCTCGGAGGGCAAGCCCCTTGAGATGGTTGCTATGCAGGAATCTTTGACAGCCGATGCGGTCAAGGAAATTCTGTCCCAGCGTCCGAAGGCCAGGGCTGAAGACAATCCCCGCGTAGCACTGTTCGCATCTGTGATCCCGTTTGCGGGTCTTGCAGCCGGAGATCGCCAGCTTTTGCAATGGTCACAGTGGCTCTACTCGCTAGAACGCGACGAGCTGGCGTTCCCTCCGTTCGGCGACGAACTGTCTCGGCATGGCCCAGCGGCCCGCAAGCGGCTTCTGGCCGTGCTTGCGACGGAGGAAGGGTTCCCGCTCACCGCGATTGCGAAGCATCTGGACGTTTCAAAGAACACGGTTCTTCGCAGTCGAGCGCTGTACGAGCAAGGTGGCGTCGACGCGCTCGTTCATCGGAAGCCGCGCCCGCGGACCGCGGACGACGGTCGATATCAAGATGAACTGTTCAAGCTCATTCACGAACCCCCATCGCAGTCGGGCTACAACCGGACGAGTTGGCGTATTTCGGACCTGGTGGAAGTGATGAACAGGCGCGGGTTCAAAACCGGCAGAGCGGTGCTTCGAGAGGCGATCGACAAGTCTGGCTTCCGCTGGCGCGCTGCACGCGTCGTCCTGACCAGCTCTGATCCCCAGTACCAAGAGAAGCTGGACCGGGTGCAAGGCGTGCTGTCCAACCTGAAGAAGAACGAATGCTTCTTCTCCATCGATGAGTACGGACCGTTCTCGGTCAAGGCCATACCGGGCCGAACGCTGGCCGCGCCAGGTGAGCAACCGACCGTCCCGCAGTGGCAAAAGTCCCGCGGCCGGCTCATCGTTACTGCCGCGCTTGAACTCTCAAAGAACCAGGTCACGCACTTCTACTCGACTGCCAAGAACACGGCAGAGATGATCAAGCTCATAGATCGCTTGCTGGCTGATTACGCCGACAAGAAGACGTTGTACCTGTCGTGGGATGCCGCGTCATGGCACGAATCGAAAGAGCTGAAGAAGTACGTCGAGAAGCACAATGATGAAGCCCTTGATGGGCCACGACTAGAACTGATCCCGCTACCGGCTAGCTCCCAGTTCCTGAATGTCATCGAGTCGGTGTTCAGCGGCATGTCACGCGCGATCATCCACAACAGCAACTACGCCACGCTGGATGAGGCGAGAGGTGCTATCGACAAGTACTTCGGCGAGCGGAACGAACATTTCCAAAAGAACCCCAAGAGAGCCGGCGACTGGATCTGGGGCAAGGAGCGATCACCGTCTTCGTTTTCGGCATCGAACAACTGCAAGGATCCTTCATATCGCTGATCGAACGTGACAGCGTTGGTCTGCCCACCGAACGCTAGGCCTGCCCGAACGCGGAAGCATTGGCTTGACCTCGGCGAGACTTGCGATAACCAGCCGTTTCTCTCCGCTGGGCGGTACCCCATCAATCTCAGTTCAGAGTTCTCAGCGTTTAGCACAGCATCGCTCTTCGACAAGTGACGATGCACGTGCCGGCCTTCATCGCGTATTCGCGCTTGATTGCTCGACGTTGGGCTAGTGGAGCGATGGATCTGGCTGCATGGTCAGCAATGGTCTAACTGGCGGACGGCCAGCACTGTATTGACATCCAGTATAAGTACGATATTCTTACCATCAAGGTCTGAAAAACACACAAGGCAAGCGGAAGGAGCCCAACATGCATGACCGTCTTCCCGAGATCCGAGCCGAGCTTGAACAATTCTGGGCCGACCAAGACCCACTGGCACCTGTCAGCACTGGTACGGTGGATGACCTGGTTGCGGCGATGGACTCAGTCACGGCGGTGGAGGTCCTGGAACGTCTGGAGTCGCTGCTGGGCATCGAGCTGCCTTCCGGCGATCTGATCAAGCGCGGCGGCTACGACAACAAGGATCAATTCGTCGACGAACTCAGCGCCGCAGTCGCGAACTTCGGTGCGGAGCACACGAAGTGAACACCCACGAAACCGACGACTCGCGTCAGGCCTTGGGTACTCGGCTGCGCGACGCGCGCGAATACCTGGGCTATTCGCAGGACGAGGCCGCCAAAGCGCTCGGCCTGTCGCGACCGGCGGTCACCAACATGGAATCCGGGAGCCGCAAGGTAGAGGCGCTGGAACTGGAGAAGCTGGCACGGCTGTACGGCCGCTCCATCCAGTATTTCCTTACCGGCGAGGACGAACCTGCTGAGAACAGCCCGGTCGCTTTCGCCGCGCGAGCGCTGCAAGGGTTGAGCCAGCATGACCTCAATGAAGTCATGCGGTTCGCCAGTTACCTGCGCAATTCCAGCAAAACCGACAGTCGAAAGGACAAGTAATGAGCTTGGGGGAGCGACTGTTGGAGGCCTCAAAGAAGGCCGCAAGGATCCACACCGCGGCGGGCAGTCAGCAACGGGCGGCTTCGGGGTACGCGCGCGTGAACCCCATGGCCTTGGCCGAGCAGGCCGGAGTCACGGTTATGACCAAGCCGCTGGAGAAGCTGCTGGGCGCGTTCGTGCGTGAGGGCCGACCAGGCATCTTGCTGAACTCGGAGCGCCCCATCGGCATGGTGCACATGACGTGTGCCCATGAACTCGGGCACTACCACCTCGGCCACGTCAGCACCGCAGACGAGCACCTCGCCTACGGCAACAAGTCTGCGGACATCGAGCAGGAAGCGAACTACTTTGCATACGCGCTCATGGCGCCGATGTGGCTCGTGAACCGGGCCATCCGCACCAAGGGCTGGGACAGGAACAGTGTCTTCGACCCCAACGTCGTCTACCAGATGTCGCTACGCCTGGGCGTCAGTTTCACTGGCATGGTCTGGGGCCTGTCGCGCCTCAACTACCTTTCGACTCAGGCTGCGGTCTCAATGTCCAAGATCCAGCCCAAGGACCTCAAGGCCAAGGCTTTGCCCGCCGGCGTTGAGCAGCCCGGCCTGTCCGACGTCTGGGTGCTCGACGAGCGCGACAAGGACTGGGTGATCGAGCCGCGCAGCACTGACCGCTTCATCGTGCGCCTGCCAAGCCACGCCACGGCGGGCTACCTGTGGTCGGCCGAAGAACTAGCCGGCGAAGGCTTTACGCTCAAGCCCGTCACCATCGACGCGCGCCAAAAGCCCGCGCGGACGGGACCGCCGCGCGTGGGCGGCGAGGCCCACGACCTTTACACGCTGGAGCACCGCTTCGACGACCCGGCCCAACACGGACGCACGAGCGCCAAGCTGCAGGAATCACAACCCTGGAGCCTGCCAGGCGATGCCCACGGTCAGCTCGCCTTGAACTTGGAGTTCGAAAGGTTGGAACTAGGCCTGAGCGCCGGCACGCGAACCCGCGAGGTGGACGAAGAAGCGGGGCGCGGCGCATGAAAACAGAGGTGAATCACGCCAAGCTCTTTGGAACAGCGCGGCACCAAGGCATGCGGCTCACATGCTTGGCCTTCGCGACGTCTGACCTGAACCGGGTTGCCTCCAGCGCCCCCGACCAGTTGAGCCCTGAATTCTTGTACCGCCAAGCCGGCGCCGCGACGCCTAACTGGCAGGCCGGCGACGGCCTGTTTCTGGCGCCCACACTGGACGCGGTGGGACATCCGGGGCAGCCGCTGGAAGCCGAATACCCCTATGAGGCCAACGCACCCACTGGCACGTTGCCACCTGTGGCGCCGAAGGACGCGAAGCTTTACAGCAGCAAGCTGGCCGTCATCCCGGCCACCGGCGACAACGTCATCGACCAGATCCGCCGAGGCCACCCTGTAGGGCTTATTTTAGAAAGCACGCTGACCTTGTTCTATCCGGTTAGCGGCGTGGTGACTTTCTCGCCGGACATCCTGCCCGACCGCGTGCACGCGGTCCTAGCCGTAGGCGTCGGCGAGTCACTTCATGGCGAGCCCCACGTCCTGATTCGCAACAGCTGGGGCGAGAACTGGGGTGAGCAGGGCTACGCCTGGCTGCCCAAGCAATACATCGACATGCACGCACTCGAAGCGTTTGGGAGGTAGACATGGGAGTGGTGATCACGAAGCCGCGGATCGTCCCGGCCTGGCTAGCGGCGACCCAGCACCTGGAAGCCAACGGCCGCGAGTGCCGAAACATCGTGCTGGAGATCGCCCAGCCGAACTTGATGCCCGCCGGCGACCGGGCGGCGCTGGACAAGGTGGACGCTGCGCTGAGGGCGAACACCGATGACCTTTGCATCACGACCGTGTCGACGACGATTTTTCCGCAGCGGATGTATCAGAAGCTGGGGCCGGACTTGTTTGCGGACCACTTCCTGAAGGTCATGAAGCGGGCCAAGAAGAAAGGCACCTGGGGCACCTACGCCATGCGCATACTCCAGCGCCGCGGCAAGGTGGCCGGCTCCACCTTCAATCCGCTGGAGCAAATCATCGAGAAGCTCCACCACGCCGCGCATGGCGGGCAGGGCTTCAAGTCCGACTACGAGCTGGGCGTGCACCTCGTCGAAGACCTCGACGAAACCGAGTATGAGGTGGCTGCAGAGCTGCCGACGTGGGAATCGGCGACCGACGGCGCCAAGACCATGAACATCCCGTGCCTGAGTCACATCACCTTCAAGATGATCGGCGGCAAACTGGAACTCACGGCGATCTACCGCTCTCATTATTACGGCGCACGGGCGCTGGGCAACCTCGTGGGCCTGAGCCAACTGCAGAGCTACGTTGCCACGCAGGCCGAGATCGAGATCGGCACGCTGACCTGCATCTCAACGCATGCGGTGCTCGACTACCCCGCGCTCGGTGGGGTGGTGGCCGGCAAGAAGCTATTGGCGGGCCTGCAGGTCGCGTAGCCGGCCAATGAACGCGCGGCCAGCCGGCTCGCCAACTACCTCCAGGGACAAGCATGAGCAACAGCTTCCGGTTCGATCTGTCGGACCTGCAAGTGAAATCGACCGCGATATGAGCAGCCACGAAGTCCTACTTCAGGCCATGCGCAGCGTCCTCCAGGACGTCGGCATCGCAGAGGTACCGGCCGCTGGCGAGTTCTCGCTGGGGGTCAAGAAGCCCACGCTGTATCCGGGGGCCGTCTACGGGTTCGCGACGCGCCTGTCCCCCGCCGATCGGCAAAGCTTGTTCGAAGAGGCGCAGTTGCGCCGCCTGTGCCAGTTTGCGGACATCGAGCACTTCCGACCTATCGAAGGCGACCTCCACCCGATCTACTGGGGCAAGGACAAGTTCCTTGGAACGCGCCCGCACCAGCACCTTGGAGATCCGAAGGGCACCGGCGTCATCAGGCTGTCGACGTATGAGATCTTGAAGGACAAGACCTTCGCCTGCGTGAGCCTTACCGTCGCCGACTACTTCCTCGCCGAGAAAAGACTGCAGCAGAAGTTTCCCGACCTGCTGAAAACGACCAAGGAGAGGTTTGCCCGCTAGCCTGAGACGCACTTGGCGGCTCAAGAATTGGGAGGTGAGCTATGACGCTCTTGGATGCTGGCGGAAAGATCACCAGCCTGTTGATTGACCTGGTGAAATGGCGTGAGGCCCAGCGCGACAAGCGCTACAAGCTGGTCGTGCCACCGGTGTTCGCAACGATGCAGACGGTGCATCAGGATCTGCTGGACATGCTGAGGGCGACCCGCGAGTCCCTCGTGACGAGTCAGTCGTTCAGCCATGCGTTCGAGGAGTTCGACCGCAACCGCCACGCCCATCAAGGCCTGCGGCACGAAATGCATCACCGATGCGGATATCTTCTGGCGGACCCGAACTTGAAGGACTGCCACGAGTTTCTTCGCAGCGTGGATCGCTACTTCGGCGAGGGCCCCTTCCGAGTGCTGCGGGTGTCAGAGCGGACCGAGCTGAGGCTGGTGCGCCACGCTGCGCGGCGCGAACCCAATGTGCCCGCCGCGGTCGCGGAGCTGGACATGGAAATCCGGCAGCTCAAAGAAGCTTGGCTCAAGATCGCCGATAGCCACGCAGCTGCACTTGCTGCGAGTCTTTGACGAACGCTGGCAGCCGTGTGGCCCTGGTGTCAGAGTCAGCCGCAGGCAGCAGAGTTGGCCTGTTGACAAAGCACGTCAACGACATGATCGCTGATCAACGCAGTCGGTTGGATCAGCTCGAAGGCTGTGTACTGACGCCTGACTACGACGCGGCTGTTGACGGCCGCGAACGCCGCCGGCGCCGATGCGGAGCTGTAGCTGGCCGGGTAGTTGATCCGCCCGGCATTTGGCCTGGGCGCCGTGTCAATCGACGTCGCCGGTAAACCCGGGACCGCCTTAGAACAACGCGCTCTGCTGTACAGAAGGCGCGACGCGCCTTTCCAGCTTGTACAGGCGCCGCATGCCTTCGCGGAACTCGGTGGTGCCGCCATAGCTCGGATGACGCACGCACTCCACCGGAGCGCCGAACTGGGCCCCGTAGCCCGCTGCATCCTGGCCGATCGCGATGATGCGGCGAATGCCCAACCACTGGACCAGCTCAGAGTTCAGCTCGTCGACGACGCTGAGTTCTTTGGCCATGAACTTGCGGTTGGTGAACGGGTCGTCGGCCTCGTGTGGGTGGAAGGGGAAGACGTTCCACAGCAGCGGAGGAATATCCAGTTGACCGAGCACGCTCCAGATCTCGGCGGCCGTGCGCTCAGCCACGACGGGTCCGAGCGTGGCCTTGGCGGTGTCGGCGCCCGGGTAGAGCCCGGCGACAGCCGTCAGATGCAGCTCATCGGTCAGAGCCAAACCGGTCCGGCGTCCCCCGCGATAGCCCAGGTCACGCCCCATCCAGATCGTGTCCACGCCCAGCGCCTCGACCGCCTGCAGATAGCTGCGCAGTGACTTGCGCCGCAACGCGGCCGCGTTGGCACGGTCATGCACCGCGCACTGGTCGGCGTAGGGGTTGAACACGTTGGGCAACTGAATCGACGCCAGTGCCTGAACAAAGGTTGCTGCATTCATGGCTTGGGCCTCGGTCAGAACAGCGGCAGCGAGGTGGGCTGCTGAACCACCCGAACGGGCGGCGTAGTCAGGGCGGGGGCGCCGGCGCGCAGCGCGGCGAGCTCCGTTTTCAGCTTTCTCGCTGCGTTGAGCATGTCGGTCTTGCCAACGCTGACGGCACCGCACCTGACGGCACGCTCGCGCACGCTCATCGTGACGTCGTAATGGGGGTAGGAGGCACGTTCTTGGAACCAGCTGCGCTTGAGCCCGAGCAGCGCAGCGAAAGCGTGCAGCTCTTCGAGGGTGTCAGCCACCAAGTGACACCAGAGTTTCCCACGCCAGGGAATCTGCTCCCTATCCACGTATACGGCCATCGTGTCCTCCTGGACGCAAATTAGCACATAATTTGCACAATGGCCAGCAAACTGGATACCGTACAGGCAAAACTTCTGGGCGCGCAGCTCAAGCTGGCGCGCCGGAAACGTGCTCTTTCTATACAGGAGGTGGCTGGCCAGTGCCACATGCACCACACGCAGCTGTCCCGCCTGGAGCGCGGGATGTTCAAGCGCCTGTCCGGTAATGTGCAAATTGTTTGCGCGTTTTTGCACATCAAGCCCCACGAATCGATGGCACCTACCGACGGCGTGGCCCAGTTGCACGCCCGCCTCGATGCGCTGGTCAGCCGCACCCCCAAGGGGGCCGCGATGGTGGCCGCGCTGCTGGATGCTCTCGACGCTATGCAATCCGTCGAATGACGTTGCCGCGCGACACATCGCGCGGGCATTGAGAACTGCACAGTGCCCTGGCACGCCTTTCAGGGTGACGTGCTGTATCTGCTGACCCAGAATCAATGCATCGTCGGCGCGCAAGCCTCCGCCAGAGGAGCGAGCGCCGCACCGCCAAAAGGGCGACCCTCAGCCCCGGGAGGAGAAAGACATGGCAATTGCTCCACAAGCGCAGGAGCCGCAGCGCCTGCTGCTGTCCACCTACGAGCGCGCGGCCCTCGCAACCAACAGGATCGACCCGGCCAAGGCGCGCGATTCGCTCAGGTTTGGCTTGTTCGGCGAGGTCGGCAGCTTGCTGGCCCTGGTGAAGAAGGCCCAGCGCGAGTTAGTAGACGCAGACCGCGACGCGATCACCGAAGAGCTGGGCGATGCACTCTGGTACCTCGCGAACGTCGCCGTCACCTACGGCCTGACGCTACAGAAGGTCGGCGAAGCCGCGATGGTGTTGCTCACCACGCCCGGTGATGCGCCAGCCCCCGTCCCCGGCGACCTGTCGTTCGACCAATTCGACGCGCTGATGACTCTGCTGCATGCCAAGTGGCCGGAGGATCGCAAGCCCGAGATCCTGCGCATGATGGGCGCGCAGGTCGGGCAGCTCATGGCGCACGACGGCGGCAAGGATGAGCCGCAGCTGTTCGCGGGTGAGGTGCTGCAACACCTCAGCAGCCTGCTGGCCAACATGATCGTGGCGGCGGCGATGTCCAAGCAGCCCATCACGCAGGTGGCCCAGCGCAACATCGACAAGATCCAGTCGCGCTGGCCCGGTGAGGACCCGAAGTACCGCGACCTGTTCGACGAGGACTACTCCGAGCTGGAGCAGTTCCCGCGCAAGATCGAGATGCACTTCATCGAGCGGGTGCCCGAATCCGGGCGTCCGTTCGTGATCCAGCGCCTGAACGGCGTGAACGTGGGCGACCGGCTGACCGACAACCGCACGGTCGAAGACGGCTACCGCTTCCACGACGTCTTCCACCTGGCCTACCTGACTCACCTGGGCTGGTCGCCGGTCATGCGGGCGCTGCTCAAGCTCAAGCGCAAGTCCAAGCCGGAGGTCGACGAGAACCAGGACGGCGCGCGGGCCATCATCATCGAAGAAGGCATCGCGACTTGGATCTTCAACCAGGCCCAGAGCCGCAAGTTCTTCGTGGGCGTCGAAAGAGGCCGCCTGAGCTATGACCTGCTCAAGCAGGTCAAGGACATGGTCAAGGGCTACGAGGTGGACGACTGCCCGCTGTGGCAATGGGAGAACGCTATCCTCGACGGCTTCCGCATCTTCCGGCTGCTGCATGACAGCGACACGGGCTGCGGCATCGTCACGGCGAACTTGACCACTCGCACGTTGGACTTTGAAGAGCGGCCCGCCCCCCATGACAAGCTGGCCAAGCCCAAGGCCCGCCGCAAGATCGCCGGCGCGCTGCCGCCGGACATCTCAGTCGCCAATTGACCGGCGAAGAACGCATTGCGCCGCCAGCGATCCGAAACGGATGAGCGCGGAGATCGTGAGGCACTAGCACTCAGCGGTTCGGACGGCTGGACGCACCAGACTCGTAACGCTGTCGGCGTTCAATGTTGCTGCGGACCGCTGTCACCTCCCTGAAAGCTCCGCGAAGCCAAGCGGTGCAGACCGGATGGTTCGAAACTTTGACATCGGCCACCGCTCTATTGCACATCGCGCGGTGCCCAAAGTTCGACACTTTGTAGTTTCAAAGTCCTGAGAACTCAGCTCCATCTCCATAGACGACGGAGTTCGAAACTTTGTTATCGGCTACCTAAAGTGGGTGGCAAGACAGGCCCGCATCATCCAGCCAAACGCGATGGCCCCCGGCGAGGGCGGTACACTGCGCGCCGTCATTGGGGAGTAGCCGCCCTGCGCCCTGCAGGGGCTCGCGTCAACACACTTGGCCTTCGGCCATGGCGCGGGCAGCTCCAAACACAGCCTGGCAAGACCTTTGACCACACGCCTCCGGTACGGGCCGGGGTCGCGTCGTGGTCATCGGTTGCGTGCCGGCCCGTTGGAGATCCTCTTGGAAGCATTCCTCGTATCCACCGGTGTCGTCGCGCTCGGCGAGATGGGTGACAAGACCCAGCTGCTGGCCATCGTGCTGGCCGCCACCTTCCGCCGGCCCTGGCCCATCGTGGCCGGCATCTTCGTGGCCACGCTGGCCAACCATGCCGCCGCCGGCGCTCTGGGCGGCTGGGTGGCGCATGCCCTCGGGCCCGACCTGCTGCGCTGGGTCATCGGCCTGTCGTTCCTGGCCATGGCCGGCTGGATGCTGGTGCCCGACAAGCTCGATGACGACGACACCGCCCAGCGCCGGCGCTTCGGCGTGTTCGGCACGACGGTGGTGGCCTTCTTCCTGGCAGAGATGGGTGACAAGACCCAGATCGCCACCGTCGCGCTCGCCGCGCGCTACGCGGACGTGGTGCAGGTCGTGCTCGGCACCACCGTGGGCATGATGCTGGCCAATGTGCCCGCGGTGTTCCTGGGCGACAAGATTGCGCAGAAGGTGTCGATGAAGCTGGTGCACGGCGTGGCCGCCGCCATCTTCGCGGTGCTGGGTGTGCTGACGCTGCTGAACGTGGGGCGGCTGTTCTGACGACCCCGGGGCGGGCCCTGTCATCGGTGCAGGGCCCGGCCGCGTTGGCGGCTGTCCCCCGAGGGTGTGACCCGGCCCGCCCGGGCGCAGCAACAAACCGCAACGCGACGACGGAATAATCGGCCCATGCGACGTTTTCTCATTTCGACCCTGCCCCTGCTGGCCGCCCTGGGGCTGGCGGGCTGTGGCGGCATGCCGTCCAACACCGACAAGGTGGGCAAGGTCTACCAGCGCGAGAGCTTTGCCGCGGAGGAAACGTTCTCGCGCCTGTTCGACGCCAACGTCGACGCGACCTGCGAGGCCGCCCGCCGCGCGCTGCTCAGCCAGGGCTACGTCATCAGCAAGGCCGACGCCGGCGTGGTGCGGGGGGCCAAGCACTTCCAGCCCGAGGGCGAGGTGCATGTGGAGATCGCCTTCAACGTCGTCTGCGTGGGCGATGGCCCCAAGCAGCAGATCGCCACCGCCTACGTCAGCGCGCAGCAGGACCGCTACGCCCTCAAGAAGAACCCCCAGGCCGCCAGCCTCGGGGTGAGCGCGCTGGGCTCCATTTCGGTGCCGCTGTCCTCCACGCAGGATTCGCTGGTGAAGGTGGCCTCCGAAACCATCCCGGCCGG
>OCVR010002482.1_pt1 | contig 13773 bp, 12 predicted proteins | sample 1539091 | NCBI WGS metagenome assembly OCVR01 (sample SAMEA3355530, study PRJEB22509) | marine metagenome | biome: marine; feature: coastal ocean; material: water | place: USA | collected 2010-08-07 | depth 16 m | reverse complement strand
CGCGCCGGCCTGCGCGCCCGCGAGCACGGCGAGCGCGGCGCTGGCGGCCAGCCAGAGCAAGAGCCACCGCGGCGGCGGGGCCTCTTCCTGCTGCCGGAACCAGCTGAGCGGGACGATGATCAGGGCCGCGCCGCCGAGCAGCAGGAGGTCGACCCACCGGCCGAAGATGGTCTCGTCCTCGAGGGCGGCCGCCGTCCTCGACATGCCGCAGACGGCCATGAGGATGCACGCGACGACGGCGATCCGGATCAAGTAGCCCTTCCGGCCGCGACGGCCGGCGTCCCGCGGCGCAGCGATGGAGGCGAGGAGCAGGGTGCTGCCCAGGGCGACCACCGGGCCGTCGGAGGGGAGCCGGCCGTGCATGAGCAGGAGCGGGGACATCACCGCAATCAACGCCGCCGCGAACGCGACCCGGCCATTGAACCCGGCAGCCTTGAGGGCGAGCCCGAGCGCCGGAAGCGTGGCGCCAACGGCCAGGGCGGACGCCAGGAAGGCCGCGGTCTCGATGCCGAGCCCACCCCGACCGATGGCTGCCAGAGCCGCGTGGAAGGGCGCCAGCGGGCCGGCGGATCCTGCCGCGAACTCGGTGGTCGAGCGGATCAAGATGTCTGCGATGGGGGTGCCTGCGGCGAGCAGTGCGATCCCGGCGCCGGTCAACAGCCACGTCGCGGCTGGGACCTCTCGGTCCCGCCAGTCGGAACGCGCCACGGCCTCGAGCAGGTCCTCACGGGGGAAGAGGTTCCCGTCGTTCGCAATGTCGATGGATTCAGATTTCACGAGCGGTCAGGCGAGCAGTTCAGAGAGGAGATCCTCGCCGAGGTGGAGCCCCATGATCACGTCGCCTTCTCCCCGTGCGAGCACAAATTCGGGAGCCCCCACCTGGCCCTTCTTGTCGTGGTTCAACCCGTCACGCAGGGCCGCAGGGGTGAGCTGCCCAGCTAGCCCGTACGCCTCGCGGAGCGCCTCTAGCGAGCACGGTAAGCCCGCTCGGTCGAGCAGCCGGACCGTGCGCTCTGTCAGCGAGCCCGGGGCCCCCAGGGTTCGCTCCGACGCGTGCGCGGCGAGCGCGAGCCCGACGCCGACCGCGACCCCGTGGGGGACGGCGCCGAAGCCCGCGGCGTGCTCGATGGCGTGCGCGAAGGTGTGCCCAAGGTTGAGGACGCGGCGCGGTCCGCGCTCCTCGTGGTCGGAGAGCACCACCCGAGCCTTCACGCGCACGCAGGCCTCGACGATCTCCGCGAGGGCCGCAGGGTCCCGGTCGAGAAGCTGCGGCGTGAGGCGCTCGACGAGGGTGAGGGTCTCATCGCCGCCGATGATGGCCGTCTTGATGACTTCGCCCAGGCCGCTCGAGAGCTCCGCGTCATCGAGCGTGACGAGCAGGTTGGTGTCGCACAGGACGCCGGCGGGTTGGTGGAAGGTCCCTGCGAGGTTCTTCCCTGAAGGGAGGTTGATGGCGGTCTTGCCGCCCACGGACGCGTCGACCTGCGCCAGCAGGGTCGTCGGGACCTGGAGGACGTCGATGCCGCGCTTGAAGAGCGAGGCCGCCAGCCCGCCAAGGTCCCCCACGGTCCCGCCTCCGTAGGCGATCAGCAGCGAGCGTCTCGAGAGCCCGGACGCTGCGCAGAACTCCAGCGCTCGGCCGAGACCGTCCATCGTCTTCAGGGACTCACCGGCCTCCACCTCGAGGGTCGGGGCCCCGTCGAGCAGGGGGCCGTGAAGGGCGGTCACCCGGCGGTCGGCGAGCACCGCCACCCGGTCGCGCCCGTGCTGATGGCCCCGGGCGTCTGCCGAGATCCCGGCGCCCACGAGGACGTCGTAACGGCGGCTCTCGCCTGTGAGGGAGATTGAAACGGAAGACATCTGAGGTCTTCCGGCGTCAGACGGCGCCGGCTTCGCGGCCCTCGCGCTTGCGGCGGCGGCGGACCATGTCCACTCGCAGGCGCTCGCTCTTACGCCGGTCGGCACGAAGCAGGAGGAAGATCGCGATCACCATGAAGAAGGTCGCTCCGACGACGATCATCGCGATGGGGGCCACCGGGTTGGAGCCCTTGAGCTGGAAGACCTCCAGGTCGTGAAGGACGAAGACGGGCGACCGGCGAGGTTCCCCTGCCTTGTTGGTGAAGAGGATGTTCCTGAAGAAGTACCCCTTGGCCTCCACGTAGCGGTGGGCGTCATCGGCGCCCTTCAGGCCTTGCTCTCGTACGAGGTCACGGCGGACAAACGGGCCGACCCACTTGATGGTCTTGACCGCGCCCTTCCAGTTGTTGTTGCCGATCCAACCCCGGGTCACGCGCTCGAGCCGAAGGGGGTTGTCCTCCACGGTGGTGGAGTAGGTGTCCAGGTTGATGCTGACGGGAATCCGGAACGGCGTCCCACGGAACTCATCGCCGTCCTCGTAGATCTTGGTCAGGACCTCCTGGTTGAGCTCCGCGGCGGCGTCCCAGTCGGTCTCGCCGCCCTTCAGCTTTGCGTACGCCAACAGCCCCCACTGTTGGAGATCAAAGGCGTCCTCCTCGAAGGTCCGGGCGATCTCGTCATCGATGACGGAGTCGAGCCCGAGCAGGAGGGCGCGAGACCACTCTTCGGTGATCTCATCGGCGTCCGGCACCGCCGGGGTCGACGGGGATGCGCCGTAGCCCAGGATCAGCGGACCGCTCGCGGACTGCAGCGCCTCCGAACCGATCGCGTCGGGGACGGGGGCTCGGTAGATCTTGTGGAAGAGGCCGTCGATTCGGACGAAGTCCCCGCGGCGTAGGGACTGGGGGGCATCGGGTGCGCCCTGGAGCTTCGGCGCGTTGGCCACGAAAAAGTAGCCGAGCGAACCGTCGTCGGTGAGCACGCTCCCCATCCAACCGGGGCGCTCCCCGCCCGAACTCTGTCGCTGGGAGACGTCGAGGATCTGACCGCGCAGGAGGACGGGCTCAAGGCGGTGGGCCGCAGGATCGGCCATCAGCTCGCCGGTGAGCTCAGCGTCCAGCGTCCGCATCCCCGCGGACTCCAGGGCCTTCCTGGTCTGGAGCCGAGCGTAGGAGAAGACCTCCTGGAGCGGAGTGGACTTGAGGAACTCCTGCTGTGTCTCGGTGGCGTCCTCGATCTGCGCCAGGATCTCCGGCTGGTCGAAGGGGATCCGCTGGACCACTCCCTCGGGCTCGACGGCCTCCTCGGCAGCCTCATTCTTCAGCTTCTCTTGCTCGGCGAGGGTCCTCGCGTGGGAGTAGAGGTAGAGGGCGCCGATGAGGACCGCGCTCACGGTGAGGCCGAGGATCCTGAACTTGTCCATGCGTGCCAGGCGGGCCGCTTCTTCAGGGGTGATCTTGCCGTACTTCATCTTTGGGCCGGTCGAGGGAGGGCGCGCGCAGCTTCGATGAGGCCGCGGAAGAGCGCCTCGTGAACGGGTTCGCCGGGGCTGAGTTCAGGGTGCCATTGAATACCGATCACGAACGATCGGTCAGGGTGTTCGATGGCTTCCACCAGACCCTCCTCGTCCACCGCGGACGTGATCCAAGGGGGCGGGACGGTTCGGAGTGCTTGATGGTGCCTGGACACGACGTTCGCGGGGTCTAGGCCCATCATTCCGGCGAGTTTCGAATTGGGCTCGGGGCGCACGGAGTGGATCGCGCTGGCGGCGTGATGGATCTCGCCAGGGCGCTGAGAGGGGAGGTCTTGCCAGAGCGTCGCACCCCCCGCCAGGCCGAGGCACTGCATGCCGTAGCAGATCCCGAGGATGGGCAGGTCCCGCTCGAGGGCGAGGCGGGTCAAGGCGAGGTCGTAGCCCTGCTTCGAGTCCTCGGTCACCTCCGCCGCGGGATGGGTGGGGCCGAGGCCGAGCCCCTCGGTGACGAAGTCGTCGCCGCCTGTCAGCACCAGACCGTCCACGCGGTCGAGGACGGCCTCCAGCTCCTCGAGGCGGCCCTCGGCGTCGAGCATGGGGGCGAGGGCCACGGGGATCCCGCCGGCACGCCGCACGGCGTCGGGATAACGCTGCCGGAGGCGCAGCATCGGATCCTCCGCGTGGTAGAGGCCGTTGACGGCGATCACGGGAGCGCTCATTCCAGGAGTATGGCGCCCTGGCCTTCGGGGGCCTAGACCCGCGCCGGCGGTGTCTGGAGAGTTTGCCGTTCGAGCGGGTGCTTCCAGACGGCGGGCGGTAGCCTCCGTGCCATGCTGCTCGACGTCGCGTTTCTCCTGCTCGGCTTCGTCCTGCTGGCGAAGGGCGCGGACTCTCTCGTGGAGGGGGGAGCCACGCTCGCCACCAAGCTGGGGATCAACCCGTGGGTGGTCGGCCTCACCGTCGTCGCCTGGGGGACCTCGCTCCCCGAGGTGGTCGTCTCTACCCTCGCGGCGATGGATGGTCGGCCGGGCGTGGCCGTGGACAACGTCCTGGGCTCCAACGTGGCCAACGCCGGGCTGGTGCTGGGGACGGTCGGTCTGATCTTGCCGAGGGCCCTGGTCGGCCGGCTGTCCATCCGCGAGAGCCTGCCGCTGCTGCTCTCCCTCGCGGGCCTCTACTTCGTCCTGAGCGACGGGCGGATCACCCGGGTGGAGGGCGCCGTGATGCTGGCGGTCTTCGTGGCGTACACGCTGGAGCTGATCCTGTTCCGCGGTCGCGGCGAGGACTCTCCTGCGGCGGACATCCAGTCGGGCGAGACCCACGCCCCCTATCCCTGGTTGCGCGTCATCCTCGGCGCCGTCGCCATCCTGGCCGGGGCTCGCCTGGTCCTCATGGGCGCCACGGGGGTCGCCGAGGTCCTCGGGCTCAAGGACGGCGTGGTGGGGCTCCTGATCCTCGCCCTGGGCACCTCGCTCCCCGAGCTCGCGGCCGGCGTCGTGAGCGCTCGCAAGGGGCACACGGAGATCGGCCTCGGGAACATCGTCGGCAGCAACGTCTTCAACACCCTGGCCGTGGTCGGAGTCGCAGCCCTCGTCGCGCCCTTCGGAGAGGCTCCGGGCGGGCAGGAGGCGTGGTCCGCGGCCGTGGAGCGGTCGCTGGACAGGGACTTCCCGGTGAACGTGATCTTCGCCCTGGTCCTCGTCCTCGCGCCGACGGTCTTCCGCGGTCGCGCGGCTCGTCTGCGGGCGGGCCTGATGCTGGGCGGTTGGCTCGGCTACGTCCTGTGGATCAGCCTCTAGGGCATCAGATCCTCTTTCAGACGGACCGGCTCACGGTCTGTCGGCTGGGGCCCGAGCACGTGGCGGCGCTCCTCGCGGTCTACGGGGACCGGGAGACCGTCCGTTGGGTGGATGACGGGGAGCCCCTGACCCCCGAAGATGCCGCGCGGTGGGTCGAGGTTACCGACGGCAACTACGCGGCGCGGGGCTACGGGATGGCGGCGTTGATGCTGACCGAGACCCACGAGGTCGTCGGCTTCTGCGGGATCGTGAGGCCGGGAGGCCAGGCAGAGGATGAGCTCAAGTACGCCCTCTTGCGGTCCTGCTGGGGCAGGGGGCTCGCCACGGAGGCTGCCCGGGGGATGTTGGCCCACGGCGCGGAGCGCCTCGGCCTGGCGGAGATCATCGCCACCGTCGCCGCCGAGAACGCCGCGTCCCTGGGGGTCCTCGCGAAGGTCGGGATGGAGCCCGCGGGGGAGCGGTCCCATGGGGACGGCACGGTCACGCGCGTCCTGCGCTGGACCTCGCCCTGACTCCCTCCCTCGGCTCGTCCGCGCCGCGCCTCAGGCGCGAGCGACCTCGACCACCTCGGCGTCGGTCAGGTTCCTCGCCGAGCTCTTGGCGAACTCGAGCACGCGCGCCACGGTGCCCTCATCGGCCTCGACGCCGTTCTTCTCGAGGACCCAGCTGACGTTCGACTTGCCGCTCATGGGGCCCACGAGGATGCGCTGCTCGAGGCCGACCATGGCCGCGGGAACGCCCGAGTAGACGCGGTCCGCGAGCCAGGAGTCACCCTTGCGGAAGGCCTTGACCACGGCTGCCGCGTGGACGCCGGTGGCCGTCTCGAAGGCGTCGCTACCGAAGACCGGGTAGTTGTCGGGGAAGGGGATGCCGATGCACTCGGAGGCCTTCTTGACGTAGGCGCCGAGGGCCGTGAGGTCCCGGTCGATCCAGCCCACGAGGCCGAGGTTCACCAGGAGCATGTCCATCTCCGTGTTGCCCGCGCGCTCACCGACGCCGAGGGCCGTCCCGTGGATTCGGCTCGCGCCGGCCTCGATGGCGACGAGCGCGTTGATCAGCCCGAAGCCGCGGTCGCGGTGCCCGTGCCAGTCGATCTCCACGTCCGCGCCGCGCTCATCCGCGATCTCCCGCACGAACTTCACCAGGCGCCGGACGCCGGTGGGGGTCGCGTGGCCGCAGGTGTCGCAGACGCACAGGCGCGAGGCGCCGGCGTCGATGGCGGCCCCGTAGAGCGCGCGTAGGGTCTCGGGCTTCGCCCGGGTGGTGTCCTCGGTCACGAACATGACCGGCATGTCCTCTTTGACGGCGAAGGCGACCGCGTCGCTCGAGAGCTGGACCATGCGCTCGAGTTCCCAGTTCTCGGTGTAGAACCGGATCGGGCTGGAGCCGATGAAGGCGCAGACCTCCAGAGGCGCGCCGACCTGCTGCTGGATCTCGGCGGCGGGCTCGATGTCGCCGATCATCGTCCGGCACGCCACGTTGGGCGTGATGGAGAGATCCTTCATGGTCCTGGCGAGCTCGAGGATGTGATCGCGGGCGCGGTCCCCGGCTCCGGGGAGGCCGATATTGGCCGCGTTGATCCCCAGCTGGTCCATCATGTGGACCAGCTCGATCTTGTCGGCCAGGCTCGGGTCGAGGGCGCTGGGGCTCTGCAGGCCGTCCCGCAGGGTCTCGTCCACCAGCTGAATTTCCCCGAACCCGGCGGGGTCCTCGTCATTCCAGTCGTGGATCAGTGCGTCATTGGCCTGGCCGTTGGTTTCCATCATCAGCTGTTGGGCAGGAGCGGGATCGGGGAGTTGGTCGCCCCCTGCGCCGTCACGTATCTTAGCCCGTCCGTCCGCTTCCGTTTGGCCTCCCCTGAGACCTCTCAGGAACTGATTTCTTCGTCCGCCCGCCCCGCGCTCCCCGGCGCTCGCTCCGAGCATTCATGACCGCCCCCGACCCGAGCCTCGAGGCCGCGGAGAATGCCTTCCGTGAGGTCCTTGCGGAATCGCCCGCACGGGCTGCGGTGCTGCTCGTCGATGTCCACCCCGCAGACGCCGTGGAGTGGCTCCGGGACACGGAGGATCGCGACCGCAGCCTCGTCTTTGGGGCCATGCCTCCCAACTGCCAGGCGTCGATCCTGGAGCACGCTGATGAGGCCCTGACTCAGGAGCTGATCGCGCCCCTGGACGCTCGCCTCCTGACCCAGGTCCTGGAAGAGCTCCCCTCCGACGAGGCGGCCGACGTGCTCATCGAGGCCGACGACCGGGTGGCCAACGACGCCCTCGAGCGCCTTTCCCCGGCCACCGCCGATGCCCTCCGGACCCTGATCAGCTTCGACCCCGAAAGCGCGGGGGGCATCATGGCCACCGACTTCGTGGTCACCAAGCCGGGTGAGCGCGTGGGAGACGTGGTCAAGAGCGTCCGCAAGGGCGCCGAGGACATCGAGTCGGAGGTCGGTGTCTTCGTCCTCGATCAGCAGCGCCGGCCGATCGGCTACCTGTCCGACCGAGCTCTGCTGACGCACACCATCCACTCCCCCGTTGAGGAGGTGATGTGCGAGCCGTTCGTCGTCGCGGTGGAGGAGGATCAGGAGGGCGTCGCCCAGCTGATGGCCAAGTACGGGCTCCAGTCGGTGGCGGTGGTCGACGACGCCGGCGGGATGCTCGGGGTCATCTCCGCGGAGGACGCAGCGGCGATCCTCGAAGAGGAGGTCGATGAGGACCTCGCGCTGCTGGTCGGCGTCGGCTCGGACCAGCAGCAGACCCGCCTGCCGGTCCTTGTGCGGGTTCGTCAACGCCTGCCGCTGATGGGACTCACCGTGCTCGCGGGCCTCGCGAGCGCCAAGATTCTCGCCATCGCGCTCGGCCATGGCACGGAGGGCGGGGAGAGCGGCGTCCAGCAGGCGATCCTCCGGTACCTGCCGCTGATCGTCGGGCTCGCGGGCAACGTCGGGATCCAGTCCTCGACCATCTTCGTCCGCGGCTTCGCCACAGGTGAGGTGGACGAGGATCGTGAGTGGTCGGTGTTCCTCACCGAGTGGGGCGTAGGGACCCTGATCGGCGCTCTTTGCGGGGTCGCGACGTGGCTCGTGGCAGGCTTCATCGAGGCGGGTACCCCTGGTCTCGGCGCCGCGGTCGGGTGCGCGGTCTTCGCGGCCGTGGCCTGGGCAGCGATGCTCGGCGGCATCATTCCGATCGCGTGCCGCCGCCTGGGGATCGACCCGGCGGTGGTCGCAGGCCCCTTCCTCATCGCCCTCTCGGACGTCTCTGGCTCGGCGATCTACATCTTCGTGGCGCGTGAGATCGCCATGCGCTGATGGAGTCCTCCCGGGAGAGCACGGCGAGCGGCGGGGGCCGCGTCGGCCGGCGACGCCTGCTGGGGCGGCTGGCGATCGGGGTCATCCTCGCCGGGGTCTCGGCGGTCCTCTTCAAGGCTAAGGTGGGCTGGTTCTTCCCGGTCGTGTCCGGTTCGATGGCGCCCACGGTCGAGACCGGCGAGTGGGTCTTCCTGCGCTACGACGTGGACCCGCTCGAGCGCTTCGACATCGTGGCGTTCACCGGCGTGGGGGGAGGTGCCTCCATCAAGCGCGTCATCGGCCTCCCTGGCGAGGTGATCTCCCTCGACCCCACGGGTGACGTTCGGATTGAGGGTGCCGCCCTGCGCGGTGAGGGGAGGAGGCCTCCGCTGACCCCGATGTTCGACTCCCGGCTCCAGTCCATCGACGAGCACTGGCGGCACGGCGGCGCGTATGCGGACCCCTGGTCCCAGGTGGATGGCCCCGTCGGGGGGCCGGGTGAGGTCTGGGAGATGGACGGGAGCGCGGTGGCGCGCTCCGCCAGCCTCGGGCTGCTTGGCTTCCACGACCGCGTGGATGACGGGGCCCTGCAAGCAGACGGCTCGGTCCGGCGCGGGCAGCAGGTGGTGCACGACGTGGCCGTGTCCTTTGAGATCAAGCTCCTCGATGCGGGCGGGCGCATCTGTGTCCAGCTGATGGAGCAGGGGGACGTCTTCGAGGTCTCCGTGCCGATCTACGAGGGCGAGGACGTGACTCGGGTCGACCTGTTCCGTCGCATGGCGCAGCCGGATCCGGTGGAGTACTTCGTCTACGGGCGGACCGCGGTCCCGATCGGGGAGTGGCTGCCCGTCCGCTTCAGCAACATCGACAACCTGCTGCGCTTCGAGATCGGGGAGTTCGAGCTCGAGTTCGACTACGACTACCGCGGCAACACGCTCCATCCGACAGCCTTTGACATGAGCGCCGTCAGCCTCGGCGAGCGGGTCCGCCTGGGTGGGGAGGGGGTCGTGCTCCAGGTCCGTAACGTCCGGGTTGAGCGTGACTTCCATGTGTCGGCCCGGGGTGATTTTGGCGCCGGCGCGCCCCTCCAGCTGGGTCCGGATGAGGTCTTCGTCGTCGGAGATGCCACGGGGATCAGCCGCGATAGCCGCGAGCGTGGCCCGGTGTCTCGGAGCAGAATCTTCGCGCGCGCGGACGCGGCGGTCTGGCCCCTCCGGGCCGCGAGATGGCTGCGTTGACTCCAGGCGCGGGATCCACCGCTCCCCCGGCCGATAAGTCCTGGAGCGGAACCGGAACCTCGGGGGTCCTCCTCGGTTCCACCTCACGGCCATGACCCTGCCTCCCGACCCGCCCCAACGCGCCGCCGTGCCTTTCGCGGTGCCACCCGCCGCGGGCGGCGCCCCGGAGGGGGCAGTGCCTGACCGAGGCGCGGAGCTCATGCTCGCCTGGCAGGGGGGGGATGAGCAGGCCTTCCACGAGCTCGTGGACGTCTACTCGGGCCAGGTCTACGCCCTGCTGACGCGCTTCCTCGGTCGCGGACACCCAGGGCGCGAGGACCTCGTTCAGGAGGTGTTCTTGCGCGTCGTGAAGGCGCGCGCGCGCTACACGGCGACGGCCCGCTTCTCCACCTGGCTGTACACCATCGTCTGGCGCATCTGCATCAACGAGACCGAGCGATCGAGGAGCCGTCGCCACCTGTCGCTCGACGCCGGGCTGGATGACGAGGGGGGCCTCAAGCTGCCGGACAGCGCCGAGCTTGACCCTGCGGAAGGGGTCGCCCGCGCGGATGTCATCCGCGAGGTCCGGGCCGCGATCGCCGAGCTCCCCGACAGCCAGCGAATTGCCATGGTCCTGGCGCGATATCACTCCCTCAGCTTCGCCGAGATTGCCGACGTGGTCGGCTCCACGGAGAAGGCCATCAAGTCAATGATCCACCGTGCGAGAGAGACGCTCCGTGCACGGCTCCAGCCGCTCTTCGAGAGGGATGCGATATGACCCCTGGACCTAAAAAGAACTTCGGCGACACCGGTGAGCCAGGGCGCGAGCTCGATGGGCTGCTGGGTGTCGATCCGGCCCCGAGGCTGAACGAGGAGGCTCGCCGGAGGGTCCACGACCTGCTGTCCGCCGAGAATGACCGCGTCCTGGACGCGGTGCTCGAGCTCGATGAGGTCACGCTGCCAGGTGGCCTTGAGGACCGGGTGCGGGCGGCGATCCGGGCCGATACGCGGAGGCGGCGACTCCGTCTGGTGAGGTGGACGGCCGCGGCCGCCGCTGCCGGCGTGCTCGTCGCCGCGGGGGCCGGATGGCTCCCGCTGGGGGTTGATGGGCTGTCCGCGGAGCCGCTCGCTGGCGGACAGGTCGCGTCCCTGGAAAGCCCGAGCGAGGAGCTGCTCGCGGCGCTCCCTCTCCTGGAGTCCCTGGAGTTCCTCGAGCAGGAGTTCGGTTCCTTCGAGCGAGAGGTCGCGCTGGTGGTGGACCCGCGTGACGCCGTCTTCTTGGAGTTGCTGGAGCTCGGGGGCTGATTCGATGAGGACAAGATGGACCCTCTCCTGGCTGCTCATGCTGGGTCTGATGGTGAGCGCGGCGCCCGCGGTGTCGGTGCCCAACGAACCTCAGGCCGCCGGGGACATGCCGGCGCTCGGGGCCGTGCGCCGGGCGGAGCTCCTGGAGCGGTGGCAGTCCATGGATCACGCCGAGCGTGCGCGCATGGTGGAGCGCTTCGAGCGGCTCCGCTCACTCTCCCCCGAGGAGCAACAGCGCGCCTTCCGGCGGGCCCGTCGGTTGAGCGACGAGCTGGACGCCACGGAGAAGGCCCTGGGGCCGGAGCAGCGCGCCACGCTGGGCCGGCTGTCCGAGAGAGAGCGGCGGAGGGTGGTGCGCGGTCTGTTCCGTGACGGCACCTACAGGACTGCGGCGCTGCTGCGTCGGATGCTCACGGAGGAGGAACTCGCGCGGCTCGAGACCCTCGACGCAGCGGCGCGTGATGAGGCGATCAACCGAGTCAGGCGGCGGGCGGTGGAGCAGGTCTTGCGTGACCTCAGCGAGGTGGGCCGAGAGTTGGGTCTGGACGCCGAGTCGGTCCGGGCGCTGCAGAGTCTCCCGGCCGAGGAACGGCGGGACGCGCTGATCGCAGAGCTCAGGCAGCGCTGCCGGGAGTACGTGGCCCGCGAGGGTCTTCCGTCCGGCGTGAGCCAGACAGCATGGGAGCACATGGACAACGGGTCGGACGATCAGTTCGTGCGCGGGTTCTCGAGGAGGATGCGGCGCGATCCGTCCTTCGGGATCGCCCCCGAGCGGTGGGAGAAGCTCCGGAGCGCTCGGAGCGCACAGGCACGTCGGCTCGCCGCGCTCTCCGAACCCACGGTGAGTCTGCGTGCGGCGCGCCCCGAGCTCTCCGGACGGTCGCTGCGGCAGGCAACCCTGGCCTCGCGGCGGGCCGAGGTGCTCGCCGGGTTGGCGAGCGTTGGGGACCTGGGAGACGTCGACAAGGGCCGCCTCGCGGCCCTCTCGACCGAGGGTCTGTGGCAGGTCTACCGGGCCGCGCTCGAGCGGCTTCGGCGCGGCGTCAACGGGCGCTCTGCGGTGGCCGAGGCCATGACCGTCACCGCCAAGCGTGCTGCTGCCGAGGGGCGCGTGGGCTCGTCCGACGAGCGCTCCAAGCCGGGTCGGTCGCGCAGTCGGCGCTGAAGCAGCGGTCCCCTCGAGCCGGATCTCGGTTAGCTTTCGGGCGTGCCCAACGACCCGTCGAATCCCCTTCAGGATCCTCTCGCGGATCCCCTCGCGGATCCTCTGTCCCTGCAGATCCCTTTCGTGGGCATCGACCGGATGCCTCCGGTCGAGCGGCGAGCGGCGATGATTGACCTCCGGGCCCCCAAGGAGTTCGCGGAGGACCACGCGCCCGGCGCCATCAACGTGCCGCTATTCGAGGACGACACGCGCTCGTACGTGGGGTTGCTCTATCGGCAGTTCGGCCCCGAGGCTGCCTTCCAGGAGGGGCGTGCCGCGGTCGTGGAGGGGGTCCAGACCCTCGTCAGGGACATCCTCGCGGCGATTGACCGGCCCATGCCCCCGGATGACCTGCGTGCCAGGGTGTTGGAGCTGACAGGCGGGGGCATGGCGCGGATGGAGGGGGCGCTGGAGCTGAGTACGGCGGGCGAGCTCACCGAGGACACCGTGGTCTTCACCTGCGCGCGTGGCGGACTCCGGTCTCGGAGCGTCGTGGCTCTCATGAGGTCCATCGGCATTGAGACGGCGGTCGGCCTCGAGGGCGGCTATCGCTCGTATCGCCGCGGCGTCATGGAGCGCCTCGAGGCGTGGGAGCCGCCGGGCCTCGTCGTCTCCCTGCGCGGCCTGACCGGGGTGGGCAAGACGCTCGTGCTCCGCGCCATCGAGGACCTGCGTCCGGGCTGGACCCTCGACCTCGAGGGAATCGCGGGTCACCGCAGCTCGCTGCTCGGGATGGTCGGTCTTGCGCCGGTGTCCCAGAAGGCCTTCGAGTCGGGGCTCTGCCGCCGGGCGGAGCGGGGCTTCCCGGCGGGCGTGATGATCGTCGAGGGTGAGAGTCGCAAGGTCGGGGACGCGGTGATTCCCCGGGGCATCTGGGCGGCGATGAAGGCCGCCACGAACATCGAGGTGACCGCGGGGACGCCGCGCCGGGTCACGGTCCTCTCGGAGGATTACCTCGCGGACCCGTCCGGGCTCCCGGTGCTCCGCCGCCAGCTGGAGACGATCTCGGAGCGCATGGACGGCGCCCTTGACCTCGCGGGAATGCTGGACCGCCGGGAGATCGGGCCGCTGGTCGAGCTCCTGCTGGAGCGCTACTACGACCCCCTCTATCGCCGCAGCGAAGCCGGGAAGGAGTACGCCACCAGCGTCGATGCGGAGCGCGCCGAGGACGCCGCGGCAGCGGTCGTCCGCTGGGTCGAGGAGCGGCTCTCGAGCGTCCGGAGCTGATCCTTTGCAGGGTCTGAACCTGGCGAGCAGTGATCCGGACGCTTGGGGCTGGCGGGTAGGGGCCAGCGCGGCTCTCCTCCTGGTTCGGCTCGCACCCGGACTCCCATGAACGCTCTCCTCATCACGCTCGTCGCTGCTCTGCCCGGAGCAAGCGCTGCAATCGCTCTTCAGCCTGTGCCCATCACGGTGGGCCAGGATATCTCCGAACTGATCGCCCAGCTCGAGGGCGGTGACCCTGGCCAGCGGCTGGCCGCGGCGCAGCGGGTCAGGGACCTGGGCAAGCGGGGCGCCAAGGCGGTCCCGGCCCTCATGCAGGCCCTCTCCTCGGGAGACGCGCAGCTCGTGGCCGCGAGCTGCGAGGCGCTCGTGGCGATCGGGCCCAAGGCGCGGGCTGCGCTCCTCGAGGCCCT
>OCVR010002480.1_pt1 | contig 13779 bp, 12 predicted proteins | sample 1539091 | NCBI WGS metagenome assembly OCVR01 (sample SAMEA3355530, study PRJEB22509) | marine metagenome | biome: marine; feature: coastal ocean; material: water | place: USA | collected 2010-08-07 | depth 16 m | reverse complement strand
ATTTAAGTTTGGGTTTATTTGAATTTTAATGTTGGGCCGACAGGAAATCGATGGGCTGAGTAATCGGGATGAAGGTCCGCAAAGGATGGAATCTGTAAAGGTTGGTTCATATTCATATTTCTGAACATTACGCTTTTTACGATCGTTACCGAAGGGTTAATAATTGGAGAAAGTCCATCGAATGATGCATCATCATGAAAATGATCACCATCCCCAGCGGTGGTAGACATGGTGATAATAAAATTTGAACCAACAGTTATATGAACCGGTTTTTTTAATGGAATATACCTGAATTCACCCTCTAAGAGGCCCTGTTTTTTTGGAGTTATTTGAATGCCAGCAATTTCTTGTGGAATAGAGTTTTTTATTTCCCATAAACGGATCCAATGTTCTTTATTAATAGTCCTTGGGTTTTTTCCTAATCTGCTGGGTTTGTCAGATTCTTGTTCACTGGGAACGCCGCGAGCTTCCCGTGCGGGTAATTCTCGATCGTGATCATCCCACATGCCCAAATGAGTGACGATTTGGTTTTCTTTCAGTTTGAATTTGAAACCGATTAAACCAGTAATATCGTTTCTTAAATTATGCCAACCATCATCTATGACTAGGTTTTGACTTATAGGAAGGTTGAGTTCCCTTGAATAGCCCTGATTATGAATTTGAAGGAGTCGGTTTGCCATGGAAGATGCTTCGGGAGTGTATTTTGAGAAATCTTCTTTTTCATACAGATCATGAGTCAAATCATAAGATACTAATGGTTGAGCAAAGCCTTGTGTTCCCTTTTTAGTCCAAGGTTGAGCGAGTCCGCCGCTTACGATTACCTTTTGTGAATCTTTTCTAATCGCAATCGCGTCGTTTTCATAGGGCGGGCCTAAATGGCAAAAGAAATAACGGGGTCGTTTATCTCTCTTTTCTGGATTTTTCCAATAAGCAAGTGAATCTAGGCTGTCGTGAGCTTCAGTAGGTTTGAGTTTTTCACTGACTAGAGAGGCCATAGTAGCGAAAAGATCTGTCAGGGAAAACAGGCTTCTATTTATAGTGCCACCTTCAAAATGTTGTTTTCTAAAAAGAATAAAAGGAACCCGATGACCCCCTTCCCAAATTTTTGCTTTTTTTCCTCTTAGCCCTCCGCTTTCTTGATTTGTTCCTTCGTTATCCCCTACATTAGGTCCATTATCGCTGGTGAAAATGATTAAGGTGTTGTCGATAAGTTTATGACCTGGGTTTCTTGGATCATTGGTTTCTTCTAGTTTTCTAATAAGTGCACCAAAAGCTATGTCATTTTCAATTACCATGTCTTCACGCTCAGTTCCTTTGGTTCCATCCGTATACCGGCTCGTTCCCTTAACGGGCTTTCCATCCAAAAATTTCGGTACTGCATAATCCCCGCTTTGGTTTCTCTGGAAATGATTTGCGGTGGGAACATAATATAAAAAGAACGGCTTTTGTTTCTGAGATGCTAATTGAATGAATTGGAGTCCTTCTTTAAGGAAATCGGGGCCGAGTTGAGATAGGTCCCAGTTGGGTCCGCTGAGTATTTGGCCGGCTCTGTGTTTCATCCCCATCCAATGCATTTTTGAACGGTCCGTGAAAGTCCACTTGTCATTACGAATGTAGATTCTTGGTTCAGTATCCAAAGAATCTTCAGTATTTCCTGGGACACCAAAGAATTCATCGAATCCATGATCAGTAGGACCATCAAGTAATGGCTTTGTAAAATCTACATCTTTGTAGTCAAATTCATCAGCAGGCTGACCTTCGCCATCATCAAAATCCATACCGACATGGTATTTCCCGATCGCCCCAGTATAGTAGCCGTTACGTTGAAGCATTTCCGGAAGAGTGGTAAGAGACCGTTGAATCATAGGTCGGTTCGGACCATGAGGGAGCCATCCCTGTTTCTTGAGGTATGCCCGATGAGCCAACCGACCAGTCAAGAGTGAGTATCGAGTAGAACTACACATAGAGGCGGGTGCATGGGCATCTGTAAAAAGAATTCCCTGTTTAGCGAACCTTTCCAGATTTGGTGTGTTTAGGGTTTTGCCAATGGGCTTTGCGCTGCTCATGAGACTTACATATTGATACGCACTCGTATCGCCGATCCCCATATCATCTGCCATAAATAGAACGATATTAGGCTTGGTTTTTGGCCCTGCTAGTAGAAAAGAAATACAGAAAGTAAAACTTAAGATTAAACTAATTTTGGCGTAATAGACCATTTGTTTCTACTAAGTTACGCTGGGGGGAGAATTCGCCTTTTTGGATCAAAAAACGAATGTTTTATTTGAAGAGCTCGTATGCCTTTAATAAGCCGGAAATGAAAAACCTTAATTTTTTCTCTGAGAATAGAGCCAAGACCACATTTTTTCCGATTTCCAGCAATCAACCCATGAATTATGACCACGTCCCTTAATTTCAGAATACCTAGGAGAGCCACCTGCTTTGGTTATGGCTTCGATCATATCCCGTGATCTTGATGGTTTAATAACAGTGTCCTTGTCTCCGTGCCAAGCCCATATTGGAAGATGGGCTAATTCCTTTGCAATTGATTTATCTCCTCCACCACATATGGGAACAGCAGCGGCAAAGAAATTCGGTCTTCTTTGAATGGCATCCCAAGTGCCGTATCCTCCCATTGAAAGCCCCATCGCATAAATTCGGTTGGTATCGACTTGGTTGCTTGGATTTTGAATATAAATGTCGATTGCTTCCAGTGCCATTTTCATTGAATCAGAAATTTTAGTCATTCGGTGGCCAAGTAGGTTCCAACTCGTATTTACCCATTTCTCCCCTTTAGGCACTTGACCAGCAACAATATGTGATTTTCTTTTAAGACGAAGGAGTTCTTTTTCGAATGCATTCACGGCGCCAGCATCAGTCAGTTGACCGGTGTTGTTATTTCCCCTTCCTCCTGCTCCATGGAAAAAAACGAGAAGAGGGTAAACTTTGCCATTTTCCATCTTTTGGGGCGGGGAGTATCGGTAATTAAATCCTTGTTCACCACTAGGGACCGAAATATAGGAATTTACTAAATCTTTTGCGGTTAAACTTAGGGTACTTTGGCAGTAGAAGGATATAAAAAGAATAAAAGCAAATTTTTTGGTCATAAATTTTCATATCTTATTTACTACCGAATTTAAAACATAAATTTAATAACTTGAATCTAACCGATTAGAATTCATATGTTATCTTATGAAAAAGCTAGTTTCTGTTGCGCTTGAAAAATTGAAGAAGGAAGGACTTCGTATCACGGAACAACGGAGAGCAATTCTAACGGTTTTAGCCAGTGTAGACCAACCAAAGTCAGCAGAAGAAACTTTTGCCATTTTACCTGAAGATAGTTGCGATCTGGTTACTGCATATCGTTGCCTTGAACAATTTGAGAAAGTGGGAGTTGTTGAAAGAGGTGTGCGCGAAAATGGAACCAAAGTCTATTGTTTAGGTCATGGGCATGGACATCATCATCATTTAACCTGTAGGTCCTGTGGAAGAACGGAACGAATTGATCTATGCATGGGAACAGAACTGGATGCGGTCGCAAAATCTTTCGGGTTTACAGAAGTTACCCATGTAATGGAGGTTTTTGGCAATTGTCCGACATGTGTATAGAAATATCATTGATGTATCCCTTCCTTGCTTGCCACAAAAGAAAAATCTCTTTCAGATGAAAAGAATTACAACTTAAAAAATATGAAATTAACTTCAGTTTGTATTGCTTTAATCTCTATTCTATCGTCGGTTTTATTTTCTCAACCAGACGAGGAAATCGAGAAAATAAAAGAGGCTGCTCCAAATGCCGCTTCTGTAAAACCTAAGAAAAAAAGACACATATTAGTTTATTCAAAACCAAGCGGGTTTAAGCATAATTCGATCCCCACAGGAGTTAAAGGTTTGCGGGTACTTGCTGAAAAAACGCAGGCATTTGAGGCGACTTTTACTCTTGAGACAAAAGAATTTACTTCGGAAGGTTTAAAGAAATATGATGCAATTATTTTTAATAATACGACTCATGTACAAAAGGCGTTTACTGAAAAGTCTCAACGGGATGCGATTCTTGATTTCATTAAGAATGGCAAAGCTTTTATTGGGTTTCATGCCGCTTCGGATGGTGGCATGTCTCAATGGCAGGAATACACCGATATGATTGGAGGATGTTTTGCTGGGCATCCATGGAATGCCGGTGGTAAATGGCCATTCTTCGTTGAAGATGTAAAGCATCCTATCAATCAAGCTTTCCAAGAAAAAGAATTCATGTTTTCGGATGAAATATATCAATACAAAGCTTATGATCGAAGCAAACTTCGTGTACTGATCGGGCTTGATTCAGTAAAAACAGATAAAAAAGGAAATTCCAAAACAAACGATTATCCTGTTTCCTGGGTTCGCTCTTACGGAAAGGGACGAGTTTTTTATTCCAATTTTGGCCATAACAAAGCAACCTGGTGGACACCATTTATGTTGCAACACTTTCTCGATGGAATTCAATGGGCATTGGGCGATATAAAAGGACCATCCAAATCAATTCCTCAATCAAGAAACTTAAATTAAAATTCTTAAAATTCCTCAATTAATCTATTATAATACATATGAAACAAACAGAATCTGTAAGTCGTAGAAAATTCATTGGTACCTCAGCAATTGCTGGTGCAGCCGCATCTTTTCCCTATGTTGCAAAAGGGGAAGCTCTTCAAAGTGACACAATACGAGTTGCTGCGATTGGACTTGGTGGTCGCGGTACCGGTGCGATTACTCAAATTCTAGATGCACCCATGGATTTAGAAAAAAATAAGAATGTTCGCTGCAAAACAAAGTTGGTTGCAATCGCGGATGCATTCCCTGAAAAATCAGCGAATAAAATTGCCGCGATGAAGAAGAAATACGGAGAGGACCGAATTGATGTCGAAGGCCGGATTTTCGGAGGCTTAGACGGATACAAGCAGGCGATCAATGAAGATGTTGACATGGTCGTAATTGCCACACCTCCAGGCTTCAAGCCTCAGCAATTTGAATACGCGATAAACCAAGGAAAAAAAGTATTTATGGAGAAGCCAGTTGCTAGTGATGTGACTGGAATTCGTCGCGTATTGGCCTCCGCGAAGAAAGCAAAAGAAAAAGGTCTTACCGTGGGTATAGGACTGCAGCGTCGGCATGAAGAACGCTATATTGATTGCGTCAAACAACTCCAAGATGGGGTGATTGGAGATATTAATATGCTTCGTGTGTATTGGAATGGTAATTCTATTTGGCACCGCGGGAAACAACCAGGCATGACCGAGATGGAGTATCAAGTGAACAATTGGTATCATTTTACCTGGGCATCCGGTGATCAAATTTGTGAGCAACATATACACAACTTGGATGCAGGTTGCTGGATAAAAGGGATGTATCCGATCAAAGCGAACGGTATGGGGGGAAGTGAAATGAGAATGGGGGGAGATCGAAAGCTTTCCCAAATTTTTGATCATACTTTTGTTGAATACACATTTCCGGACGGGACTAAGATGTTTAGCCAAGGCCGACACCTTAAGGGAGGATGGTCCCATGTCGCAGAGTATGCTCATGGTTCGAAGGGAACCTGTAAGGTTGCCAGTCACATAGAACCCTTCGCGGGTGATCCTATTCGGATTCGCGGTGCCGGGGGAGGCCATTATCAAGAACAGAAGGATTTGATTGAAGCCCTGCATAAGGGGGAGTACTACAATGAGGCTGAGTATGGTGCTATGAGTACTTTTACAGCAATATTGGGTCGTGAAGCCTGCTATTCCGGTAAAGAAATTATTGCGGATGACCTAATGAAAAAGGGAAGAGATTATGCACCTGGTATTGACGATTACACTTGGGATAGTGCCCCTCCGGTGGCTCCTGATGAAAAGGGTGAATACCCCGTCCCTGCACCTGGTGTTTACAGACCGTTCGCCTAGAGTCTTTCTTCCTCCCTCCCTGTCAATTTTCAAGGGAGATACTAAAAAGTGTATGCCGGTTTTGTGTTAGACTACTAATACTGACACCTTGCATGGAAAGTTTAAAATTGCATAAAACTTTCCTTGTGTGCTTTGCCATTACTAATCTTCAATTACAATAAATTATGATTCTTTCTGATTCCTCAATTCTTCATGCCATAGAAAAGAAGGATATTGTGATAGAGCCTTATGATCGTTCCTGTCTTGGCACCAATAGTTATGATGTTCATTTATCTAAATTTTTGGCCTGTTATGTAGACGATGTCATTGATGCAAAGCGACACAATCAGGTTAAACACTTCGAAATTGACCAAACTGGCATTGTCTTAAATCCCGGCAAAACATATCTTGGATCAACTCTAGAATATACAGAAACCCATCAATGCGTGCCCTTTTTAGAAGGTAAATCAAGTGTTGGTCGTCTTGGGATCGATATTCATGCTACAGCAGGAAAAGGTGATGTTGGATTTTGTAATCATTGGACTCTCGAAATTTCAGTTTCACAATCAGTCCGGGTATACGCTGGTATGCCAATTGGCCAACTCATTTATTTTATGGTGGAGGGCGATATTGAAGTGGATTATTCAAGTAAGGCTTCAGCAAAATATAACCAACGCTCGCCAAAGCCTGTTGAGTCAATGATGTGGAAGAATTCTTTTTAAAGAATGGAGAGAGAAGATCCGCTTCATCGTGAGATATTGGAGGAGCATGCTCGGTCCCCACTTTTTCAAGGAAAATTAGAAAAGTTCAGTCACGCCGGTATTTGGCAGAGCGAAAAGACTGGAAATACCTGTAAGGTCGAGTTAGTGAGAAGTGAATCCACCATAGAAAAAATTCGCTTTTCTGGCCAAGGCTCCGCTCTTTCCCAGGCATGTGCATCGCTCATGTGTTCTCAGCTAGATGGTATGGATGTACTTGAATCGTCTCACTTGTGTAGAGATATACTACAATATGTAGAGTTGGGAAAAGAGTTTACACCACCGGGTGATTTAATTGTATATCAAACAATAATTCGATTTCCTGACAGACATGACTGTAGTTTGCTAGCGTGGCGTGCCTTAAGGATTGGATTAGATCATTAAAAAGATCGTCTATTATTTCCACTTCTTCTTGTCCCGCCACCATATTGACTCCACTTGCTTCCATACCCCGATTGGCGGCCAAAAGCGTTTTGGGCATGGACATTGTATAATTCATAGCGTGTTTGGGGAAGTTCTTTCAAGAATCGGCTCTGCATTAGTCGAATTTGAGTTCCATTCTGACTCGAAAGCATAGGATAAACGAGGTGTAGCGAGCGCTCTGCCCGAGTAGAGGCAACATAGAAAAGTCTTCTCTCTTCTTCTAGGTCGCCTTCCCCGTCTATTGCTCTTTTGTTTGGAAACAATCCATCGGCTAATCCGATAATAAATACATGACGAAATTCTAAACCTTTAGATTGATGAATAGTGGAGAGTCTAAGGCAACTTTCTCCCTTCCGAACAACGCGGTCCCCGGATTCGGAACTAAGCAGGATTAATTGGGTAAGCATTTCCGCTAAATTTTCATATTTACTCGCGAAATCAACCAAGCTTTCTAAGTCCTCTTCGCGTCTAGGCCAATTTTCATAAGTTGCATGCAAGTATTCGTGATACCATCCATTAATTGCTTCATCGACGACTTTTGATGGCGTTGCGGTAGCAGTAAGCTCAGCAATGCTTTGTAATGTCTCAACCAATCCAACCCAGTCTTCCTTGGCATCTGCTGGTACCTTTTTCACCACTTCCGGTTCGGATAGGGCAGCAGTAATTTTGATTTCCCTATCCACAGCGATTTTTTCGGCAATTCCGAGTAATTTTGAAGCTGTTTTTTCTCCCACTTTTGGCAGTAGGCAGGCAAATCGATGAAACGCGGTTAAATCTTTGGGATTCACTACAAACCTCAGTTGGGCAACGAGGTCTTTAACATGTGCTTGTTCAAAAAATCGAAGACCACTCGTAATCACAAATGGAATATCCCGACGAGACAGTTCTATCTGAAGCTCCATGGCGTGATAATGTGCACGATAAAGAATTGCGATATCATGATAATTGGTTCCGTTATCAACCATTTGTTCGACTTTTGACAAGATGAAGTTTGCCTGTTGATAACCATCTACAGTTGGAACCACAACTGGAAGTTCCTGATGGGGTTGAGACGGTTTAAGTGTTTTTGTAAAATTATCGTCTGTCGATCGATTTTCGAGTATCCCATTGGCAAACTTTAGAATTTCAGGAGAACTTCGATAATTAGTTTCAATCTTAAAGATTTTCGTACCAGGGTGCCTTTCCGGAAATCCCATAATTTGATTCATATCAGCACCTCGCCAGGTATAAATACATTGTGCATCATCTCCCACTGCCATTATCTGATGGTTAATTCCTATCTTATCGATAATTTTCGATTGCAGAGAATTAACATCTTGGTATTCATCCACTAAAATATGAGAAAATCGTTGTTGATAATATTGGGCCGCCTCTTGATTTGTTTCGAGTACCTTAAGCCAAAGCACCAGTAAATCATCATAATCTGCAAGGCCACGACTAATTTTAGTATCTTGATACTCCCTTGTGAAGGCATCAATTTTTGCGAGCAATTCTCCATTGGATGGATAACGCCCTTTCGCTACTTCTTCCACTGGTACCATTACATTTCGAGAGTAACTGATTATTCCTTTTATCGGTTTTGCTTTGGGATTTTCTTTTGATTTAAAAAAATCGGGGTCCAGGTCCCTTATTACTTCGGAAAGAAGGGCGTCTGAATCTCCATCATCTAAAATAGTAAAATTTCTCGGAAGACCGATTGAATCTCCGAAAAGTCTAAGAACTTGTCCACCAACATGGTGAAATGTACCTCCGAGAAACCGGTTAGCTCCCGCTCCGGTAAGTTCTTCGACACGTTCAAGCATTTGCTTGGATGCTTTATTGGTGAATGTGAGGAGCAAGATTTCCTCGGGACTTACCCCCTCGGTAAGCAAGTAGGCAACTCGGTAAGTGAGCGTCCTTGTTTTTCCAGAACCGGCACCAGCCAATACAAGAGCGGGCCCGAATGGAGCCGTTACCGCCTGGAATTGATCTGCGTTAAGCTCCGCCTGAAAATCGATCTTTGCATCATTTTTGGGCGGAGTCGGAGAACCGAACATATCTTCTTCATCATCTTCGTAATCGTACACGAGAAATACCTTTCTCTAAAAGGGGATGAACGGGCAAGCGTATTCAGCTTTTTTCGCTATGTAATGGTGCTAAATGATCCCGGTGAATCACTTCGGGTCGATTTTTCCCAGGAAATAACGCAAGGATTTCTTCATTTTGCTTACCCTGAAGCCCCAGTAATTCATGTTTACTAAATCGAGTAATTCCGCGTGCAATAATTTGTTCTTGTTGATTTTTTATTTCTACAACATCCGCTTTTTCGAAATCTCCTTCAATTTTGCTAATGCCAATGGCCAGCAAACTACCTCCTTTTTCAATAATGGCTTCCTCGGCACCGATATCTATTGTTAATGAACCTTTCGGAGTAGGGAAAAATGCAACCCATTTTTTTCTTTCTGATAACTCAAGTCCAGTGGGTGCAAAAAAAGTCCCCTGTACATTTCTCCCATTGATAATACTAGAAAGCTCTGCCGGTTGTTCACCGCTTCCTATAAAAACAGCACATCCAGACCCACAGGCAATTTTTGCCGCCTCTATCTTGGTAACCATGCCGCCCACTGCGGTTGCACTGTGGGTGCCTTTTGCCATAGCTTCAATGGAGGGTGTGATTTCTGCAACGAACGGAATTAGAGTTCCGGAGGTCGGGTGGGTCATTAATCCGGTTGCTGTGGATAGGATGATCAGAAAATCTGCTTTTCCGATGGAAGCAAGTAATGCAGATAGAATGTCATTATCTCCAAATTTTATTTCTTCATCACTTACCGAGTCATTTTCGTTTACTACTGGAACAACCTTTTGCTTAAGAAGTGTACAAAGAGTTTCTTCCACCTTTTGTGATCGTTTTCTACTTTCAAAATCCTCACGGGTTAAAAGAACTTGCGAAGCAATCAAGCCGGCTTTTTCTAATGATTGACTCCATGCGTTCATGAGAAGGCATTGCCCAATGGAGGCACAGGCCCGCAGTAGGGATAAATCTTTGGGCCTTTCTTCAATCCCTAATTTTCCCATTCCTAATCCAACTGCACCAGAACTTACTATAATTGTTTCAACACCTTGTGCAGACAAAGTTGCTATACTCTTTGCCCATTCTTCCATACGGTCAGTTCTGATATTTCCTCTGCCTGCAGAGAGAATACCGGTGCCCAGTTTAATAACTATTTTTTTCAAGGAATCTATGTGATTTCCCGGTTCAAGTGATTCTAGTAGAATCGTACCTGATCCAAGATATTAGTATTTTACACTTTGCGAAGATCCGATTCTTTATTTGCAAGTGCTTCGTTAATTTTGATCACTGCATCATCAGTATTTTTCTGAACTTCTTTTTCGGATCTTTTAAAATCATCTTCGGGTAGACCCTCTTTCTGAGCTATCTTTAAACCGTCCATCGCTTCTTTTCTGGAGGCACGGACTCCCACTCTGCTTTGCTCGGCAAACCCTTGAGCCACCTTACATAATTCTTCTCTTCTCTCACCACTCAATTCAGGAATGGGTAGGCGGATAAGTTCCCCTGTAATTAAAGGAGTAATACCGATCTTAGCTTCGAGAAGGGCTTTTTCAATCGGAGCACAGCTTGTTTTGTCCCATGGTTGAATTTGGATGGTTCTTGCATCTGGGGTGGTAATTGCTGCGATATCACGCAGTTTCATTGCAGAACCATAGACATCAACCGATATGTTCTCCACCATTGAGGTATTTGCTTTTCCTGTATGGAGGGTTTTAAATTCATTCATTACATGATCAATTGATTTGTTCATGTCTTGATTCATCTTATCGAAAATTAGTGAGGTTTCCATGGTTGGGCTGGGTTATATAATTTGATTTTGGTCGAAAGGTTTATTTTACAATAGTACCAATTTTTTCTCCTGCAACAGCCATTCGAATTGAATGTTTTTGTTGCAGGTCAAATACTAGGATTGGCATGCCATTATCCATGCAGAGTGAAAATGCCGTAGAGTCCATAACGGAGAGTCTTTTTTCGAGGCAATCCATATAACTGAGACTTTCAAATCTTACGGCATCATCAAATTTATGTGGGTCTTTATCGTAAATACCATCTACTTTTGTCGCCTTAAGGATAATTTCAGCCGAAATTTCACTTGCTCGTAGAGCGGCAGTGGTATCAGTGGAAAAATATGGATTACCGGTTCCAGATACAAAAATAACAATTCGACCTCTTTCCAAATGTCTGATCGCTCGTCTTTGAATGTAGGGTTCTGCTAATTTATCCATCGGAATCGCACTTTGCACCCGAACTACAGACCCCATTTTTTCGAGTCGATCCATCAATGCAAGACCGTTAATTACAGTGGCAAGCATGCCCATTGAGTCACCTGTCGTACGATCAATTCCCTTATCGCTTCCCTGTAATCCGCGAAAAATATTTCCTCCACCAACCACCAGGCCCACCTCAACTCCCATATCAGAAACAGCTTTAATCTCAGAGCAAATATTTTCCAATGATTTTGCGTGAATGGGTTCCCCCTCCTCTCTACTACCAAGGATTTCTCCACTTATTTTAAGAATAATTCTTTTAAATTTACTGGGCATAATGTGAGTTATTTTTAAGCAAGAATCTTGACTTTAATTGAGTTGTGATCATTTTAAAAGAAGTAGCCCGGTGGTGTAATGGTAGCACAGGAGTTTTTGGTACTCTCAGTCGGGGTTCAAATCCCTGCCGGGCTGCCACTTTTTTCGAAAGTTCTATTAACTTTTACTATTCCTAATTAAATCTCGACTTTATTCTCCTGGTAACGGAGGCAAGTCAAAAGGATTGAAAGTAGGGGGAGGAGGTGGTGGTGGCGGAATATTATCAAAACCACTTTCTGTAGGAGAAGCTTGTGGAGGAGTATTAAATACATCTCCGAGCGGTACATCAGAATCCTTTCCTTGTGTTGCTTCGTCCTCGGTTGCAAATGGATCAAATGGAGTATCTTTTGCGTCAGTAGCAGGACTGGTAGACGGGTTGTTAAATGGATTAATATTCCCAGGAGGAGGGGGCGGAGGCGGAGGTGTGGTTTCTTCTAAAACGGGTGTTTCTGAAGAAGGAGATAGATTGTCCTCAAACGGATTAAACGAAGGAGGGGGTGGAGGTGGTGGAAGTGCAGACTGATTCGGCACTAAAGGCTTATCTTCAAACGGATCAAAAGAGGGGGGAGGAGGAGGAAGCGGAGGTGTCGGAATTACTTCAATGGGTTGTTGCTCAATTGGATTTACCTTAGGTTTTGAGGGCTCATCTTCAAATGGATTGAAACCGGGCACAGTAGGGGCAGTAGGTGGAGGAGCACTCGGGGGTTCTGCCTGTGGGACTGCTATGTCATTAGAAACTGGATTAAGTGGTATTGTAGGAGGAGGTGGAACTAAGATTTCCTTTTCGATTTCCGGTATAGGTTTTGTGGGTAATTCCTTGGAAATCGTATTTTGTGAATTTCGAGTATCGTTATTTAGGGAAGGAGGGGCGAATACTCCTTCATTGGTAGGATTAGCGGAAGGGTTTAATAATGGAGTCGCATTTTCTGTACTAGGAATGGAGGAACTAGATGGATCTTCTTTATCGACTGCCGGAGTAATAATTTTTTCACCGGTTAATAAGTTTTGAGAGGGAGAACCGTCAACAAACCGGATTTCTGAAATCTTTTTGCCTTCCGAGTTCCATTCAGTGCAGACACCATGTTCAAGGTTTTTCCTGAAGTTGTAATCAAATTGTTGTTGTCCACCTGGAAACCAACCCTGTGAATTTCCTTCCATCATATCCTCTTCAAACTGAGCGGTTAATCTTTTTTGTCCATCTTCATACCAAATTGTTCTTTGGCCGTGTTGTTTATCTTTTTGGTAAAAAAGGCCGAGTTTTCTTTGACCGTTGGTGTACCACTCGGAGGAGGGGCCCTCACGTAGACCGTGACGATAAATGGTGGACGATTTTTCCAAACCATCTGGATACCATTCAAGTGCCTCGCCATGAGGTTTGGCATTTCTCATTTGAACTTCTAAAATTTTCGCACCATTGGGGTGCCATTCGCTTTTAGGACCATTAAGGTTACCCTCTTGATAAGTTTCCCTGCGGAGTAATTCCCCGGTTATTCTATATTCTTCGGCAATGCCGTGCTTAATGCCATTTTTGTAATTGATGATTCTTCTTTTTCGTCCGTTGTAAAAATACTCGGTGGTAGTACCGTGTTTCTTTCCTTCTTTCCACTCGGATACTGATTTTGTCGGGCTTTGTTCAAATGTTTCAATCGCCTCACCAGTAAAGGGGTTGCTTGACTTCGAAACATTTCCGTCGTTTCCAGTTAGTCGAACAATTCCTTGGTCGTCTAAGTCTAACCAATGGAGCATTACCGTCTTGTCTCTGCTTGGGTTAACCTTTGAGGATGGACTTGTTTGAATACAAGATGAAAAAAGGCATACAAGCAAACTTGTGAGAAAAGGGAATATAATCTTGTTCATCATTCTTTTTAATGCCGATGCTTAAAGTTTCTTGCAAGTATTTTTACAATAGATCTTGGTCAAGAAAATCCACATGTAGTAATTTTGGATTTAAAATAACGTGATTTCCATCCCCTGAGTGATCGAATTTTTAAATTTCTAAAAAAAGTCATCCTTTCAACCGGTCCAATTTAAAAATAAAACTCCTTCCCCTCTACTTGCACTTGATT
>OCVR010002477.1_pt1 | contig 13781 bp, 7 predicted proteins | sample 1539091 | NCBI WGS metagenome assembly OCVR01 (sample SAMEA3355530, study PRJEB22509) | marine metagenome | biome: marine; feature: coastal ocean; material: water | place: USA | collected 2010-08-07 | depth 16 m | reverse complement strand
GCCGGGCCGCTGGTGCTGACCCGCTGGTGCTGACCCGCTGGTGCTGGGCCGCTGGTGCTGGGCGTCCGCTCGGAGCCCGGAGAGGCGCCGCTGGAGCCACGGGAGGGGGAGCACAGCCGACGCAGGGCGTGGCGTGGCCCCCCGGCCCTTCGCGATCAGACTCGACGACCCGGCTCGACCGCCGAACTCGACCACCGGGCTCGACCACCGGGCTCGACCACCGAATTCGACCACCGGGCTCGACCACCGGCCTCGACGATCAGCATCGACGATCGGCCTCGACGACTGGCCCGGTCGAGGCTGGGAGCGGAGGGAGGGCGGCCGCGGAACAAGGCGGCCGCCGGTCAAGACCACAGCCCACAGGAGCCGCGGCGAGGAGCGAGCTGCCGCCCAGGGGAGAGGGACTCGCCGCCCCCCTCTTCAGCCCGCCTCTTCCTCGCGACCTCCCCTCGGCTCAGCGCTGAATGATGACCTCGGCTCCGCGCGGCAGGATCTCGAACAGCTCGTTCACGTCCTCGTTCCGCATTCGAATGCACCCGAGGCTGACCTCTCCGCCGACGCCGCTTGGATCCGTCGTCCCGTGGATGCCATAGGAGCTCTTCTGACCATCGCGAAGCAACGCGAGCCAGCGGGTCCCCAGCGGGTTGTCCGGGTGTCCGTAGGGCAGCCCCTTCGTGGACAGCGGCGGATTCTCCAGCTTGTCTCCAATGGTGAACGTTCCAAGAGGCGTCTCGTGGCCGGCCTTTCCAATCCCGCAGTCCCACACCTGGACCACCTCGTCGCCGTGCCGATAGAACACTGCCCGCGCGTCGAGATCGACGATCACATTGGCGCGATCCGTTCCGATGCGCAGCACATCTCCAGGGTGGTGGTAGCGACCGACCAGACCGTTGGTCGCCTCGATCAGCCCTGTACAGATGAGCAGGTCCGGCCGCTGCCGGAGCGCTCGCTTGCGGATGTCGGTCAGGTACTCGCCGGCGCCGACGGTGACGTCGTACGAGGGCCAGTTTCCGCCCTTGGCGAGCCTGTGGTTCCCCTGAGCCTGCCCAAGCGATTCACCCCATCGCCGGATGGCGTCGCGGTGCGGCCCCCAGGGCGCCCGCAGCTCCATCTGGATCAGATCAGACCAGGCGACCGCCGAGCGCCCGTAGTCCCGGACCTCCATGAGACTCCGGGCCTCGTCGCCGAGGAGGATCATTTGCATGGAGAGCGCGAGCGGCTCGATACGGCCGGACGAGGCGACCCTTGGAACCGCCCGGTTGCCCGGGGGATCGATCGCGGCAGCGAGCAAGGCCAGCTGGGTGCTCGACACGCCCTCCTGCCCGCGGATGGCGTCAAAGCGCTGCTGCGCAGCGTCCACCTTTCCAATGAGCGCCTCCCAGAACCCTCCAACGAGCTGTTGGCGAGCCGCGGGCATCTTGGTGCCCTGCCCTTGAGTCATGTAGGCGCTGAGCTCTTCAGGCTCCTCGGTGATCCACGCCTCAAGGAGGACGCGAGCCAGCTCCTCGGAGCCACTATTGCCTGCGTCAAAGTCGACGCTGGCCCGCGGGTCGGCCGCGCTGACGCCCCGCCGCGCGCCGGCGAAGCTGTCCGTCGTGGGCGGCTCGGGGCGCTGAACCTGCCTGGCCGGCTCCACGCTACGCTCGATCGGCTCTCGCTCGATCGGCTCTCGCTCGACCTCCTGCACCTCGACTTCGGGAGCCGGTATGGGAGCGCCACCAGGAGGCGGTTGAATGGCGGGCGCAGCCTCGAACGGGGCCCCATCCACAGCGACAGCCAGCTCTCCGGGGTCTTCGAGGGGCTCATCCGCCCGGACCTCTGCCACGTCCGCGGCGTCCACCTTGCTGCCCTCGGTGCTCAGTCCAATCCAGATCAGAATCGCCCCTAAGGCGACGACGACGAAACCTCTCACGGTCGGTTCCCCTCCAGCCGTTGATGAAAGTGGTGCGGTGCCTGAGGTCGTCCCACCGCGGGCCGACCTTCGACGCGGCCGATCCTACCGAGCCCGGGCGAGCCATTCGAGGCTCCTCTGCGCGAGACTCGACGCGTTCCTCGATCTGTTCCCGCAGCCGAGCCCGCTGATCAGCGCTCGAGGGCCACGGGAAGCGACCGCGGGAGAGGAAGAGACACGGGGGGCCCCAGCACTGCCGTGCTCGAGATCGGCCCTGGAACCATCCGATTCCAAGGTGGGCCGGGCCCGACGTGATGCTTGTCACGTCCGCGACCGTTAGTGGCCCATGTGTCGATTATTCGGCTCCGGGGCTCATTGACGAGTTCACCTGCGGCGCCAGGGACACCCCCGAGGCACGAAGGTAGCACCGGTCGGGGGCCGTCACAACGCGCGACCTGGAGTCAAACTCGAGCGATCTCGATCGACGCGGACATCCCGTCCACGTCGAAGGCCTTCCCATCCGTCGGCGGGGTGCCCGTGTCCGGCGCGTCCCCTGTGGCGAGCACCTCGTCGGAGATCAGCCCCCAGTGCGCGCAGAGCGCCTCCGCGAGCAAACCGTCGCAGCCAACCTGCACCTGGATCCGGTCGTCGAGGTCGAGCTCCAGCTCCTTGCGCAGGCCCTGGATACGGTTCACCAGCTCGCGGGCGAGCCCCTCGAGACGCAGCGCGTCATCGAGCGTGACATCGAGCGCCACCGTGACGCCGTCGAGGGTGTCCACCACGGTGCCCTCCCTGGACGCGCGGTCCACCAGTAGCGTCCCCTCGTCGTACTGCAGATCGGCGATCGCCTCGCTCTGGAGGCTGCCGCCGGCGACCACCTGGGCCAGTTGCTCACCGGTGAAGCCCCCGATCTCGGCGCGGATGGCCCCGAGGCTCTTGCCGTACCGAGGTCCGAGCACCTTCAGGTTGGGACGCGCCGAATAACTCACGAAGTCCGCCTCCTCCGAAGAGACACGCAGCTCCTTGACGTTGAGCTCGTCGCTCACGATCCCGGCCATGCGCTGGAGGGAGGCGCGATCCTCCGCGTCCGCCATGACCACGGTCATGGAGGGCAGCGGCTGACGGATCCGCACGTCGTGCTTGGCGCGCAGGCCGCGGCCGAGGCTGACGGCGGTCCGGGCGAGCCCCATCCGGCGCTCGAGGCCGGCGTCCTGAAGCGCGCGATCCGCCACGGGGTAGTCCTCGAGGTGGACCGACTCTCGCCCACCGTCCGACAGGTTCCCGTGGATCTCCTCGGTGATGAACGGCACGAAGGGGGCCAGGACTTTCGAGAGCGTCAGGAGCACGTGGTAGAGCGTCCGATAGGCGTTCCCCTTGTCCTCCGCGTGGGCATCCGAGGCACCGCGCCAGAAGCGACGACGGCTGCGGCGGATGTACCAGTTGGTGAGGTCGTCAATGAACTCGAGGAGCGACGGGACGACCCTGAAGAGCTCGTAGCGCGACATCCGGTCCTCGACGTCGGTGAGGAGCGTCTGGAGCCGCGAGAGGACCCAGGCGTCGAGCTCGTTCACGTCCGTCGACGGCGCCTTGCCGTCAGGCTCCCAACCGTCCACGTCCGCGTAGCGGGTCAAGAACGAGTAGGCGTTCCAGAGCGGCAGCAAGACGCTGCGGACCTGCTCACGCACGCCTTCCTCCGCGAAGCGCAGGGACTTGGCGTTCACCACCGGCGAGCTCGCGAGGTAGATCCGCAAGGCGTCCGCCCCGAGCTTCTCCAGCACCAGGTTGGGGTCGGGGAAGTTGCGCTTGGACTTCGACATCTTCTCGCCGTCCTCGGCGAGCACGATGCCGTTGACGATCACGTTCTTGAACGCGGGGCGATCGAAGAGCGCCGTGGAGAGCACCGTCAGCGTGTAGAACCAACCCCGGGTCTGGTCGAGGCCCTCGGCGATGAAGTCCGCGGGGAGGTTCTGCTCCACCAGCTCGCGATTCTCGAACGGGTAGTGGTGCTCCGCGTAGGGCATGGAGCCCGACTCGAACCAGCAGTCGAAGACCTCGGGGATGCGGCGCATGGTGCCGCCGGGCGTCTTCTCGGACGGGAACGTGAGGTGGTCGATGCGGTCCCGGTGGAGGTCCGTGACGGACCCCTTCTCGAGCCCACAGAGCTCCTCAAGCCGCTCGCGGCTGCCGACACAGACCATGTCCGAGGGGTCCTCATCGCAGCGCCAGATGGGGAGCGGGGTCCCCCAGAAGCGGTTCCTGGAGAGGTTCCAGTCGCGCGCCGACGCGAGCCAATTACCGAACCGCCCGGTGCCCACGGCCTCGGGCACCCAGTGGGTCTTCTGGTTGTTGGCCACCAGCGCGTCTCGCATGGGCTCCACGCCCATGAACCAGGTGGAGAGCGCCATGTAGAGCAGCGGCGTGCCCGTCCGGTAGCAGTGCGGGTACGGGTGGACGTAGGTGTCCTGGTCCACGACGGCGTCCAGGCCGCGCAGGTGCGCGATGATGCCCTTGTCGGCGTCCTTCGCGAATTGCCCCTCGAAGTCGGGCACCTCAGGTCCAAAGTGCCCGGTGAGGGAGAGCGGGTTCACCAGCGGCAGCTCGTTCTCCTTGCCGGTCTGGAAGTCGTCCTCACCGAAGGCCGGCGCCTGGTGCACGATCCCGGTGCCGCTCGAGGTCTCCACGTACTCCGCGGACACCACGTAGAAGGCCTGGCGCGCGTCGCCCTCACCCTCAGCGTACTGCTCGAAGTAGGGCAGCAGCGGGCGGTACCGTCGCCCGACAAGCTCGGCGCCAGGGAGCCGTCCCAGCTCCTCGGTCTCCCCCACCCGGCCCCGCGACTGATAGTCCGCGAGGCGGCTGGGCTCGGCGTAGGCGACCTCGCCGGTCTCCACGACCTTGAAGCGGACGTACTCGACCGTGGGGTTCACGGCGAGGGCCAGGTTGGAGGGCAAGGTCCACGGCGTCGTGGTCCAGGCCCAAAGGCTCGCGTCCTCGTCCTCGAGCTTGAATCGGACCGTGAGGCTGGGGTCCTGGCGGCGCTTGTGGCCGTCCTTCTTCGTGACCGGGTCTCGCTCCTGCGGGCCCTGCGCCACCTCGAAGTTGGAGAGCGGCGTCCCGAGCGCGGGAGAGACCGGCTGGACGCGGTAGCCCTCGTAGATCCGACCGTCATCCCAGAGGCGGGAGAAGACCCACCACACCGACTCCATGAAGTCGGCGTCCATGGTCTTGTAGCCGCTGTCGTGATCCACCCAGCGGCCGAGCCTCCGGATCGATTGGCGCCACTCGCCGGTGTACCTGAGCACGATGCTGCGACAGGCCTCGTTGAAGCGCTCGATCCCAAGCTCGTCGATGTCCGCCTTGGAGCCCAGGCCCAGCTCCTTCTGGGTCTCGTTCTCCACCGGCAACCCGTGGCAGTCCCAGCCCCAGCGGCGCTCCACGCGCTTGCCCTTCATCGCCCAGTATCGCGGGACGATGTCCTTCAGGACGCTGGCGACGAAGTGTCCGTAGTGCGGGAGCCCCGTCGCAAAGGGCGGCCCATCGTAGAAGACGAAGCGGTCCGCCTCAGGGCGCTGCTCCACGCTCTTCCTGAACGCATCGGTCGCGTCCCAGTGATCAAGGACGCGGGCCTCAAGGGCGGGGAAGTCAACTTCGGGCCTGACGGGTCGCAGCTTCATGGCTGCGGCGGAGCATAACGGCCAGGAGCCGCCGGGTCAGTCTTCGAAGCCCGGCACACTCATCTCGCGCATCAGCTTGCGGCCCACTTCCATGAAGTCGTCGCGCTGGCCCTCCCGGACGCGGCCCCGCAGGGCCCCCTCCATCTGACTCATGGCGGCGACCAGCCGCTGCACGAGCTCGGAGTCGTGCTCCTCGCCCCGCATCTTTTCGAGCACGGCGCTCTGCGGCGCATCCCCACGGAAGATCCGCTTGTAGGCCCCCCGGAGGGCCATCTGGTCGGGCTCGTCGACCCCGCCGCGGGCCAGCCCGACGGCGTTGACGCCGCGCACGCGCCCCTCGTGGCCCTCGATGATCATGTACGGAGGCACGTCGCGCGCCAGGCGCGTCATCCCCGCCAGGAAGGCGAACTCACCGATGGAGACAAAGTGGACGATCCCGCACATCCCGGAGAGGTTCGCGTTGCGCCCGACCTTCACGTGCCCCGCGAGCCCCGTGCTGTTCGAGAGGACAATGTTGTCCTCCAACTCGCAGTCATGGGCCACATGGCAGCAGGCCATGATCAGGTTGTCCGACCCGACCCGGGTCACGCCGCCGCCCTTGACCGTCCCGCGGTTGATGCTGACGAACTCCCGGATGGTATTCCGGTCGCCGATCTCGAGCATCGTCGGCTCGCCGCGGTAGGAGAGGTCCTGGGGCGCAGCCCCGAGGCTCGCCTGGCCGACGATGACGTTGTCCTCGCCGATGGTCGTGTGTCCGTCCACGACGACCAGGGGGCCGATGCGCGTCCGGTCGCCGATCTTGACGTGGGGTCCGACGATGGCCGAGGGACCGATCACGACGCCGTCGCCGAGCTCGGCGCCGTCCGCGATCTGCGCAGTGTGATGGATCTGCTGAGACATGGGCTTCGACGGCTCCCCGTCAGGCCTCCAGCATGGTGAACATGAGCTCGGCCTCGCAGACGGGCCTCCCCGCCACGGAGCCGGAGCCGCGGACCTTGATGGTGTCGCCCTTGATGCGGACCGTCTCCACCTCGAGGCGGAGCTGATCGCCCGGGGTCACGCCGCCGCGCAGCTTGACCTTGTCCATGGACCAGAGCACCGCGAGCTTGCCGCTGAACTCGAGCTTGCGCAGGAGCAGCATCCCCGAGAGTTGAGCCATGGCCTCGAGCTGGAGCACACCCGGCATGAGCGGGATGTCCGGGAAGTGCCCCTGGAAGTAGGGCTCGTTGATGGTGACGTTCTTGATCCCTACGGCACGCTGGAACCCCTGGACCTCGATGACGCGGTCGATGAGCAGGAACGGGTACCGGTGCGGGAGTTGCTCGAGGATACGGCGGATGTCCATGCCGGACTCGCGCTCCACGAGACCGCTGGCCTCCTTGGCCTCGATGATCGCGAGCAGCCGGCGAACCAGCTCTGCGTTGGTGGCGTGGCCACTACGCGTCGCGATGACATGCGCGATCAGGTCCGAGCCGAGGAGCGAGAGGTCCCCCACCAGGTCCAGCATCTTGTGCCGGACGGGCTCGCCCGCCATTCGCAGCTTGGTGTCGGGGTCACCGAGAACGACGGTGTTCTCGCGCGTTGCTCCCTTGCCGAGCCCGGCGGCCTGCAGCGCATCCACCTCTGACGCGAGGCAGAAGGTCCGGGCGGACGCGATCTCCGCCTTGAAGGTCTCGGGGTCAATGTCGAACTGGTAGCTCCCGGACTCCACGCCCGGCTCCTCGAAGGAGGCCACGTACTGGAGCGTCAGCACGTCCTTGTCCGTGGGCAGGGCCACGAGCGTCGCGTTCCCGTCCCGGACGAAGACCGGCTCCTCCAGGCGGAAGACCTTCGCGGCAGGCTTCTGCTCGACGAGCCCGCCGCTCTCGAGGAGCTCAACGAAGGGCGCGGCGCTGCCGTCGACACCGGGGAACTCCGACCCCGACATCTCGACCCGCAGGTTGTCCACGCCGAGCCCCTTGCAGGCCGCGAGGAAGTGCTCGACCGTCTCCACCTCAACCCGGTCGCGCACCAGGCGGGTTCGGCGGTCCTTGGGGGACTGGTTTCCGATCAGCGCCGGGACGGACGGCGCGTCCTCGATGTCCGTTCGCACGAACTCAATGCCGTGGTCCGGCGGCGCCGGCGCCACCCTGACCCGGGTCTCTTCCCCTGTATGCAGCCCGACCCCGGTCACCTCGACCGGAGTGCGAAGCGTGTGCTGCCTGCGACTCATGAGCGTTGATTCTCCTCGGGGGGAGTGTCGTCGATGTCTCCGCCGGGCGCACCCTCGCCGGCTGATTCCAATCGCATGAGCGCCGATTCGAGCCTGGAGCGGAGCTCCCGGACCTCGCCCTTGAGGGCCTCGAGCTCGCCAGGCAAACGCTGGGTGCGCGCGATGGAGCGTAGACGCTCCCGCCGCGGCCCCGCGGGGTAACCGTAGAACTGCCCCCCCGCGGCGAGGTCCTTGGTCACGCCAGCCCTGGCCGCCACCAGGGCGCCATCCCCGATGGAGAGGTGCCCGGCGACACCCGACTGTCCAGCGAGGATCACCCCGTCCCCGATCCGCGTTGAGCCCGCGACGCCCACCTGCGCAAGCAGCAGCGTGTGCTTGCCCACGGTGACGTTGTGCCCGACGTGGACGAGGTTGTCGAGCCGGCAGCCCTCCCCGATCGTGGTGGAGCCGAAGCGAGCGCAGTCCACGGTGCAGCCAGCGCCGACCTCCACATCGTCGCCCAGCACCACGTTGCCCACCTGGGGCGTCTTCACCCACCGGACCCCGTCGAAGAGGAAGCCGAACCCATCCGAACCGAGGACCGAGTTCCCCTGGATCACGCAGCGCTCCCCGACCACGGTGTAGGGGTAGAGCACGACGTTGGAGTGAATCTCGGTCTCGCGCCCGAGCTTCGAGTGAGCTCCGACTTGCACGCCCGCGTGGAGGATCACCCCCGCGCTGACGATGGCGCTAGCCCCCACGGAGACCAGCGGGCCGATCCTGGCGCCCTCACTGACCTCAGCGGTCGGGTGAACCACCGCGCTGGGGTCCACGCCTACCGGAGGGAGGGGCGGCTCCGGCGCGAAGGCCACGACCACCCGCGAGAAAGCCTGCTCTGGATCGTCGCATCGAAGGAGCGCGAGGTCCGTCCGCTCGACGACCACGTCGCGGGCCAGCACCACCGCGCTGGCCGAGGTGGTCTCCACCAGCGGCGCATACGCCGCCTGGGTCAGGAACGAGATCTGCCCCTCGGCGGCGTCCGCCAGCCCGCAGGGGCCGGTGACTTGCAGCGCGCCGTCTCCCTCCAGATCGGCGCCGCAGAGGGCAGCGAGTTCGTCCAGGCTTCGTGCACTCATGAGACGGTTGGGCAGGGTAAGGCTCGGAGCCTCGCGTGGAGGCGTCCTAGGGCGCAGAGGGTGACCCCGTGGCCCCGCTAAGTCAAACCAAGTCGACGCGGCCGGGACGGGAGCCAGCGCTGCGCGGTCACCGGAGGGTCAGGCTGAACGCGAAGACCTGGGTCTCGTCCGCAGGACCGGACTCGAGCGGCCAGCCGAAGCTGAAGGTGACCGGGAAGGGCTCAATCATGCCGAGGGCGAAGCCCGCCGAGACCCGGGTCTCATTGAAGTCCACCTGGTAGGCCTCGGGGTCGAGCACGCCCGCGTCCACGAAGAGAGAGCCACGGAACAGCTCCCTCCGCCGGGCCGTGCCGGGGACAGGCTGGGTGTAGAGGGGCATGCGGTACTCGGCGGTCCCCCGCAGGAAGGTCTCCCCCCCTAGCGGGTAGGCGCCCTCGTAGGGGCCGACCCCACGGAAACGGAAGCCCCGACCAAAGCGAGAGCCGCCGAAGAAGAAGCGCTCGCCGTAGTTCACGCTCCCCTTCTCCTCGTTGAAGGGCACGGCGAGCGCGGCGCCGAGGCCCAGGTAGATCCCGGGGGCCGCAGAGTCCCGGTCCTCGGAGAGGTGGAAGTACTGATCGAGTGAGGCCTCTGACTTCCAGAGGTTCGCGTCGCTCCCAAGGGCCGTGGGGTAGAGCGTGTTCGTCCAGCGCGCCGACCAGCCCGAGCGCGGCAGGCGCCGGTTGTCGAGCAGGTTCGCGCTGACCGAACCGGTCAGCCCGACGTAGTCCTCGGTCCCCTCCGAGTCGACCAGAGTCCGCGGCAGCTCAACCTGCTGATCCACGTCGTCGATCCGGATCGACTCGGTCCGGAAGCCGACGCTCGCCTGGTAGTCGCCCTGGCCGAAGGCCCGGGTCAGCGCCGCCCGGAAGAACCTCCGGGTCTCGTCGTGCGACTGGAAGATCCGGTCCCTCGCCTGAATCTCGAAGAGCAACCCGAGGGGGTCGAAGTAGCGCTGAAGGAAGTCGGGATGGGAGTAGGAGACGCGCCAGAAGCTCACCTCTGAGCCCGGCGACAGGTCGACGCCGAAGGTCTCGCCATTCCCCGTGAAGGCCTCCTTGCGATACACCTCGCCGAAGGTCCCGAGCGCGCTGGACGGGAGCTTCTTGGCGTCGAAGTTGTTCACCTGCAGAGAGATGATCCCGACGAGCCCCTGGTCACTCGCGACGCCACCAGAGACGTTCGCGTTGATCGTCCGCCCCTCCTTGACCTCAACCACGGCGTCCACCAGGTCCGGCTCACCCTCCACGGGGCGGTAGCGGAGGGAGGGAGGCGGGTGCGCGCCCTGGGAGTACTGGTCGTCGAAGTAGCCGGTCGCCCGGACGCGGCGCAGCCCGTCCCGGAGCTCCTTCGAGTCCACACGCTCGCCCTCCAGCTGGGCGAAGCGACGCCGGATCACGTGGTCCTTGGTGGTCTCGTTGCCCTCGATCTCGAAGTAGCGGAGGAAGAACCGGCGCCCCTCCTGAATGCGATAGGTCACGGCGACCGTCTTGTTCTCCACGTCGTAGACAAGCTCTGGCGGGAGGAAGGCCCAGCCGGCGGTCCGGGTCGGATCGTCGAAGGAGCTCGCGTCGATGTGCCCCTCCTCGCCGTACCGGTCCCTGAGCGCCTGAGCGTCGAGCGCGACCCGCACCGCCTCGTAGAGACCGCCGGGCTCCAGAGACAAGAGCGAGCGCAGCTCCTCCTCGGGGATGGTGAACTCAACCTTCCGGAACGCCGCCTCCTTGCGCCCCCCCGGTCGGACCTCGACCACCTCCTTCTCCAGCGCCTCGAAGCTCACCTTCGAGACCCGGTAAGGCTCACCTTCGTCGATGTTGAAGGTCACGTGCACCCCGCTTCGATCGTCGTTGAAGCTGAGGTCGTAGCCGACCACCGCGTCCAGATAACCGCGGTCCCGATACACCTCGGAGATCGCGAGGACATCCTCCTGAACGACCTGCTCCACGAAGCGATGCCCCCACCAGGCGAAGAGACCGCGCCCCTTGGTGCCCAGCTGCGCCGACTTCTCGAGGCTCCGCTTCCAGAAGATGAACCCGATCTCTGGGATCGACTCGTTGCCAAGGACCTTGACCCCCTTCACGTAGACCTTCGGGCCCTCGCGGACCTCGAAGATGATCTCCTGGTACCGGACGCCGCCGTCACCGCCGAAGCGCGGCTCCACCTCCACGAAGTAGTACCCCTGCCGGCGGTATGCCGTCCGGATGCGCTCCGCGACATTCTCCGCCTCGTCGACGTACACCTCGACTCGATCGTCCAGCTCCGCCCACTCGCGGAGCCTCTCGACGTCGAAGTTGTTGTTCCCCACGAAGCGCGGATCAAGGTCCACCGGTGACTCGAGGAACCGAAGACGAACACGGACGCCGCCTTCCATCTCCTCGAACAGGTAGCCGTCCCTCGCGATCAGGATCCGGAAGTCTTCCCAGAGCGCCTTCTGAGCCTGGTTGATCGACCTCGGGATAGGTTGGCCACGACGGATGCCAAGGCGGGCGACGACCTGCTCCGCGTCATGCGCAGTGAGCCCGGACACCTCCACGTCCATGACAAGCGGTCGATCCCACTCGGCCTGAGGGCCGGGACGGAGCTGCCTCGCGGACGCATCCCCAGAGGAGGAGACGAGCCCGACCACGAGGATGAAGATGAACTTGGCGAGGCGCACGGTGGAGCTGAGCTGGGCCCCCAGCCTGGATCCTGGGGCGGATCCGGGGTCGGGGGGGCTGGGAGCGTACAAAGCCAGCGCCACCGATGGCTACAGCCCTGTGATGGGCTCTGCCATCGAGGGCTCGCGATTGGAGAATCGCAGCATCGCCCCCTGGAATTGGAGCTCGACAGTGCCTGTCGCACCGTTCCGGTGCTTCACGATCAGCACCTCCGCCTTGCCCTTGTTCTCGTCGATCGGGAAGTAATATTCCGCGCGATACAGCATGGCCACGACGTCGGCGTCCTGCTCGATTGAGCCGGATTCACGCAGGTCGGAGAGCTGCGGGCGCTTCTCCTCCCTGGACTCCACGCTCCGCGAGAGCTGGGCGAGCGTGATCAGGGGGATCTCAAGCTCACGGGCCAGCTCCTTCAGCGACCGAGAGATCATGCTGATCTCCTGCTGGCGGCTCTCCGCCTTCGCCGAGAGCAGCTGGAGGTAGTCGATCACGATCATGTCCAGGCCATGCTCGGCCTTCAGCCTCCGTGCGCGGCTCCGAAGCGCCATGATCGAGAGCCCGGGGGTGTCGTCGATGAAGAGGCGCGCGCTCTTCAGCACCCCGGCAGCTTCCACCAGGTCGGCGTACTCCCGGTCATGGAGGCGGCCAGAACGGAGCCTGTGGGCCTCCACCTGGGCCCTGGCCACCAGCATGCGCTGGACAATGGAGGCCCGGCCCATCTCCAGGCTGAAGAAGAGCACCGACGGCGCGTACCCCAGGCTGTCCGCGATGTGCGTCGAGGCGTGATCCATCAGGTTCAGCACGAACGCCGTCTTCCCCATGGCCGGGCGGGCTGCGATGACCGTCATCTCCCCAGGGTTGAACCCCCCGAGCATCTCATCCAGGTCGTAGAAGCCGCTGGGGATCCCGGTGAACTCTCCGCGATCGCGCTGCGCTTCGAGCCCGTGGAAGACCTCGTCGAGGATGGAGCTCACCCCCGCCGCGCCGCGCGTCTCGCCGCTGGCGGCGACCCTGAAGATGGCGGACTCCGACTCGTCGATCAGGGTCTGCACCTCGTCACGGTCGGGCGGCGTCTCCATGGCCTTGGCGACGATCTCGTTCGACGCCTCGATGAGGCCTCGGAGCTTCGCCGTCTCCGCAACCAGAGAGGCGTGATGCTTCACGTGCGCTGACGTGCTCACCGAGCTGGCGACGTCGCCGAGGTAGGAGATGCCCCCGACCTCACCGAGCTTGCGCGTGGCGCGCAGCGTCGAGGTGAGGGTGACACCGTCCACGACCTGTCCGCGAGCGTCCAGCTCGATCATCGTCTCGTAGAGCAGACGGTGCCGCCGCTCGAAGAAGTCTGCAGGCTTGCACACCTCCGACACCTCCACGAGACGGTCCGGGCTCATCATCAGCGCGCCGAGGACGCTCCGCTCCGCTCCGAGATCGTGGGGCACGACCCGGTGTCCACTCGCAGGGCGCCCCGCCCGTGAGTCCTGTCCGCGATCGCGCGGGAGATCGAAGGAGGGTAGCTCACCCACTGGCCCTGCCGCGGGTGCAGCCACGTCGAGCAGCGGCGCAGCCAGCGGGGACTCGGTGATTGGCCCTGACGCGCCAGCGCCGTCGCCCGGCTGCGGCCCAGTGGCCTCGGTGGCCTCGGTGGCATCAGTGGCCTCAGTGGCCTCAGTGGCTTCCGGGTCCGCGGCCGCGGCTTTACTTGAGTTGCTCGCCGGCGCGGACGGTTCACCCGCCGCCGCCTTGCTCACCGTCGCTGGCTCCGAGTGAAGCTCGGAGACATCCACGTCCGCCGCGCTCTCCTCCGCCTCGGCGAAGCCGCCATCGTCCTCGACGATGGGCTCGGGGTCCCAGCCGTCCTCGCTGTCCCACTCGGCGCTCGCCGCGGGGTCAGCGCCAGCTGCGGGCAGGTCGTCGTCGGAGGACCACCGACCTGGATTGAAACCGCTCCCGGCAAACGCGTCTCCGTGGTCAGGCACGTCCTCAACGTCGCGCTTGGGGTCAGCCCCTTCCCCCTCTTCCGGTCCAGGTCCCATACCGCTCTGCTCGTGCTGCTGATCCAAGGTTGACGGCGTAGCGCTGCGCGCGCGGGCCTGGCTGGAGGATAACGAGCGGAGCCCGGGGGGTCGTCCCCCCGGGCTCCACTGTTCGGTCGATCGTGGGTCCCACGCCCCGAGGGCCCCCTCAGGAGCTCTCGGG
>OCVR010002466.1_pt1 | contig 13815 bp, 12 predicted proteins | sample 1539091 | NCBI WGS metagenome assembly OCVR01 (sample SAMEA3355530, study PRJEB22509) | marine metagenome | biome: marine; feature: coastal ocean; material: water | place: USA | collected 2010-08-07 | depth 16 m | reverse complement strand
CCAACTACTATCTTCGCCGGGGAGCCTATCTTGCGGCCGCTAACCGTGGGCGCTACGTGGTCGAAAATTTTCAGCGCACGCCCGCTGTCGCCGACGGGCTGGCCGTTATGGCGCAGGGCTATATCCTGCTGAATATGGATGAGCTGGCAGAAGAATCCATTGCGGTATTGGCCAAGAACTTCCCCAACCACCCGTCGGTGGATAAAAACGGCCAGTTCAAGAGCTCCTATACCCTCGACGGGGTGCAGCGCTCCTGGGTCAATGCACTGACACTGGGGTTGTTTGATCCGCCGCAACCGCCGCAGTTCGATAACCGTCCAGAGGTTTAGGCGCGCACCGCGAAACTATTCACCCGGCCGCCAGGCCGAGGTAATCGGGTAGCGTCGATCACGTCCGAAACCTCGCTGTGTAATTCTCACCCCGATGGGCGCCTGTCGGCGCTTGTACTCATTCACGTCGACGAGACGGATAACACGGTGCACCTGCTCCCTGTCCAGTCCGGAGGCTATGATTGCCTCCGCGCTATAATCCTGCTCGACGTAGAGCGCCAGGATACGATCCAGCACAGCGTAAGGCGGCAGACTGTCCTCGTCTTTCTGGTCCGGTGCCAGTTCGGCGGAGGGCGGACGGTCGATGACACGCTGCGGAATACAGGGGCCCAGTGAATTACGGTAACGGCAAAGTTCGAAGACCAAGGTCTTGGGCACATCCTTAAGTACGTCAAAACCACCGGCCATATCGCCATACAACGTAGAATAACCCACCGCCATTTCACTCTTGTTGCCTGTGGTGAGCACCAGGCAGCCCTTCTTGTTGGAGATAGACATCAACAGAACGCCGCGACACCTCGCTTGAAGGTTTTCCTCTGTGGTATCGGCAAGTGTGTCTGCGAACTCCTCCGCAAGACTCGCCATGAACGCTTCGTAGATCGACTCTATCGATATTACTTTGTGAGTCACACCCTGCGTCGCCGCCTGCTCCGCGGCATCCTCCACGCTCATCTGCGAGGTATAGCGAAAGGGCATCATAACCGCCTCGACCCGCTCCGGACCCAGCGCTTCGACGGCTACGGCGAGGGTCAGGGCTGAATCAACTCCGCCTGACAAGCCCAACACAACGCCAGGGAAACCATTTTTATTCACATAATCCCTGACACCAAGAACCAGAGCTCGCCACACGGCTTCGAGATCATCCTCCTGGGGGTGCGCATCGCAACCAGTCAACGTAGCCGGCTGCGTCCCGCTATCGAGTTGCAACCAGTATTCTCCCTCTTCAAAGCCGGGAGCAGTCGCCTTAACCGCTCCATCAGCTGCAACCGCAAAAGACGCACCGTCGAAAACTAATTCATCCTGTCCGCCCACCTGATTAACATAGACGATAGGCATAGCACTTTGCTTCGCGCGCTCACCCAGCGTCGCCCAACGCTCACCGCGCTTGCCCCGGTGGAAAGGCGAGGAGTTGATATTCAGCAATACCTGGGCGCCTGCCCTGGATGCCTGCAGAGCCGGTTCTTTCTCCCAGATATCCTCGCAAATCGTGAGACCCACTGTTACGCCCTCGATCTCCAACACGCAGGCATCGCTGCCCGGACTGAAATAGCGCTTTTCATCAAAGACCTGATAATTGGGCAGGCATTGTTTACGGTACTGAGCCAAAACGCGGCCCCGATGCAACACGCCAACCGCGTTGTAAAGCACCCCATCTTCCAGCAGCGGGTAACCGACGATGGCATAGGCACCGCCGTTCATAGCCGAACAGATATGTGCCAGCGACTGCGCAACACGGGGTGCAATGCTGGGTCGCAATAGCAAATCTTCTGGCGGGTAGCCTGTCAGTGTCAGTTCGGGAAATACCACAACGGGTGCCGCGTGTGCTTGTTCAGCACGCGCCAAAACCGCCAGAACTTTCGCTGTATTGCCCTCGAAGTCGCCAACCATGGTATTCATTTGGGCCATCAGGATATGCAGCGTGCTCATGTCACTCTCTGGTCTTCGGCCCGACAGGGCAAGGGCCGCTATTGTCCGTAAAACTGACCTTCTTCGCTACCCCCTGAATAGCCGATTACCTGTGGAGGCGTCCTCGCCCCATCACTTTGTCGTCAATGCCTGTTACACTGACTCGAACAAGACGGGACAGTGACAGGCCAACGTAAGGTGAATCGCACAGCCATACTGACCACACCTCAGGCTTCTCCACTCAGCCTGCAAAACCTCGCGATGTTTCGGGTATACGTGGGCTACCGATCCCTGCTGTCACTCGTACTGCTGATCATGCTGGTCAGCCCCAATACCCGGCAACTGGTCGGCACTCTAAACCCCACTCTTTACACCACTGTCGCCCTTGCCTACCTCGCCACCAGTATTCCCCTTATTGGCTCGCTGTCGATGCGACTCAGTGAAAACCAGCACCTGATGTTGATGGTTTTTATTGTCGACATTATAGCCCTCACCCTGCTGGCCAGCAGCAGTGGCGGGGTCATCAGCGGCCTACCGGTCTTGTTGGTAGTAACGGTCGCTGCCAGTGCGGTACTGATCGTTAATCGCACACTCGCCACACTGGTCGCTGCCATCAGTGTGCTGGCATTGTTGCTCGATACGTCATGGTTGATCCTGCAGAGCGAGCTGGACACCAGCGCATTCTTCCCTGCGGGGATTTTGGGACTACTGATTTTCGGTGTATCCCTCATGGTACAGCCCATCGCCTACCGGCTCGGACACGCTGAGGAGCTTGCCCGCAATCGAGCGACTGATCTTTATAGCCTTCAACGCCTCAATGAACAAATTGTACAACACATGCAAACCGGTATTTTACTTGTCAATGACAGCGGCATCGTCAGAATAATGAATAAAGCCGCAAGCGAGTTCCTGACCCCTGAACGGCCGGTTGCAGTTTCACAGGGAAGGCGTATTGGGGATTACTCGTCGGAGCTGGCACACCAGTTTGAGCACTGGAAAAACTTCGGCACGCATCGAGCAAAACCATTTACCATTGTGGACGGCGCCACGCCGATCATCGCACACTTCCGCGAGCTACAGTCCAATACAAATAGCGAGACCCTTGTCTTTGTCGAGGACTATTCGCCTGTTACCCAGTACGCACAATCCCTCAAACTGAATTCACTGGGCCGCCTGACCGCCAGTATTGCCCACGAAATTCGTAACCCGCTCGGTGCCATCAGCCACGCGGCGCAGTTACTCAGCGAGTCCCCCAAGCTGGAAAGCTCTGATGCACGCATGGCAGAAATCATCCAACACCACTGCGAGCGGGTAAATCAGACGGTAGAAAGCGTGATGCAGATTTCCCGGCGTGAACCCCCCAAGCCCGAATACCTGGTGCTTGCCCCTTGGCTGACGGCATTTGTCGGCGAATACCTGAACGCCCTTAACCGACCTGCGGAAGTGACCATCCAGTGTGAATTCAAGGAATTATTGATTGAGTTTGATCCGGAAAACCTGCAACGCGTGCTGACCAACCTGTTAGACAACGCGCTGCGTCACGGCAAACTGGCGAACGGCAGGGAATCAGCCCGCATAGAGGTCGAGATCGACTCCGCACTGCATATGTGCCAAATTGATATTGTCGACGAGGGTGAGGGCGTCCCTACCCGCGAGCTGAGTAAATTATTTGAACCCTTTTACACCACGATGCAAGAAGGCAGCGGAATGGGCCTGTATCTTTGCAAGGAATTGTGCCAGATCAACGATGCGGATATCAGCTACCGATTGACTCGCAGGGACGAGAGCTGCTTCCGAATTTCAGTAAATCAACGAGCGGTCTAGATGCCAAGCCAAAGTGTACTTATAGTCGATGACGAACCCGATATCCGTGAACTTCTGGACATCACACTGAGTCGCATGGGCTTGGTCACGCACAGTGCCGCCACCCTGCAGGAGGCCAGAACTATTGTCGGACAGGTCAACCCTGATCTGTGCCTAACAGACATGCAACTACCCGATGGCAACGGCATTGATCTCGTCGAGTATATACAGCAGGAATTTCCACACATACCCGTGGCCATGATTACAGCCCATGGCAGTGTAGAGGCAGCGATCTCCGCATTGAAGGCCGGTGCTTTTGATTTTGTCAGCAAGCCTATAGAACTGGACAATCTGCGCAAGCTTGTCAGCTCAGCGCTCCAAATGCAGGGAGACACCAGTCTGGCGGAAAGCGCAATGCATGAGGGGCTGATTGGTTCCTCTCCCTCTATCACCACCTTGCGCCAAAAGATTTCAAAGCTGGCGAGAAGTCAGGCGCCGGTTCACATCGAGGGCGAATCAGGCAGCGGCAAGGAGGTAGTGGCCCGCCTGATCCATAACAATGGCCCCCGCAGTCACGGCCCTTTCATTGCGGTCAATTGTGGCGCAATTCCTCCTGAGTTAATGGAAAGCGAATTTTTTGGGTACCTGAAAGGCAGCTTTACCGGTGCCAACCAGGACAAGGAGGGTCTTTTTCAGGCCGCCGCGGGAGGCACACTGTTTCTCGACGAGGTGGCAGACCTGCCCCTCGCCATGCAGGTCAAGCTGTTGCGGGCCATACAGGAAAAAACCGCTCGCCCCGTCGGCTCCAGCGAGGAGCAGCCCACCGATTTTCGTTTACTGAGTGCGACTCACAAGAATCTGGTGCGAGAAGTCGAGGAAAATCGTTTCCGCCAGGATCTCTACTACCGCATTAATGTTATCGATGTGCGCGTGCCAAGCCTGCGGGAGCGACTGGAAGATTTGCCGGTGCTTGCCGCCAACCTGCTGGAGCGTATCTGCGAACGCCATGGTGGCCCAAGCATAAAATTGGATCCCGCTGCTCTTGATGCACTGGGCAAACATTCTTTTCCGGGAAACGTGCGCGAATTGGAGAATATTCTCGAGCGATCGCTGGCACTGTCTGAGAGCGACACGCTGTCCGCGCGAGACCTTCAGCTCTCCAGTATTCCCCCGCCAGCCGGCCCACCGCCGACATCGGAGTCTGAGGTTGCGCGTCCCGCATCTGGCCAGCTCAGGCACCATGACGTGCACGGTGATCTGGAGGGATACCTGGAGAATATCGAGCGAGAGGTCATCAGCCAGGCTCTGGAGATTTGCCGTTGGAACAAAACAGCAACCGCAAAGCTGTTGGGAATTAGCTTTCGCAGCCTGCGTTACCGGCAAAAAAAACTTGGGCTGGAAGAATAAGCACTCACCAGCACTCCTGCGTTGCATACGTGCCACTGGAGTGCCGTATCCCGTTCGATTCAATACTCATGACCTGGCATCCCGTGTCCTCACGCTGCCGGTCAGTCGGCGACGCGGTAACGATGTAGCTGCGGCTCGTTGCGTCCAGCCCGATCAGGTAAATACTGTCGGTCGCTGAGGCGGGTGCCACGTTGCCGTCCCGGGTCAGGGCATAGGGATGAGCGGGAAAGCCAAGCTGCGTTAGAGAATCGGCGTACTTCAAATGATTGAGAAAGTATTGTTCCTGCCGTGTCATTATTTTGAGCAGCTCAAGTCTCGCTAGACCACGCCTTGCCGTGAGCACTTGAGATTGGTACGCGGGTAGTACAAGCACCCCGAGAGCACAAAGTATGGCAAGGACGGCGAGCAGCTCTACCAGGGTGAAGCCATTCTGGACGCCTTGATCCTGCTGTAAGGTATGCCGCATAGCTAAAGCGGATCCACGCCCGGCTCCCGCCAATGCGTGCGATACAGTGTCGTCGGGCGATCCATTTCCACCGCAACACCCTGAACGACACGCACACTAGCGGCGCCGCTGGTCACTCGCACCTCAATCTCAAAGGTGGCAAAGGCGGCTCCCCCTGTATGTTTCTCGTCCTGCGCGGAGGAGCGCAACAGCGTGCTGACAAAGGGTGCAAGCCGCACTACCCGATAGTCATAGGCTAGAGTACCGATATCTACCTTCACATTCGGTACAGGCAGTGCTCTGCTGTCACAATCGGAGTGTCCCGAAGCGACCGGGCAGTTGACATGTCCAACCCATTTATCCAACTGAAAATTATGCTGGTTTTTCGCAAGGGCAGCCGCAACAGACTGCGCGTACTGACGCATGAAAGTACGGAACTGATCATTACCCGCCATATGCAACTGTTGCGTCGCCGTCTGCACAACGGTGGCTGCCACCAATGCGAGCATTGCCGCAAATACCAGTGACAGTATCAATACGGTGCCACGCTGGTACATCGCCGGCCTCACAGACGCTCACTCCGCAGCAAGGCAGGCCGCAACCGGTTGCGCAGCAACACCGTTGTGCTCAGCACGCGGCGGATATAGCGATCCCGCCGGCTCGCGAGGTACTTTCGGCCCAGCATATAGGTCTTTTCATCGACCCAGCCCGGAATGCTCGCAATGCTTCGCACCAAGAGGTGAATTCTCACCGTGACCGCATTGCGAATCTGGTTCTGCGACGGGGCTTCGAGGTACCGGTCTGGCACTCCGTCCCCATTGCTGTCGATACCGAATTCAAACTGTAGATCCTCGATACCTTCGACCAGGCAGCGTGACTCCATGGCATTTCCCGCGATGGTCTCCATGCACAGTGTTGGCATATCAGCCAGCTTATCGCCCGGGTTGGAAAACGTCCTCACGTAGAAAATTCGGGACAGGCCCTTCCAGTAGTTCGCCTGCGGATCGCTGGCCACCGCCTCACCCAACCCGGCCGGTGCGTGCCATTCCCAGCCTGCAGGCGCACCCGCCTGCACTCGCAGGTACCAACTTTTGACACGAGATACTCCCAGTCGCCCGGCGGGTGATCCGTGAGAGAGGCTCGGTTCGGCCGCAGTGCGCTGCACAAGCAAAATATCCGTACCGTCTTTTATCTGGTCACCGTGCAGGCAACTCAGTACACCTGCGCCCGTTGCCACAGGTGTGGTTCCGCGTTCATGGTTATCGACGTGATCCAGCGGCAAGGCGATATTGAGTACCCACTTTGTCGCGCCGCATTGAGCTATTTCAGCAGCGGGTGTTTGAGTGTGCGGTGCCATAAGCCCGGCGAAAAAGCCGGCCATAACCACCTCGCGCGACAACAGCCACACAGCAAGACGGCCGTTCTCCTGCATTCTCGCCAGCTGGTCCTGATAAAACGCGCTGTGCTTCGTGCCCAGGTAAGCCGTCACCATCCCAGCGGACAACATGATTCCCAACAGCATAGCGACCAGTAGCTCTACGAGGGTGAACCCCCTGCCCGGCAAAGCAACGGCATGACAGAGTGGCGGTGTCATTCAAACCGCGCCAGTTCAATACGCAAGCGCAGAAACTCACGCCCCGAACGCGGTGCAACCGGCCGCGTGTCCTGCGGCTGTGCGGTGGGGCAAGGCGCAGGAGCGAGAGACCCTTTGGCGGCCAGGGGAACCCAACTTACCAGCACTTCCAGCACGCCATCATGTCCTTCTACACAGACCGAGGGCGATAGCAAGACACCGACTGGCACCCCGCCCTCCTGCTCCCACTCACCGTCGAGACCGCGCTGCCATTCTCGAAGATCAAAGCGTGCCAGTTGACGCGGGGTACACGCTATCGCATAACAGTCGGGAAACGAATCCGCTGGATCACTACTCGCAGTGATGGACGTGCGCAACGCATAATCGTGCAGCGCTCCAGGATTCGCCCTGACACGGGCAACCAGATCCCGGGCCAAAGACAGTGCCACCGTCCGCTGTAAGGCATCATAGCTGGCATGCGCAGTCACGATTTGCGCAGACATTACGCCCCACAGCGCCAGCGTGAACAAAAAAAAGGCCACTGCGACTTCCAGCAAAGCAAAACCCAAGCTATGTCGGAACCCGATCGAATCAGCTCTGGCTATAAGCGCCGTCAAAAAAGACCACCTCCCTCCATGCCTCATCAGCCCAATGAACAGCCCGCCGCGTCCTGAACCAACCGCGCTCTGCCCACCCTGTTCAATACGACGCTTATCGACGCGAGAGAAACGCTACGGGGCGGACAGAAGCGCAGTGTTCGGTTCACGTTGGCTGTTCCGTCAGGGTTAAAATTAATCAGCGTGCTGACGGTGCGGGTACCGAGACGATTCGCTACTGCGTATCCCGGCGGCAAACCCTCGAAACCTCGTAGCACCGTGTCGGTGGCGTTATCGATCACACGATCACGACTCGCGTTGGTAAACACGATCCAGCCATCCGCGTACGTCCCGGAACAGCGGGCTAACCTCGTGCGATAAAGCGATGAGGGGCAAATACTGACCGTGCGATTCCTGAGAATGGCTTCGCTGCGGGCCAGGCTCAGCGCCAAAAGGAAGCGACTGGACGCTCCCCACAGGCGATTACCCTGCACAACCGACTGCATGAGTGGAGTGCCGAGCACCAGCGTAGTAACCACTATCACCAGCGCCAACATCAACTCGACTAATGTCCAACCTCTCGCGGAGCGTTGCATTGCGTTCGTGCTTCCAATCGATTGTTCCTGCGAACAAACATACAGGCACGATCGCAACAGGCCAGTGTCTGGTCGGATCTGGCGAAAAATGGGAACCTGATGATGTGCACCATGGCGAATGCGCAAGGCGAAAATCCAGAACTGTGCGAGCGCACCAGTGGATTCAGGCTTACAACCGCTAGATGTTCTTGGCGTCTATCTTTAGCTCTCGGGGCAGTGAAAACGTGATATTTTCGGGGCGGCCGGCCACTTCTATGGGAGCATCAGCGCCAAGTTCACAAAGCCCTTTTATGACCTCCTGCACCAATACTTCCGGTGCTGAGGCACCCGCAGTAACGCCAATACGCGTCTTACCCTCGAGCCAGGTCGCCCTGATATCGTCGGCACCATCCAGCAGATAAGCCTCAGCACCCATGCGCTCCGCCAGTTCCCGCAGACGGTTGGAATTGGAACTGTTCGGCGAACCCACTACCAACATCAGGTCACAATTGGCGGCGAGTTGCTTCACAGCATCCTGCCGATTTTGCGTGGCGTAGCAAATATCGTCCTTGCGCGGCCCCTCTATGCGGGGAAACCGCTTTCGCAAAGTAGCGATGACTCTGGCAGTGTCATCCATAGAGAGCGTCGTCTGAGTGACATAAGCCAGGTTGTCGGAATCTTTTACTGTCAACGAGGCCGCCTGCTCGTCGTCTTCAACAAGGTAGATTTCCCCACCCGCAGCACGGTCATACTGCCCCATGGTCCCCTCCACCTCCGGATGACCGCGGTGGCCGATCAACACGCACTCTATGCCCTGCAGGCTGTAGCTAGCGACCTCAACATGGACCTTGGTGACCAGCGGGCACGTCGCATCGAACACTTTCAGAGAACGATTTTCAGCCTGTGTCCGCACGGCCTGTGACACACCATGTGCACTGAAAATGACAATACTGTTGTCCGGTACCTCCTCGAGATCATCAACGAATATCGCGCCGCGAGAGCGCAGGTCATCCACCACAAAGCGGTTATGTACCACCTCGTGCCGCACGTAAATGGGTGAGCCAAACACCTCCAGCGCGCGATTCACGATATCGATCGCGCGGTCGACTCCGGCACAAAATCCTCTGGGATTCGCGAGACTAATTTCCATAAACGCTTTTCTCCTGCGACCTTGCAGCTAGTGCAGCTCCGCGGGTTCTACTCGGTGGATCAGAACGTCGAACAAGATCGTACGCCCAGACAACGGATGATTAAAATCTACACTGACTTCATCGTCATCAAACGAAATAATCATACCGGGCAACTCACCGCCGCCAGCATCATTGAAGGCATAGACCAGACCAATCTGCAGATCAATATCGTCGTCAAACTGATCGCGCGAGACAGTTTGCACGTTATCGTCATTGGGCTGACCGAAGGCGTTTTCCGGTGAAACAACAAACATTTGTCGCTCACCTGGCGACATGCCAAACAATAGACGCTCAAAGCCCGGCAACAGACTACCGTCACCCACAACGAAACTCACTGATTCATCACCGAAATTGGTATCGACTTCAGAACCATCTTCCAGGCTGATCGAGAAGTTCAGGTGCACTCGGGTGCCCTCACCCACCGTGACTTTGTTCAAGAGCTCTCTCCCCGCTTGCCCACCATATCGTTGTTCCGGTTGACCATGCTATCGAGCACCATGCCTATCGCCCCCCCGGTAATGGCAGAGTCAGCGATATTAAATGCCGGGAAATAATAGTGTTGATAGTGAACGGAAATGAAGTCAACTACATAGCCAAATACGATGCGGTCCCACAGGTTTCCCAATGCACCTCCGATAATGAGACCAAGGCTAAGCGCCAGCAGGCGCTGGCCTCTGGGCATTACCCACAGCCACGCTGCCAGCACCGCGCTGATAATGGCCGCAGCAGCGCTAAAAAAATAGCGCTGCCAGCCACCCGCATCACTGAGAAAGCTGAAGGCAGCGCCGGGATTATGCTGCAGTGTCAGGTTAAACCAGGAGAAAACGCGCACCGGCTGTCCATAATCGAGGCCGGCGCTGGCGAGACCCTTGGTGTACTGGTCAAGTCCGATCACAATCAGCGCCAAACCAAACCAGGGAAGGGCTGCAAGGCCATTACGCATAAAGGCGGCTCTCCCCCTCACCATCAATATTTTCAATACAGCGAAAACACAATGTAGGGTGTGTTGTGTTGTCGCCAATATCGGCACTGCGGTGCCAGCAGCGCTCACATTTTTCTTCGTCCATTATCGCGATTTGCAGCTTCAACCCCTCTACTTCTGTCTCTGTCGCTTGGCTCGCCGCGCTGAGTGGCTCGAGACGCGCAGCAGAACTGATAAGAACAAAACGTAACTCGTTGCCCAGCATCTCCAGCGTGTGGAGCAGCGCATCGGAGCAGTACAGGGTCACAGCCGCATCCAATGATCCGCGCAACACACCGGCCGCACGTTGTTCTTCCATCGCTTTGTTCACCGCGGCTCGCACGTCCATTACCTGTCGCCAGAACTCACGCCCCATGGCTTCGTCGCCCGATAGCTCGAACAAATCGCCATACCACGTCTCCAACATTACAGACGGCCGTCTGTCTCCGGGAAGGTTCTCCCAGATTTCTTCTGCGGTATAGCTGAGTATCGGAGCAATCCAACGCACAAGCGCCTCGGCCAGGTGGTACAGCGCAGTCTGCGCAGAACGACGGGCCAGGCTGTTTGCGCTGGTCGTATATTGCCTGTCCTTAATCACGTCAAGGTAAAACCCACCCAGATCGTTGACACAGAAATTATGCAGCTTCTGATACACGTGGTGAAAATTATACGCCTGATAAGCGTCCTCTATCTCTGCTTGCAAACAGGCCGCGCGGTCGACCACCCAGCGGTCCAAAGACAGCATGTCTGCCGCATCTGCCGCATCAACGAGCGGATCAAAACCATGCAAGTTGGACAGCAGAAAGCGGGCGGTGTTGCGAATACGTCGGTATGCATCAGCGGTGCGCTTGAAAATCTCATCGCTGACTGTGACCTCACCGCGATAATCTGTCGCCGCTACCCATAAACGCAATACATCCGCGCCCATATCGTCCATCGCTTTTTTGGCAGGCACGATATTGCCCAACGATTTAGACATCTTGTGTCCATCGGCATCGACGGTGAAACCGTGGGTCAGAACAGTTTTGTATGGCGCCTCACCTTCGATGGCCATTGCCGTTAGCAGTGACGACTGAAACCAGCCCCGGTGTTGGTCTGAGCCCTCGAGATAAAGATCGGCGGGAAACTGCAGCTCTTCGCGCTGCTGCAATACACAGTAATGGGTTACACCGGAATCAAACCAGACATCAAGGGTATCGGTCATCTTGTCGTAATCACCGGCCTCATCGCCAAGCAGTTCGTCGGCTTGCAGTTCAAACCAGGCATCCACTCCGGTCTGCTCTACGCGAAGGGCAACCTGCTCCATCAACCGATTGGTGTCCGGGTGCAATGCGCCGGTCTCACGGTGGATGAACAGCGGAATGGGCACACCCCAGGTACGCTGCCGCGACACACACCAGTCCGGACGGTTGACCAGCATACTATCGATGCGCGCACGGCCCCATTCAGGTAACCACTGGACGCCCTCGACTGCCGTCACTGCTTTCTCCAGCAAGCCTTGCTGATGCATATCCACAAACCACTGGGGTGTCGCACGAAAAATAATGGGGGTTTTGTGTCGCCAGCAATGGGGGTAAGAGTGCTGGTAATCTTCCTCATGCAACAATACGCCCCGCTCCCTGAGTAGTTCGACAATGGCGGGGTTAGCCTTGAGCACGTGTTGGCCGGCAAAAATCTCAGTATCCGCAAGGTATACACCATTGCCGCCCACGGGATTATAGACCTCTAAGCCGTATTGCTGACCAACAATGAAATCATCCTGGCCATGGCCGGGTGCGGTATGCACCGCGCCCGTGCCAGCATCTACAGTCACGTGTTTTCCAAGGACGACGGGGACCTGACGCGCGAGAAAGCAATGCTGCAACAATTGATGTTCCAATGCGGCACCCTTGCACCGACCGAGAACAGTTACCGCGTCCAGCCCGTAACGAGCGGCACAGTCATCCATCAGTGCGGATGCGACCAACAGAGCGCGTCCCTCACCCTCAATCAGCACATAGTCGAGCTCCGGGTGCAAACATACCGCCATGTTGGCCGGCAATGTCCATGGCGTCGTCGTCCAGATTGGAATCGCGATTGGGCCGGCGTAATCTGCGCCACAGGCGGCATTGATAGCGGCGGGATCGATCGCCGTAAACGCAACATCAATAGCCAGAGAGCGCTTGTCGTGGTATTCGACTTCGGCTTCTGCCAGTGCTGAACCGCAGTCCATACACCAGTGCACTGGCTTGTAGCCCTTGTGTAGATGGCCATTCTCCACGATACGGGACAGGGCCCGCACAATGCCGGCCTCAAACTTAAAATCCATGGTGAGATAGGGGTTGGACCAGTCACCAATGACGCCCATGCGCATAAAATCGCGCTTCTGGCCTTCTATTTGTTTCGCGGCGTAGTCACGGCACTTCTTGCGAAACTCCGCTGCCGTTACCTTGCCACCGGGCTTGCCAACTTTTTTCTCGACATTCAGTTCAATGGGCAGACCGTGGCAATCCCAGCCCGGTATATACGGCGCATCGTAACCGTCCAATGTGCGAGCCTTGACGATAAAATCTTTCAGAATTTTGTTGACCGCATGGCCCACATGCAGCTCGCCATTGGCATAGGGCGGGCCATCGTGCAGGATGAAACGGGGACGTCCGCGGCATTCCTCTCGGATCATGTCGTAGATGCCCATCTCCTGCCATTGCTTCAAACGCCCCGGCTCACGCTGGGCCAGGCTGGCTTTCATAGGAAACGCCGTCTTCGGCAGATTCAATGTGTCCTTGTAATCGCTCATAATTCTTTGGCCGAATCACGGGCCTGGCTGAACCAGGCTCGCGTGTCACCTATATCCCTCGCTATGTTCTCTTTGAGCTCCTCGATAGAGCTAAATTTCATTTCGTCTCGCAATTTATGACGAAACGTTACGTCAATGTATTGGCCATACAGATCCAGTTCCCTATCGAGGAGATGAACCTCGAGGTTGGCCTTGATACTGTCATCTACAGTTGGACGAACACCCACATTCGCCACGCCCTGAACGCGCTCAAGGCCAGCCACACTGACCTCGACGACGTATACGCCTGACAGGGGCGAACGCAACCGGCGCAACTCAATATTCGCCGTAGGCGTGCCAAGCGAACGTCCAAGCTGCCTGCCGTAGATCACCCGGCCAGACATACTGTAAGGGCGACCCAACATCATTTCCGCCGCCTCGAAATCCGCGTTTTCCAGCGCTTCTCGAATGCGGGTACTACTCACCCGTTCACCCCCAATCTCAAAGGTGGACGTGGCACCCGCTTCAAAACCGTAGCGCAAGCCCTGTTCACGA
>OCVR010002465.1_pt1 | contig 13815 bp, 6 predicted proteins | sample 1539091 | NCBI WGS metagenome assembly OCVR01 (sample SAMEA3355530, study PRJEB22509) | marine metagenome | biome: marine; feature: coastal ocean; material: water | place: USA | collected 2010-08-07 | depth 16 m | reverse complement strand
AGTTTAATAGTGAAAATAAAAGAATATTGCTGAATTGATAGTCCATAATACCTAAAAGACAACATAATAAATCCTTAACAAGAATGCGAGTAACCATTCGCTATAAAGTAGCAACTATTGCATATCCTAACATTCTTTTGAATTAGAAGATCGACTTGAAAAAGAATCCAAAAATTAAATTTTAGATTTTTGAAAATGGTTTTGAGTTTATTGATAGATAAACAGAACGAAATAACCGATTTTATTCTTACCGTGAATTGCACTCTATCGAATCAAATTCGCAAATTGCAGCTCACATCGTAAGACTTCCACCAAAAGAGAACACTTTTATGACAGAGCCTTCTTCTGATCTGCGATACCACCATCAACGATATATTCATCGAAGCTTTTCAGACTATCTATAAATCCTTTTGGAGTCAACTCCACTATCCTATTAGCTACAGTCTCAGTAAAAGTATGATCACGAGAAGTAAACATCAATGTACCAGTGAAGGTCTTCATAGAATTATTCAAGGCTTCGATAGTCTCTAGATCGAGATGATTGGTTGGCTCATCTAACATAAGTACATTAGCTGATGCCATCATCATACGAGAGAGCATACATCTGACTTTTTCACCTCCAGAAAGTACATCAGATTTCTTTAATACTTCTTCACCAGAGAACAACATCTTCCCTAAAAATCCACGGATAAACATCTCATCCTTATTTTCAGAATACTGACGCAACCAATCCATAAGTGATTCGGTACCATCAAAAAATTCTTCATTATCATTAGGTAGGTATGCAGTTGTAATTGTCTGTCCAAATTCAAAATCTCCAGTAGTAGCATCTAGCTCACCATTAAGTATTTGGTGGAATGCTGTAGTCGCCAAACTGTTATCTCCTATGACAGCGACCTTATCCCCTTTCTCTACATTAAAGCTTACACCTTTGAATAGGGCTTCACCTTCTTTATTGACATAAGAAAGATTGTTTACTGATAGAATCTGCTTTCCTGCTTCTCTACCTTGTGTAAAGATAATCCCTGGATACTTACGACTAGAGGGTTTGATATCTTCTACATTAATTTTCTCTAGCATCTTCTTACGTGCCGTCGCTTGCTTAGACTTACTCGCATTGGCTGAGAATCTATCGATGAAGGCCTGTAGTTCTGATTTCTTGTCTTCAGCCTTCTTGTTGGCCGTTAGCTTTTGCTTGAGTGCTAACTGAGATGATTCATACCAGAATGTATAGTTACCTGTATACATATTGATCTTACTGAAATCGATATCTACCGTATGCGTACATACAGTATCGAGGAAGTGTCTATCGTGAGATACTACGATCACCGTATTCTTAAAGTCCAAAAGAAAATCCTCTAACCAAGTGATTGTCTTAAGGTCTAGATCATTGGTAGGCTCATCGAGTATCAATATATCTGGTTCTCCAAATAGTGCTTGAGCTAACAACACTCTCACCTTCTGGTTACCATCAAGATCTTTCACTAACTTGAAATGCTGATCTTCTGCGATACCAATACCACTCAATAATGATGCTGCATTAGATTCTGCAGACCATCCATCCATCTCAGCAAACTCTTCTTCCAACTGACCTGCTTTCACACCATCTGCATCAGAGAAATCTTCTTTCATATAGATCGCATCTTTCTCCTTCATGAGACTATATAATATCTCATGACCCATCATCACTGTGTTGAGCACTGTTTCTTCGTCATATCTAAAGTGATCTTGCTTGAGTACAGCCATACGTTTACCTTTCTCTAGAGTTACGTGACCGATATTAGGCTCTATATCTCCTGATAGTATCTTGAGGAAAGTAGACTTACCTGCACCATTGGCTCCGATGACACCGAAGCAGTTATTACCTGAAAACGAGATATTTACTTCATCAAAAAGGACTCTTTTTCCGTACTGTAGAGATACGTTATTTGCACTGATCATAGTATATGCGATTTAAGGGCGCAAAAGTAAGAAAGTTTGGGGACTGTAGGTAGTGGGTTGGGTAGAACTAGATTTCAAAATGAGCCAAGCTCGAACCATATCCCACATGTATCCCTTTGAAAGGATAATAGGGATGATGATGTATATCACTATTCGAAGAATTGATAACTATTATTGAGTCTATTTTTGTTTTAATTGTGAAACCTTTGATTTCTAATTATTCCATCATCCCCGATGTCTCTTCAAAGAGACACAAACTAATATGTGGCTGGCGCGCTAGCCAGAATAAACTTGATCATCCCTGACCAAGTATCTTAGCCTTCACTATCTTGATATCTTCATAGATCACATCCAGCTTTTGCTTTGTGGATTGGATCGCTAGTTCTTTGGTGAGTTTGCTATGAAACTCCCATAATTCTTTGACTTCTTCGTATGCGAGTAGTTCAGTGCCGTACTCTTCATTGAGAGAGATGAGCGTGAGAGACCTCATATGTTGCTCATTACGTACTTGCTTGATACGGATACCTTCATTATCTACCACTACGTATATCTTATTGTCTTTGATTTGATTGAGATCTTCTACTGCTTTGGTGATAATCCATTCGCTAGGCAGTATCGTAGGCACCATACTATAGCCTTCTACTTGGAAGCAACGAAAAGTGGCATTGCGATACTCTGGAATCGGAAACGAAAACGAAGGCAACCGTTCAAAAAAATCATTGTTATCCAGATTGCCTGTGTAGCCTGCTGCTGCCTTTTCATTGACCATAAGAATATTATCAAAGCCGTCACTATCTACAGTCACTACACTTGGGCTTACTTCCTTGGATCTAGGATCGAGATACTTCTGCTCGCTCTCACCATATAGCCATAATGGATTGATATTATAGTCGCTCAGTAGTCGTAGTACTAGCTTTCCTGTGAGCTTAGTTCTGCCTCGCTCATACTCAGTGGTTGTACTGCCCACACCTAGCTGCTCTGCAAAAGAAGATTGCGTCTGATTGAGCTCTTCCCTGATCTGTCTTAGTCTTTTACACTGTATCGATAATTCCATATTGATAGTAAAAGTAGTTTAAATAAGTAATTTTCACAAATATTCGTAAAAATTACCATCGTTAGTAAAAATTACATTTCTTTGTACTTATTACTAATGTAGTAATAGAAGAATCAGATAGTACCACAAAAACAGTAAGAATACCAAATGAGATCAATACTACATCTTGACTTAGATACCTTCTTCGTATCCGTAGAACGACTGATAGACAGTCGCCTCAATGGACTGCCAATACTCGTAGGAGGTACCGGAGATAGAGGTGTAGTATCAGCAGCTAGCTACGAATCCAGAGCTTTTGGAGCACACTCAGGCATGCCTATGAAAATGGCCAGACAATTGTGCCCTGAAGCAATCGTTATCAAAGGTAATGCGAGCACTTATACAAAACATTCCAAAGCAGTAACAGACATTCTTAAAGAAGAAGTGCCATTACTGGAAAAAGCGAGCATTGACGAATTTTATGCAGACCTGACAGGTATGGATAAGTATGTGGGCTGCTATAAGTTTGCCTCCGAGATGCGTACTAAGATCATTAAGGAAACAGGCTTACCGATCTCATTTGGACTATCTGCTAACAAGACAGTATCTAAGGTAGCCACTGGCGAGGCCAAACCCAACAATCAGATCAAAATCGATCTAGGATATGAAAAACCATTCCTCGCTCCACTATCGATCAAGAAAATACCTTCTGTAGGTGCTAAGACATTCCAGATGCTATGTCATCTCGGCATCAAAAAAGTATCAACAGTACAGCAGATGCCTATAGAGATGATGGAGTCAGTATTTGGTAAACATGGCAAAAGCATCTGGCTCAAATCTAACGGCATAGACAATAGCGAACTCGTAGAATATCACGAACGTAAATCTATATCTAGCGAACGGACTTTTGGAAAAGATACCACCGACGTACATAAACTTAAGACCATCATCAGAGCCATGGCTGAAAATCTAGCATTCCAGCTGCGTAATGGACAAAAACTCACTTCTTGTATCAGTGTCAAAATTAGATACTCAGACTTCAATACACACTCTAAGCAATGCAAGATTGGCTATACTTCTGCAGATCATAATCTGATCGATAAAGTGCTAGAGCTATTTGACAAGTTGTACAGTAAGCGATTATTGATTAGATTAGTAGGTGTACGATTTAGTGGATTAGTATCAGGCAATTATCAGATGAGTTTGTTTGAGAGTACGCAGCGTACTGCAGATCTCTATCAAGCAATGGATCTGATTAGAAATAAATATGGTAGTCGTAGCGTGTTCAGAGCTTCTACATTTGGAGCTAGAAAAATAGGAGGAGTTGGCAATCCATTTAATGGAGAGCCACCAATTGTATTAGCACATAGGACGGCCTAAAGAAGAATTGATAATTGATAATACCTATACCTATGTGTGGAAGATACGCTGTAGTCAGCAGACTTAAAATAATAGAAAAAGAATTTAATGCGGGTGTATCGGAGATACTAGATCGTTTTGAATTTAATCCTAATGTAAGTCCTAGTGACGAAGCGTTGGTCATCACTAATGATGCTCCGGATACGGTACAGTTATTTCGATTTGGATTTACTCCGCATTGGGCTAAGAATAAAACTTATATAATCAATGCTCGAAGCGAAGGTGATCACAATAAAGAAAATGCGCCTAACTATACCGGCGCCAAAGGGATAATCAGTAAACCTATGTTTCGTAAAGCGATACGATCTCAACGATGCCTAGTGATCGCAGATGCATTTGTGGAAGGGACTACAGAAAAAAAAATGAGTGATCCATATCTCGTGTATCGCGGCGGTCAAAAACGTCCATTCGCAATGGCAGGAATATGGGATGAATGGATAGACAATAAGACTGGAGAAACCACTAAAAGTTTCGCCATAATAACGACGGCACCCACACCACTAATGCAAGCAATACCACATCATCGCAGCCCACTAGTACTTACCCAAGAAGATGAAAAAAAATGGATCAGTAATAATCTCACACTCAATGAAGTCACGGAGATGTTATACCCATTTGACGATACAGGATTCAATGCCTATCCGATCTCTACAGATATCAAATCTGCTCGCAACAAATACGCAGATCTACTCAAGCCTACTGGAGAGCGACTGCGAAAAGAATACGACTATATATTCTACCAAGATCTGAAGCTACAAGGCATGGGAGAAACCACAGCAAGAAAACAGTCACAAAAAGAAAACCAAAATAATCAATTAGATCTATTTGATAACGAAGTGATTTAACAACTAGTGTTAAAATTAGTTGTGAGTGCCTGATTTACAAGATAAAGCACTTTTTTTTTGAAATTCATAGCCTTAGCTATGAGTTAATAAAATGCTGAAACATTCTGTATCAATGACTTGCAAACAGGACTTTTATTTTAAAAGTCACGATGAATATAGTTATTACTTCAATTACAATTAACAATACGTTTTTAAATCACTTCTACTAATGTATATCAACTGCCATACATACTACAGTCTACGGTATGGTACGATTTCAGACAAAGAATTAATCGAAATTGCAATTTCAGATCAAGCCACCACTGTGTGCCTTACAGACATCAACAATACTTCTGCATGTCTCAATTTTGTACGATTAGCTCAGGTCGCTGGCATCAAACCAATTATCGGAATAGACTTCAGAGATGGAGCGAAACAACTGTACGTGGGTATCGCTAAAAACAATAATGGCTTTCATCAACTCAATAATTATTTATCTTATTACAAACACAAGAAATTATCTTTTCCAGAAATCGCAGTGGAGCTAGAGGATGTGATATTCATCTATCCATTTGAGCAAGTTATGCTACTCAATAGGCGTGCCTTTAGCGACAACGAATACATCGGTATACCGAGGCACCAACTCAACAAACTAATCTTTACCGATTACTCTCAATATGCGGACAAGTTGGTAGCATTAAATACTTATACATTTAGAAATAAAAAAGAATTCAATACTCACAGACTACTGCGTGCGATAGACAATAATGTACTACTAAGTAAACTCGATCTAAAGATGCAAGCCCACGAAAGAGATATATATTTATCTCAGCAAGAGCTTGCCAAACACTACGACCGTTTCCCTCAGATACTAGCCAATACTAAACAACTACTAGAGACCTGTAGCATATATTTTGACTTCTCTAAAAATAGACCACACCAAAATAAAATCACCTATACTGGCAGTAGAGACAAAGACGAATTACTCCTCTCTACCCTATGCGACAAAGGATTACAAACTAGATACCCTACAGTCACCGAAGAGATCACAATAAGAATCAAAAAGGAACTAAACATGATCAAGAAGATGGACTTCATTCCGTTCTTTCTGGTCAACTGGGACATCACAGATTACGCAATGAAGAAAGGTTACTACCATGTAGGTAGAGGAAGTGGAGCCAATAGTATCGTCGCATATCTACTCGGAATTACCGATGTGGATCCTATAGAACTAGATTTATATTTTGAGCGATTTATGAATCTCTATCGAACGAGCCCACCTGACTTCGATATAGATTTTTCTTGGAGAGATAGAGAAGATGTAACGCGTTATATTTTTGAACGATTTGGTAGCGAAGGACAGGTAGCACTATTAGCAACTTACAATACATTCAAACATCGTGGAGCAGTAAGAGAACTCGGAAAAGTATTTGGTCTACCCAAGCATGAAATAGACAAACTGAGCAAAGGGAAATTTAATTACACCCAACTCGATAAGCTCTCGCAACTTGTCGTCGTATACGCACAGCAGCTAGATGGAAAACCTAATTATCTTAGCATACACTCCGCAGGCATTATCATATGTGAACGACCGATACATTATTATACTGCTACAGACTTACCACCTAAGGGATTTGCGACTACACAGTTTGATATGATAGTAGCAGAAGACGTAGGTATATATAAGTACGATATACTCGGACAGCGTGGACTCGGAAAGATCAAAGATGCGATACAACTCGTAAAAATCAATCAACCAGATGTAGAGTTGCCTGACATTCATGACGTAAAGCCTTTTTTCAAAGATTCTAAAATAAATAAACTTGTAAGCACCGCAAGATGTATCGGTTGCTTCTATGTAGAATCTCCAGCGATGCGCATATTATTACGTAAGCTAGAAGTCAATACCTACCAAGGTCTCGTAGCGGCCAGTTCTATCATAAGACCAGGTGTCGCTAAGAGTGGTATGATGAGAGAATATATACTCAGACACAAAGATCCAGAGCGGAGAAAACTAGCTCACCCTATACTCTATAAGATCATGCCTGATACCTATGGCATCATGGTATATCAAGAAGACGTCATCAAAGTAGCACACCACTTTGCAGGATTAGATCTAGGTGAGTCTGATGTACTCCGTAGAGGCATGAGTGGCAAGTATCGATCTAGAGCAGAATTCGAAAAAATCAGAAATAAATTTATACACAACTGTATAGACAAAGGATACAAAAAGGAAGTCGTTATGGAAGTCTGGTATCAAGTAGAAAGCTTTGCTGGATATGCATTCGCCAAAGGGCACAGTGCATCTTATGCGGTAGAGAGTTATCAGAGCCTCTATCTCAAAACCTATTTTCCATTAGAATATATGGTAGCCGTACTCAATAACGGTGGCGGATTTTACAGCCCAGAACTGTATGTCCACGAGGCTCGCATACTAGGGGGTAATATACAAGCACCTTGCGTCAATAAGAGTCACTACCTTACGTGGATTTATGGCAAAGAAATCTACCTAGGCTTCCATATGCTACAAGGTCTAGAGGTCCATACTGCACAGCGTATCATCAAAGAACGAAAAGAAAATGGTGCCTTCCAATCATTAGATGACTTTCTACATCGGATGGCAATATCTATTGAACAATTGGATTTACTGATCAGAATAAATGCATTTCGATTTACTAATATAGATAAGCGAACCTTACTTTGGAAAGCACACTTTGTACTCAAAGCAACACCTGCCAAACAAGAGCATCAGCAAGTATTATTTGATCATAAACCTACGACGACTTATGACTTGCCAGTATTCAACATCAAAGATTTAGAAAATGCTTTCGATGAAATAGAGCTATTAGGATTTCCATTGTGTCATCCTTTCTTATTACTAAAGGATTCTTTACCAGAGCAAAAGTTTCTAGCCAAACACTTCTCCCAATATAAAAATAAAATCATCGCGATCTACGGCTATCTTATATCTATCAAAAATACATCTACGACTAATCAAAAACGAATGCAATTTGGTAGTTTCCTAGACTACGAAGGCGAATGGATAGACACGGTACACTTTCCACCAGTAGTCGATAGGAATCCATTTAGAGGCAAGGGCATATACTTACTCACGGGTAAAGTGGTAGAAGAGTTTGGATTTTATACTATAGAAATGATCAAGATGGAACGATTAGCTTACATAGAAGACAGTAGATTTTCGATGCAACAGGAAGAAAAAAGATAATTATTTGTTGTTGCTTAAAAGATTATTATTAGTTGAAAAATATTATTCCTTGATTAAAAAAAGCCCCTAACCAAAAGGATAGAGGCTATATAACTTTCTAACTTTAAAGTATTATTTCATCACACTTACTCTATGATAAATACTACCCTTTTCTGTTTCTACATAAAGAACATACAAGCCATCCACAAGGCGACTTACATCTACAGTTTGCAGATTACTAATCGTGAATTGTGTAAGATCAAGTACAATCTTCCCGTCTATACCTATTAGAGATATTTGCTTCACCCTATTAGTCAAATCTAATAGTTCAACCTGCAGAATTTCTGATACAGGATTAGGATATACTTTGATCTCACTACCCACTAGTACATCATATATATCTGTAAACATAATCAAGAAACTTTCTACACATCCAGAAGCATCCATAACGGTAACCGTATAGTCACCATCTGGCAAATCGGTAAAGAATCCATCCATATTAAATCCTTCTCCATTGATAGAATAACTGTAACCACTTTCAGCACCACCTATACCATTGAGATATAATGTATCTGTACTTGCATTGTAATCCAATCCTATCTCTGGATTCTCATTTATAGTTACACCCACCTCGGTATATTCTGATCCATTAGCATCTCTTACCGTAATATCGTAAGAGCCACTTGAAAGATCACCAAACACCGCTTCATCTTGGAAAGGCCCATCGTTAATTGAGTATTGATAAGGTCCTAATCCACCAGTAATTCCATTAACAATAATACTTCCGTTAGTTTCGGAAAAACATACATCAAGTGTAGTCACTGAGATCGCTGTCACAAATGAAATCGAAAGATCGAATGTGTATATACATCCAACAGCATCTGATATCGTGAGCGTATAATCTTGAGTAAGATCTATATCTAACAAATTCTCTGATTGGAAGTCGATACCATTAGTAGAATACATATATGGCTCAGTGCCACCCATAGCATCTATTACTAAATCTCCCATATCTGTAGTATAACTAAAACTAATAGGCAAAGCTGATAATAGTATAACATTATCATAAACCACTACTTTCCCTCCTCCATCTTTTACTGATATAGAATATGTACCTGCGGATAGATCCGTAAATATGTTGTCTGCAACGAATACACTTTCATTTAGACTATATTCATATGGCTCTATTCCACCGGCAGGAACGACTATAATCGATCCATCTTCCACATTGGCACAAACTAAATCAACAATAGATATCTGCGCACTGAGTGTATCTATATTGACAACAAACATACCGCTAGCTGTACAGTCATTAGCATCTCTTACTATGACATCATAATCACCATTATCTAAATCTGAAAATACACCCGCAGCATTAAAATTAATGCCATCAATACTATATTCAAATCCACCAACACCGCCTTCTGCACTTGCGTTGATAGCGTAACCCACTAACAATATGGTAAGGATGATTTCATCCGGTTGTGTTAAGGTAATAGGATTTGATACGCTCTCGACATCATCTGCATCTTTTACATATACGATATAGTCTCCAGTAGATAATCCATCAAAAGTAGGATCATTTTGAAAATTTACGTTATCGATACTAAACTGGTAAGGCCCCTGCCCTTCTACTGCTGTAGCAAATATAGTCCCATCAGAACCTCCAAAACATGATACCTGATTCGTTACGCTAGCTATTACTTGGAAGGTATTATCCAGTATATTTATATTAATGTATTCGTTTCTCAACCAAGCGCCTGTACTAGGCACCTGAACATCAACCTTAAATCCATCTGCAATAGCCTCATTTCCTGAGTGCACATATGTCACTGTCCCATTGGCCAATTCTTCTTCCGTCACAGAAGACCCTTCTACTATCTCATCCATGCCTCTCATCAGCGTACCTTCGCTAGGTAGCTTGGTGATGTATATGGTTACAGAGTCATCACTTTCTACCGTCAGGACAGTATTGTCGAACGGCGCACTTCCTCCATTAATTACTATTATATTTTTAGTGCCTCCAGTTATCACATCTGGAAATACTACATCCGTACACACCTCTATGGACCAAGAATTAACAAATCCGCCATCTTGTGGAAAATCATCAGCCACAGTAAGTGTCCATGTTCCCATCGAAGGCGTAGAAGTAAAAGGATCCATAGCTTGAAACTCACCGGAGATAGCAGGTTCCGAATCACAAGTACTCTCAAATTCGATGGCGGTAAACACTGCATCATTACTGAATGTTGCCATTATATCATCTCTTGGACATCCATAATCACTAGCAGGTACACCTGGTCTATCAAATAGATCGAAACTTACATTAGTAGGTGATGCTATTTCTGCACTTAGATCGCCAGTAAATGTATGTGATATATCTAATGTTACTTTCGCTTGGCTAAAATCTATATCCATTGGGACTTCCAATATACTCTCAACTTCTCCAACGTCATCAGCTTCTATCTCTACTGGCGTATCATTGACATACTGCACACACCCATCACTAGCTGTCCTAAAGGCCTTAGTCTCACTATATTTACCCGTAGAACAAATAGATCGAGCTCTTACTCTCCAATAATATATTGTTCCTTCTTCAAAATCAGTCCTTGTCACAGTTGAAGATGTTGGCGTCGCTGACGTCACTGGCGCAGACACAAAATCTGGAGCAGTGCTTAATTGAAATTGGTAAAAGCTTACACCTTCTTGTGCATCCCATGAAAAATCTACCGATACTGGATCTACATCAGTTGATTCATCAGCTGGAGTGGTAGTATTTGTGATTTGTAAATCATCGTTCTGGATATTGATAGCAAATATTTCATTGATCGTAGTATTCTCTGCCATAGCGGTAAAAGTAGATAAATACGAGCCAGCCTCTGCATCCAGTAAACCTGTTATAGTAACATCCACTGACGCGGGAGTAGTTATCGTATTTTCTGAAAGTGTAGCTATTGCGCCATCAGGGAGATTACTCACTGAGAGACTCACCACATCATCAAATGCAGCTGCAGACATTAAATTAGCTGTATAGACCAATTCATCTTGCCCACATGCCACTTGGCTAAATGGCGTGATATCTACACTAAACTCTGCCGTGATGCTAAAGTTATCGTCTGACATATCATAAAACACATTATCATTGCCTACTATCACTACTCTTGCCATATCTGTAGGTATATCTGGTACTACTACCTCGTGAGATCCATCATTAAATGCATCTTCCGCCAATACGATATCAAATGTCTCCCCTCCATCTATTGATAGAAAGATATCTACCAATGTACTATTTATAGGTGCTGAATCCGTGCCACTTACATCCCAAGTTACTTCTTTGATATCTGAAGCAGGCCATACCACATCTGTATTGGGTGCTGTTACTCTAAATGGACTACCAGTATCGAAAACATTAACCTCTACATTTACTTCTCCTGTGCATCCTACTGAACTATTGTTATCTCTTACCGTACACATGAAATTCATCTCTCTAGTAACTGTCGGCAACACCTCCCATGTAGATTCTCCTATTCTACGAGGAAAAAATCTTCGTGAATCTGTATTGGGTGAGTTAGATCTAAACATAGGTCCACCAGTATTAGTACCTTGCGGAGGCATATTTGCTATTTCAATGTCCATCTGCTCCCAGCAATAGGTCATCATATCTCCATCTGTATCTGTGGCATCAGCGTTCAGAAAAAAAGTTGTCCTTGCAGGTATAGTGACTACTGCATTGGCCACTGTAACTTCCGGAGCATTATTCGTTGTAGGTATTATCTCTGCACAAGAGTTACCGTTACCGGTAACAAAATTCGCTATCTCAATAAGATTTACACCGTGAAAGTGATCATCACTATTACTTTGCACATTAGGCGAACAGATACCCGCATACGCCATTATTGTTGATCCACTTCCTGGCTCTACTGCAGTACTGTTATTTCTATTTCCTCCACAGCTATTGTTATATGAGTGATTACCACCAAACTGGTGTCCCATCTCATGTGCGACATAATCTATATAGAATGGATCATTGATTGGACTACCAAGCCCTGTTACTCCTCTAGCCTTACTATTATTATTACATGGGCTCCGTAAGTTCGCAACACCTCCACCACCAGTACTGAATACGTGACCAATATCATAATTGACTGAGCCAATAATATCATCGCATGTATTTTGATTTTCAGCAAGCATCGCTCCTCCACTATTGTTTGTATAGGGATCTGTCGAACCATCTAGGAATATAACCTCATCAGTATTAGCAATTAACTCCATAGTGATTCCTGCATCTCTTTCATACACACCATTGATTCTTGCCATGGCTACATTATATTCTACTAATACAGATTCTACAGTACCTCCGTGAAATGATGCATACTCACCCGTACATGCAAGGGCCAATCGATATTTACGTAATTCGCAGTCTCCATGTCTTGTAGTCGCAATCTCAACGTCTTCTATATCTCTAGAATCTTCATTCACTAGACATTCAAATTGGTGTCTGGCCCTTAAACCATAATCATTTCTATAGTATACAGCGTACTTCTGTTCACTTCCTTTGATATGATCAATATAAGTGGTTTGAGCACCTTCTCTGAGAATCATTGCATGTAATCTACTAGCACCATACCCCATACGTATGTATGAACCAGGCACATCTAAGCTATATCCTTTGTATGCCTTTATTCCTGGATACTTACCGGCTAAGTCATGATGAAATACATCCGCCGCTTCTATCATAAACATCTCCATTCCTCCATCAGGAGTAGGTAGTTCTATTCTTGATTCAGAAGTCTTCACCTTTTCTAATTCCGTCATAAGAGAAGGAAATTCGAGCTGATAACCTTTGTATTTCTCTGGCAAATAATCATTATCGATACTTGACCTTTCCGAGAGATCAGACTTAGTCCATTGCTGAGCATTTAGGCTGATCCCAATAGATACAAAAAGTAATAGTAATAGTGGCTTTTGTAATTTCATGTTTTAGATAGGTTATTTGGAAAATCTAGTTATCCAAGTTATAAATTTACGAACCCTAATTGATAATAGTATACTTTCTTGTTGCAGTTGTCGTATTTGAGTAAAACATTTAATAGCATATCATAGAAAGTAAATCTTGCACAAGCCAATATTCCTATAAAATCCTATGCAGATTCTGGCAATTACATATTAAACATTATTTACATATTAAATATCTTACAGGCAAGATCTTTCATATTGCTTTTTTCTCTTCGGCAAAAAAACGTGACCACTGACATTTAAATAAATTAACAAAATGTATCCTTCCGAAAACCCCTGAGGCACAGTGAAATATCCGACACAAGACGTTATTAAATAAATAATTTTAGAAAAAATATAATATATCTTTACATTGCGTCAATTAAACCTAGAATTAT
>OCVR010002447.1_pt1 | contig 13905 bp, 16 predicted proteins | sample 1539091 | NCBI WGS metagenome assembly OCVR01 (sample SAMEA3355530, study PRJEB22509) | marine metagenome | biome: marine; feature: coastal ocean; material: water | place: USA | collected 2010-08-07 | depth 16 m | reverse complement strand
CTCAACGATGTTTTTTATTAGTAATCCAAAGACAGAAACCAGATCTTCTTCGTGAGTTTCTGGATCTTCCTTGTATAATAGGATGATTCTCTCAAACTCGTCATTGTCTATATACTTATTTCCCATACCTTATAATAGTATGTTTGACCTCAACAAATTGTATGCTGGCAGCAATATGGCCGGTGGTGACCCAAGATGTGAGGGGTGTAGCATCCTTTGTAAAGACAAAGCTGTACACTCGCACATGGACCATGAGGATATGGAGCAGTGCGATACTCTGTTCCTGTCCGACTCACTCAGCTTCATCCACGGCTCCCCTAAAGCCTTTAACCATAAGGAGATGAGCCTACTTCAGGACACCTACTCTACTAAGTTTGCAGTAGCAGCTTCGGTTAAGTGTACGGAGGTGAAGGAAGCCGACATGAAGACTGACGACATTAAGATCTGCCGTCAGCATATCCAAGCAACCATTGACACAATCAAGCCTCGCCTAGTGTTTGCCTGTGGCAACCTTGCGATGAAGATGATTCTACGGAAGAGCGGAATCACAAACAAGCGAGGGAAAGCCTTCGAGTTTGAGAGCGAAGAGGGTCACAAGTGTACTGTGGTTCCGATCTTCCACCCTTACGCCTGTATCAAAGAGCCGAAGAACCTCTCCTTATTCCAGACGGATATTAAGAATGCTCATGAGATGTATATTCTTAACCGTCGCAGGGAGGGGGACTTCAAGTACAAGGCGATCATGAACTACGGGGACCTTGAAGATCTGACTGAGGTTCTGAAGATTACCTCTGAGACTTTGGCGATTGATACGGAGACGACGGGCCTTAACTTCCTCAAGGATAAGCTCATGACCCTCTCCATCTCCAGCAGAGACATGACATGGGTTATCCCCCTTGATCATAAGGACAGCCCGTTTAAGAAAGGCACTGAAGATTATGCTGATGTTTGGTTTTGCATTCGTGCGATCATGTCCAACCCCAAGAGCAAGAAGGTATTCCATAACGCTAAGTTCGACTTGAAGTTCCTTCTGTCCTACGGCATTACGGTGGAGAACGTATGGGACACTAAGATTATGCACCACCTGCTAGATGAGAACATGCCCAAGTCCTTGATGGACCTTACTAAACTTTACTTTGCATCTGAACTGGAGAACCTATGACACTAGAAGAAATGAAAGCAGAGCTAGACGAAGCTCAAGCGGAGTACGAAGAGCTTGACAATAAGTACAATGAAACTTTAGTAGTATTTTCCAAGCTTGAGTATGATAAACGCAGAGCTATGAAACGCTACTACGCATCCAGGTATAACTACAACAAGGCCCATGACGCACTCTTCTTGGACATCTAATGCTTACAATTGATAATCCGTCTAGGTTTGACTGGGCTAACATGGACCTGGGTCAGTGCATGGAGGGTAACGCTATGGATACCTACTTCACACTCAAGCTATTCGACCTCATCGTAGATCGGTTGGAGGACAACACGATGAACCTGCTGAAGCACGTTGTCATGCCTAGCCTGTCTAACTTCGCAGAGATGGAGTGGGAAGGTTTGATTGTAGATCAGGGGGCTCTTGATAAAGTGGGGCGTCAACTCTCATCTAAGAACATGGATCGAGAGGATGGCCTATACACTTGCAAGGGAGTTACTACAAAAGATAACGTATCTTCTAATGCAGACCTGTGCGAGATTCTGTATACTAGGGAGGGAGGAATGGAACTATATCCTCCTGACAGGACACCCAAGGGAGCACCTTCTGTTTCTGCACCTACACTTAAACTACTACTGGAACACATTGACGAGGAGCTAGAGCGCCGTGGCTAATTGGAAGCATAGAGACGAAGGAAAGAAGATCAGCAAGTCTGTGGTGTCAAGTAAAAGCACTGAGGAGTTGCTGGAGTCCAAGCGTTTTATTAAAGGGCTTCTAGATCTACGCAAATCACAGAAGTTAACCAAGACATACATTGATGGTACTAAGAAAGCCATTGAGTATAACGAGCAAAATAAGGTGTTCGTAGACTTCAGGTTTGATGGTACTGCTACGGGTCGTTTGTCTTGTGCGTCTTACAATGCACAGAAGCCTATGGGAGTTTCGTTCCACACTCTTCCAAGGGAGACTGAGGACAACATCAGGGACTTATTCTGCGCTCCTCCTGGATGGGACTTCATTGCTGCTGACTACGCTGCGATGGAGCTAAGGGTCTTGGCTCATATCTCCAAAGAGTTCGTCATGCAGAAGGCGTTCAAGTCTGGCGCTGACCTGCACACATACACTGCTAGGCTCCTGTTCCAGAAGGAAAAAATCAGTAAGGAGGAGCGTCAGATTGCTAAGACTGTATCCTTCCTTATTGTTTATGGAGGGGGTGCCTTCAACCTGAGCGAGACAATGGGCATCCCCATGAAACGTGCCGAGAAGATTATTTCTGACTATCAGAACGTCTACCCAGGAATCTTCAAGTACATGGAGTTTGTTAACGAGTATGTCCTAGCAAACCAAGAGGCGTATACCATCTTCGGAAGAAACCGCAAGCTACCTAACGTGACAAGTAAAGATAGGGGAGTTGTCAATCGTGCGCTTAGACAGGGGTTGAACTTTACGATTCAATCTACGGCGTCAGACATTCTTCTGTGTGCTCTCTTAGGAATTAGCCGTAGGTTTAAGCGAGAGGGTATGGAGGCTCGACCTGTAGCCACGGTTCATGACTCGATTGAAGTAGTTTCTCCTAAGAATGAGAGCAAGAGAGCTATGGAGATCATCTATGATGAGATGGTAAATTACCCTACTCTAAGAAAAGTATTCAACATCGAATTTGATATCCCTTTCGGTATTGATGTAGAGCTTGGGACCTCGTTTGGGAATGTTAAAGAAGTACACTTTGATGGGGGCGTCCCCGTACTATGAAATTACAAGTATTAGATAAAGGCTTTGTAGAATTAATGAGCCACACTCCTGAAGGAGACCTTCTCGTAGTTAACGCAGCCCGGTGCTCGTTTGACAAGGAAAACAAAGAATTCGATGAAGACAAAGACAAAAGACTTATCAACTATCTCGCGCGAGAGCGTCACGATCTACCTTTTAGGCACCCTGTGGCTACTTTACGCCTTCATATGCCTATTTTTGTAGCGAGACAGATGGGCAAGCATCAAGTTGGTTTCTCTTGGAGTGAAGTGTCTAGACGTTACATCACTGGAGAGCCAGAGTTTCATGAGCCCCCCATCTGGCGTGAAAAGGCTGATAATGTAAAGCAGGGAAGCACGGACACCATGCACCCGAAGAGCGTAAACATGTCGTCCAGGAATAAGTTTGTTAATTCAAACGCATTAGCTGTGTATAACGATATGCTTACTGCTGGTGTTGCCCCAGAGCAAGCTAGGATGGTTCTTCCTCAGTCAATGTATACAACTACAGTGACGACGGGTACACTTCTGGGCTGGCATCATATGTGGAAGCTTAGGACCGAGAAGCATACACAACTGGAAGCTCAGAAGTATGCTAGAGCTATCGGAAAAGTTATGGAGAGTTTATTTCCTGTAAGTTGGGAGGCACTATGCCTACGCTAGTCATCGGAGATCTTCACTTCAACCACACCCCCAGGGGCATGATGGAGGCGCAACTAGACACGGTAAAGAAAATTGTTGAGCGCGGTGTAATTAAGCATCGTTGTGACTCAGTAATTTTCCTAGGGGATCTGATGATGCACCGCTCTCCCCGCCCTCCCGTGATGCTCTCTCTTAAGTATTTAATGGATTGGATCACTAAGGAAAAAGGTCTTGATGTTTATATCCTAAGAGGCAATCACGACAGCTATAATAAATCGGACGACGGGGTGACCTCGCTGTCTCTTCTTGAAAACAATAAAGTAAAAGTATTTACTCAAACTTATTATGACGAAAGGAACGATTGGACTTTCATACCCCACTACGAGGATGAGCAGAGGATTGAACATGATTTGGGTGCTGCCCATCCAGGTAGTTTTGTCTTCGGTCATTTTGGTTACGTCGGTTCTCTTAACTCTGCTGGTGACGCCGACTTTGGCATTCAACTGGATGCTTTCAAAAACCGTACTATACTTGGGCACATTCACAAGCACACAGAAGACGGACAAGTTACAGTCCTGGGAACACCTTACTCAACAAACTTTGGAGAAGCTGGAAAAGATTGCTATTACGGAGTTATCACAAAGAAAGGATTCAAAAAATACCCAATAGATTTTGGGGTTAGACATTTAGTAATTGATTATGAGAAAGTTAAAGATAATGCTGATTGGATTAACCAAAAGGACTGGTTTACGTTGTTGCGGGTCACTATTAACTCTTTGGAAGAGGACTCGTCTGTGGCTTGGACATGCGACGGGCTGGATGTGGGCTCTTTGGAGGTAAAGTATGTCCCCCTACTAGATGATCGAGATGTTTTCGATCCTCAGCCAGGGGTTGTATCTTTACAGGTTAACGACGATCTGATTGAGCAGTACCTGAACGCAAGTAACACAAAAATTAATAAAGACACTCTCCTTGACGGCTTAAAGCTTATCCATGAAAATCAAAAAGATAGAGATCAGTAATTTCTACTCTATAAAAAATATAGAGTTCGATCTAGGTGGTCTCGGTGAAGGGATTGTCATGATCGAGGGCAAGAACAAGGACACTAAGGGGTCCAACGGCTCCGGCAAGAGTGCTATGATTGAAGCTCTTGTATGGGGCCTGTTCGGTAGGACGATTCGTAAGTCTACGGAAGAAGCTCTGGTGAACAATAGAAGCAGGAAGAATTGCTCTGTTCGTATCGAGGTAAATGATCTAGTGATTGAGCGTGGCAAGCGGCCTACGTTCCTGCGCCTGTTTAAGGATAGCGTGGAGATTACGACAGACAACGCAACCAATACCCAGAAGCTGATAGATGAACTGTTAAACACAAATTATAAAGTGTTTCTTGCATCTACGATCTTTGGACAGCAGAATAACATTGAGTTCCTTACAGCCACCCCGGATGACAAGAGGACCATCATCAAGAACTTCCTTAATCTGGATGACCTGTTTGCTTTGCGTGATTCCGTGAAGTATCTTAAGTCCGAGTATAACCAGGGGTCCAAGAGGCTGACAGCGATTCTAGAAGAGCACCAAATTGCAGTGGAGACTTATGATGCAGAAATTAATGGAGCTAAAAGATTGCTTAAAGAAATTGATCCAGAGCTTATGGACAAGTGCAGAGATCTTACGCTTGCGGAAGTGGTAGCTGTAAACGAGCACAATCAACGCATTGACTGGGAGATGAAGGACGCCCTGCGAACGCTCAAAGGCGAGCAGAAGCGCGCACAGGACTTCCTAGCGGACGCTAGGGCTAAGACCTGTAGATCTTGCGGGCAAAAGGTTAAGGATGCTATGGATGACGGCTCTTTAGCTGACAAAATGGCGGCGTATGACGCTGAGATTGAAAGTATTCAGCGGGATATTAGGGAGCTAAACCAAAGCTACAAGGAAGTGGTAGTTGATCCTAAGGACTACAGCCTTGTCACTGAGTACAAATCCATCGAAGACAAGATCCGATTCCTTGAGGACCAGAAAGAGCAGACTCTAGAGAAGATCCAGAATGTATACGATGAGCGAGGTGATTACAATACCAACTACGAGATCATGAAGTTCTGGGAGAAGGCGTTCTCTGAGAATGGTGTAGTAAAATTTGTTATAAGAAATGTCCTTGAGTATTTTAATGCCAAGGTTAACTTCTACCTGTCTCACCTGTCACAAGGAAAGTTCTTCATTGAATTCGATGAAGCTCTTAATGAGACAATAACCCACAAGTCTCACACTATTCATTACATCTCCCTATCCGGGGGAGAGAAGAAGAAGATTAGCCTAGCTGTTATGCTAGGACTACAAAGCCTACTGAAGATTTCTAATACCGAAGACGTTAACATTATGTTTTTCGATGAAATCGCAGAATCTTTAGACACTGAGGGAATGGAAGGACTCTACATACTACTCTCAGAATTAAAGAAGACTAAGACTTTGTATGTAATTACTCACAACAATTACCTCAAATCTTTAATGGACAACGCCCGCACCGTGACTATGATAAAGTCCAACGGAACATCTAAACTATCTCTAGGAAAATAAATATGGCAAATGCAAACCTCGACCCTCTAGGTCAATCAATTTTTGAATCTCGATACGCTTACCCCGGCGAAACTAAGTGGGGCGAAAGAGCCAGAGTTATCGCTAAGACTATTGCTTCTGCGGAACCAGATGAGGATAAGGAGCGCATCGAGAAAGCATTTTATGATGCTATTGGCTCAGGAGACCTTATTCCTGGGGGTCGTATCATTTTTGGGTCTGGTCGTAACCGTGGTAGGCACAACCTCCTTAATTGCTACGTCATTATCCCAGAAGACAACGTGGACTCCATTGGTAAGACTGTACAGGACATGTACCGTATCTCTTGTGCTGGTGGGGGTGTAGGCTTCAACGTGTCTAAGCTTCGTCCTAAAGGAGATAACATCGGTAGCGTTGCTAACTCTGCTCCAGGCTCTGTTAGTGTTCTTAAGATGATTAACGAGGTGGGAGAGCACGTTCGCGCAGGTAAGAACCGCCGCACGGCTCTCATGGGTATTCTTAATGTAACACACCCGGACCTTCTTGAGTTCCTGTCGGTTAAGCTTGATCAAGGTCAGCTAAACAACTTCAACATTTCCGTTGCTATTACCAACCGCTTCCTTGAGGCTATTGAGTTGGGTGAGGACTGGCACTTCACATTTAATAGTAAGGAGTATCACCTGTACGACATGGTTCGAAGCAGTGATGGCGAAACAGTTCGTATTGTTGGTCTAGATCCTGAGGACGCTATGGCGAGAGCCGAGAACTTCCACAAGGTTGCTTGGACGGACACCTTCGAAATGCTAGGCCAGCGTGACATGAAAGCGCGTGAGCTTTGGGATCTTATCTGGACTAACTCTGTAGAGTCTGGTGATCCGGGTATTTACAACATTGATTTAGCTAATAGCTACACAAACGTAAGCTATTTCGAGGATCTTGACAGCACAAACCCGTGTGGGGAGATCTCTCTACCTAGCTACGGCAACTGCTGCTTAGGTAACATTAACCTAGACAATATGGTTACTTTGGATCCTGATACGGGAATGGGCACTGGCCTTGACTGGAAGCGTCTTGCTAGAACTGTTCGGACGGGCATCCGTTTCCTTGACAATGTTCTTACGGTCAACACGTTCCCAACTGAGGAGTGCAAGACGGTTGCAGAGCGTTCTCGTCGAGTCGGTCTAGGGGTTACTGGTCTTCACCACATGCTTATTAAGCTAGGTCTCCGTTATGGTGATGAGAAGTGCCTTGAATTCCTTGAGCGCCTTTTCTCTACTATTCGTGACGAGGCTTACAAGATGTCGGTTTATCTCGCCAGAGACAAAGCCCCATTCCCTCAGTTTGATTACAAGAAGTATCTTGATGAGGAGTTCGCTAAGACTCTCCCCGCTCGTATCCGAATGCTAATCAAGAAGCACGGTGTCCGTAATGCAGTTATGCTTACGATCCCACCCTGCGGCACAACGTCTATGCTTTTCGGTCTTTCCAGTGGGATTGAGCCTATCTTCTCCGCTATGTATAACCGGCGATATCGTCAAGCTAACGTCTGGAAAGAATCTCTTGTCGTTGATCCTCTCTTTCAAGAGTATCATGAGAAGGGTATGGATCTCTCCCCGTTCGTCGGTGCTTATGACGTAGCACCTGAGGACCACATTAAAGTCCAGGCTACTATTCAGAAATATATCGACTCCTGCATTTCAAAAACAATTAACCTTCCTGCGGAGGCCACGCCAGAACAGTTTTCGAAAGCTGCTCTAGATTTCTCTCCATACCTAAAAGGGTTTACTGTGTATAGGGCAGGGTCGAAAGGAAACGAACCGCTACAAGCAATCCCGCTAACGCAAGAGAACATTGAAAAATACATGTCAAGACCCGAACCTATTGAAGCCGCTGTCCAATCAGGAGACGCCTGTGCCTCCACAGGAGGAGACTGTTGAGTTGGAGCCCCTTCCGAGGGACGACGACCCTTACTGGGAGGATTAATTATGGCTATATTTGAATGGATCTGCCAAGGGTGCCGAATTTACTGGGACAGAGATCTGCCTGTAGGTAAAGCCCCCGACAGAACGCGCTGTCCCAAGTGTAAGTGTTTATCAGAAAGATATTACGCCAACCTTAAAGTAAATGTTAAGTGGGGTGACGATAAAGATTTTCACACTGTGCGAGCTAGGCACAAAAAACATGCTGAAAAAGGTTACGATAAAACTTCAGCAGATCGCTGGCTCAAACATAGCATTGAAGGAACTAAGCGAGCGACGAATGACGAATCTTTTAGGTATAAAGAAGCTAAATTAAATTATAAAAAATTAGCTGAAGATGGTCTAGTCCGAAAGCTTTCTGACAAAGAGACCGCAAATAAAATAGAAACAGGTGGAAAACTAACTAAGCAAGCCTATGATATAGCCAACAAGATGGGCTACAAAGACATCGGTAGCGATAAACTAGACATAACAAAACCAAACAAAAACGGATAAACAAATGGCTTACGATTTCTCTGACAATATTCAGCGTGGAATCCTTTACTTCCTTAAGTCCGACAAGGATTTCTACCTGCAAATCGTCAACCTCGTAAAGCCGGATCATTTTGAGTATCCGTCTCATGCGCGGATATTTACTACTGTTCATAATTACTACGAAAAGTATGGCAAGCTTCCTACGGATGAGTTTATTCTTCAGGATGTGAAAGATAAACTAGGGTCCCGTGAGAGTGTGTCAGACTATGACGACGAGCTTACTTATATCAATGGCCTTGATGAGGCTACGATTAGTAACTCGGAGTATATGCTAGACATTGTGGAGACCTTCGCTAAGAAGGAAGCCATGAAGTCTGCTATTGCGGAAAGCATCTCGTTGGTCCAAGAGGACCGGATGGAAGAGGTTGAGGCTCTGGTAAAGGAGGCCCTCCTCATCCATCGGGATGTGGACACTGGACAAGATTACTTTTCAGACCTCCATATGCGATGGGATCGTACATTCAACGAGGAGAAGAAGGAGAAGTACAAGACTGTGCTTCCTTCGCTAGACAGGTCACTTGAAGGTGGGCTAGGTAAGAAGGAACTGGCGATGGTTGTGGCTCCTCCTGGAGTGGGCAAGTCTCTGTACCTAGTTAACCAGGGTGTTCAGGCGATGATGGAGGGCCAGAAGGTTCTGTACGTCTCCCTAGAGATGAGCGAAGATAAGATCGCACAGCGTTTCGACTCTGTAGCTACCCTAGTTCCTCAGTTTAAACTTAAAGATCCTTCTTCGCAGCTTACTGTCAAGGAGAGGTTGGAGATGTTTAAGGAGCGTTTCCCAGGGAGTGATCTAATGATTAAGGAGTTCCCTACCGGTCAAGCGTCTTCCAATACAGTTCGCAACCTTCTGGTTCAGCTACAGAACTACAATGAGTTTTCCCCTGATCTTGTAATTATTGATTACTTGGAACTCCTGCGCCCTGTGAGGGATATTGAGAAAGAGTATCAGGCGCAGCAGCGCATTGCAGAAGAGATTCGTGGTGTAGCTATGGAGTTTAATATTCTTGTGTGGACTGCCACGCAAACCAACAGGCAAGGACGTATGGTTACAGTAATCACTGACGCAGAGCTAGGAGACAGCTACGGCAAGATCCGTACATGCGACTTCGCTATGTCCTTGAACCAGTCGGAGGAGGAATTCGATAACGGAGTCATGCGTGCCTATGTAATGAAGTCTCGGAACGGTAGGCCGAGGTTTTGCGTGCATATGGGTGTTGATTATGGTACACTTAGAATGACTGAGATTGAAGGGGGTTTTGATGCCGAATGATAAAGAACATCACATTGTAGAGCGACTCGCTGAAGAGTCTATAACAGAAGTTTTGGTTGGATACCGTTCTTACACACTAAATATCAAGAGAGGATTAAAGGAAGCTAATGAGAAGTGTTTTGGTTCCGCAGATTTCGATAAAGGAATTATTTCTTTGGAGAAGGATATGGATCATGAGACAGCCAGGGAGACTCTGGTTCATGAGCTTACTCACATTGTCCTTGAGCTTTGTGGTTTGGGGGGCCATGAGGAAACAGGTATCGTCCCAACTCATACTAATGAGGAGATGACTACTTTAGTTTCTAGAGGTTGGCTTATGCTGATAAACCTTAACCAAAAACTATTTGAGATTATAAATGAGAAACCTAACCCTGAATGATCTTCAGACCAAGACAGAATTCCCTGTAAGAAGGATAAGTGTTTACAGGAATGGAGCTTGGTTCTTTACTACTTTTTCTTCGACTGACGTATCTTTTCGTGATGATACTAGTAGATTCATTCAAGTAGGACAAAAGTTTGGTTTGTGTAGAACAAATCAAAATGATCCTTCAAAATCTATCTTCCAAGGCATCGCTGGAGATTATATTGTAGTGGATGCTTTGGGATCTTTGTCCTTACTAAAGAAAAACCTGTTTGATAGCATGTACCCGAAGAAGAAAGAAACCTCTCCCCCGCTACAAAACTCAAGAGACTTTTTAAATACAAAATATATGGGGAATACTGTCGAAAACTCTCCCCCTCCGACCTCTAATAGTTCTGAAGTAAATACTCCAACCAGATACTAACTATGAACGATCTATCAGAACTCCTTTCTAATTTTAGTTGGGACAACTACAAGCAAATCTCCGAAGCCATTTCTGAAATCAATCAAAATGAAATGGAAAGAGAAATGGCACACCAACCTTCCATGTACTCTTACTATCATGGCCTGATGGCGTCAGCAAAGCATGAACACAATGATTTGCAGACTGATGTGAATGCCTTAACCGCCAAGTTGCGGGCAGGGCACAAGAATGCATCTTCCGTTAAGCTTACAGCAAAAGACCTGGATGATCTGGTCATGAGCGATGAAGCTTATATCACAGCGAGCAAGGATCTGAACGAAGCTTCGTTCAGGTACGAGGTTCTCAAGGGTTTGTGTCGGGCTCTTGAGCACAAGAAAGACATGATTGTACAAATGTCAAGCAACCGACGCGCAGAAACTAAACTATACAACTGAGGAAACTACTATGGCTATTGATCTAGAAGCACTACGGCGTAAACACGAACAACTTAACAGTGGAGGCACTACCTCCAACAACTCGGACTTCCTTAACAAGTTCTACCAAATCCCTGAGGGCAGCAATGCTGTTCGTATCCTTCCTGGCAAGGATGAAAACCATGAGTTCTATGCGGAGACTAAGATTCACCGCGTGACTGGCCCTGATGGGAACACTAAGAATCACCACTGCCGTAAGGTGCATGGCGAGGCTTGCCCTCTCTGCGACCTGTACTACGGTCTGTGGAAGACAGGCAGGAAGGAAGACGAAGATCTTGCGCGGCTGATCAAGCCTCGCGCTCGTTACTATATGAACATTCTTGACCGCAACTCTGGGGATATTAAGATCCTCTCTGTTGGTGTCATCCTGTTCAAGAAGATTATTGCAGCCATGCTTGATGAGGACTTCGGTGATATCACTGACCTCGACAACGGGCACGACTTCAAGATCATCAAGGAGATGGAGGGACAGTGGCCCAAGTACGACCAGTCGGCTCCCCGCCCGAAGTCTTCTCCTGCTGGCTCTAAAGCTGAGGTTTCCTCTGCTATGGAAAGCCTTCATGACATCCACTCCCTCGTTAAGCTAGAGGATTACGAGGAGTACAAGAAAGTGGTGGCGGCTCTTACTGGGCTTCCCGAACTTAATAACCCTAAGACCGACGAAGATGTGTCGGATGGGGATTATCTCTCTAAACTTCAAAGCTGATTATGAAAAACATTATTCTATACCTTGCAGCGTCTCTCGTTATTATGACGGGTTTCACCTCCTGCAAACTCCTGAGTGACCTCTTCGGTGAGGACACTGTTGTAACAACTCCATCTCAACTCGTAGAGGGCGCTGATATGGAGCCTGTCCCTCTGGAGACTCTTCCTGCTAGTATGCTTGAAGATCTCCCTGAGGGTACACAGCTTGTTCTAGCTGACCGTGAGGATCTTATCGAAGAGGGAGCTTACGTTCCTTTCTCCCCAGGAGACGGTGACGTTCCTGGAATTCTAGACGCGCTCATCGGTGTGGGTTCTGCATTTGTCCCAGGCATTGCTGCTTGGGAGGGTGTTCTAACTCTAATCAGCCGTAGAAAGCGTAAGAACTACGCTAAGGCTATTAAGGCTATGGTTCCAACAGACAGCAATGTTGATATCGCGGGAACCCTTCACGGTGTAGCCGCCGCTCTAGGAGTTTCTCACACCTCTGAAGCCAGTGAAATGGCTGTTCTAGAAGAGGAAGAAGAATTAGTCTAATATTTGTCTTTTGAAATTACGATATTAGACTATAATAGGAAGGCACTGACGGGGTGCCTTCCTTTTTTTATTATGACTGAACAAAAGAAACTAAAGATCCTTTGCGTACCTGCCAATGAAGGTGGGTGTTCTTATTACAGAATTATTTGTCCTATGCGTAAGCTGGAAGAGCTTCATGGAGACAAGGTAGAAATTAGGTGGGATAAGAACCCCCTAGGCATTGACGAGAAGACAGGCAAGTGGCAGGAGAATTGGGAGTTCGAAAACATGAAGTGGGCCGACATCGTGTTCACTCAGAACCTGTCCAATTTTGGTGGCCCATACACAGCCCGAATTGTAGGCAAGGCTAAGGAACATGGGTGCTTTGTTCACTATGATACTGACGATCTATTGACCAACATCTATGAAGGTCATCGCCTCTATGACGTATACAAGGAAAAAGGCTTAGAGGAGATCGCTGGATTTATTTACAGCCACGCTGATCTGGTAACTGTTACTCAGAGAAAGTTTGCTGAAAGAGTTAAGCCTTACATAGGTAAAGGGAATGCTTTAGCTATAGTAAAGAACACAATTGATTATAACCTTCCTTGCTGGAATATGCCGAAGACTAAGGTAAGTAAAAAAAAGAAGTACGTTCGCTTTGGTTGGGTAGGCGGCATTCACCATGAACAGGACTTGAAGTATTTCTCTGGTGTCCCACACTTAGTAAACCAAAGGGTAGGCAGGGAAAATTGCCAGTGGGATTTCTACGGCCACCCACCCCCTCAGACCAAGGACTGGCAAGTAGACGTTTGGAAGAGCTATAAGAACATTATCTTAAGAGGATTTAAGGGAGGCAAGAATTGGAATATTCACCACGCACTTCAGCCCGACCGCTACGGACAGTTCTACACAAACATGGACGTTGCTTTAGCTCCATTAGAGATGAATAACTTTAACGATAGCAAGTCTGAGATCAAGGTAGCTGAATGTGGAAGGTACAAGATACCCCTAGTCGCCAGTAACGTAGGGTGTTACGATGAATGGATTAAGGACGGAGAGACGGGGTTCCTTATTGATACAAAAAAAGGAATTTCCGAGTGGGTAAGGATATTGTCTCTTTGTGCTAAAAGGCCGGATATGGTCGCTCGTATGGGAGAAAACCTCCACCAACTTACGGAAGAAAATTTTGATATGAATAAGATGGTCGAGGGTAGAATTGATATCTACAAGGAACTCTTGGAGAAAACTAATGTCGAGGTTAGTTAACATACTAACAAGAACTTCTGGTCGTCCTAACTATTTCACGGAAAATGCTAGGAGCGTAAAGAAGCAAACCTACCCTCATGTTCGTCACATTGTTTGTGCCGATGATGAAGAGAGCTACGAGTACGCCAAGGATAAGGTTTCTGACATCATCAGAGTGGAACGTAAGCCTAGGCGAGAGGAGTACGGGTGGAGGCACTCTCCGTACAACCTATACTGTAACAAGCTTATGGAAGAGGTCACTGAGGGGTGGGTGATGTTCCTTGACGATGACGATATATTCCTTAACAA
>OCVR010002446.1_pt1 | contig 13907 bp, 10 predicted proteins | sample 1539091 | NCBI WGS metagenome assembly OCVR01 (sample SAMEA3355530, study PRJEB22509) | marine metagenome | biome: marine; feature: coastal ocean; material: water | place: USA | collected 2010-08-07 | depth 16 m | reverse complement strand
CCAAGAACGGCCCGAGCCCGCCCGCAGCGGCCCGATCCACCAGCTCCGCCACCGCGCCATCGACGTCCAGCGCGGGCCGCGCCAGGGTCCCGCCGAGCCCGACGAAGAGCGTCTCTCCCTCGAACCATCGCAGGGCCTCCTTGGACCCGGCGAGGGCGGCGTCCACGGGAACGTTCCAACGGAGGTCCAGGGTGCGGTCCAGCCCCACAGAGCCAGTGAAAGTGGTCTCCGCCCCTGAGATGGTCCATGTCCACGGCCCCGAGTAGGTCACCCGCCCATCCCTCAGGGACCAGTCCAGGGGCCGTGTGGCCTCCACCCGAGCCGTCTCCCCGCCGGCCCGCTCGATGGCCGGGAGGAGCGCCGAGACGCCGAGACCGTCGAGCATGGAGGTGACGAGCGGAGAGCGACCGAGGTCCACCTCCCGGAGGGTCACGCTCCCCCCACCGGTCCACGCCATGGGGTCGGACCAGCGCTCCGGCGACGCCCCACGGAGGGAGACCCTCGCGTCCACCCGCCCGAGGGCCCCACCACCGAGCGCCGCCCGGGTCGGCGTCGGCACCGCGGGGTGCAGCCGTGCCACCAGCGGCGCCAAGGTGACGTCCAGGGACGCCCCATCGAGCCGCACGTCCACGCGGAGCTCAGGGTCGGCCCAAAGGTCCGCGCGAACCTCGCCGTCGCGTGCCTCCAGCGTGGCCGTGAGATCGGGGGTGGCGCCGTCGCCTGCCCTCGTGAGCTGGGCGTGGAGGCGGACGGGATCAGCCTCCAGAACGGACCGAAGCTCGCCGTCGCCGTCGGGGTACTCCACGTCGAGATCTGCGAACTCGACCGTCGCAGCGACGGTGAAGGGCGAATCGGCGCGCAGATCGTCCGCGCGCCCCTCGATGTGCAGCGTTGCGGCGCCGTCCATGGACAGGCGCTCGTCGAGATCAACCCCGGCGATCCGCATGGCCTCGCGGACCACGCCGAGGTCAAGGTCGGTCACGTCGATGCGGTCGACCTCGAGGCCGGGTCCCGCGTCCGGCCACAGGAAGAGGTCCGCGTAGAGGTCCCCCACGCTCCCGGCCCCCCCGAACACGTAGCCCTCGAGCCGTACCGCCGACGACTGCTCGGGGCCATCAAGCCCGACCGTGAAGGTCACGTCCTTCAACTGAAGCGCGCTCTCGGGAGAGCGAATGAGCACGGTGCTGTCGGCGAACTCGATCCTGCCGTGGAGGTCAAGCGGTCGCTGGCGGGGCCTGGGCGCGTCACCCGCGGGAGGGTCCCTCTCTACGGGGGGCTCACCCGCCGGCCCGCCGATGGGCCCCTCCGGGGGACCGGCCGCCTCGGCGGCGGCGAGCAGTCGCTCCACGTTCCACTGGCCCTCAGCGTCCCGTACCAGCTCCAGCTCTGAACCGTACATGTGGACTGCAAGGTCCTTCCGGCCCGCGAGCCATGACCGCAGGCCCACGTCGACCATTCCGCGCGGTGAGAACAGCACGGTCTCACCGGCCGCGTCCACGACCCGCAGGCCCTCCAGGTCGACCTTGCCGTTCAAGCGCAGGCTCAGCCGCTCGAGAGTGACCTCGCCCTGGATCTCGGCGGAAGCGAGGCGCTCGAACTCCGCGCAGAGCCAGCGCCCCGCCACGGGCGGACCGAGCAGCAGCGCAGCGCCGAGCAGCAGGGCCAACCCCGTGAGACGCCGCGGCCAGCGGGACCGCTCGCTCCCAGGCAGCGGAGCGCTGGGTTCGTCCCCGGAAGGGCCTGCGGCAGTCTGTGTCGGAGCGCTCATGGGCTGGAGGATTCGGCCTCCAGAGGGGGAGGTCGCGCGAATCACCTGCACGGAAGCGTATCGTGACCAGCGGGAGAGTTCGCAGTCGTCCAGCCTCCTCCCTCCATGAAAGAGCACGGAACCCAACACGGTCGCCCAGGCGTTCTCCTGGTGAACCTCGGTACCCCCGACGCGCCCCGGACCCCCGAGGTGCGCCGCTATCTGCGGCAGTTCCTCTCGGATCCGCGCGTCCTGGACATCAACCCCGTTGGCCGGGCCGCCCTGCTCAACCTGATCATCCTCCCGCTCCGGCCGCGCAAGTCCGCGGAGGCCTACCGGGAGGTCTGGACCGAGGAGGGCTCCCCGCTCCTCGTCCACGGCAAGGCCCTGGCCGCGGGCGTCCAGGAGCGCCTGCCCGAGGCCGAGGTGGTCCTCGCCATGCGTTACGGCAACCCCTCCATCGAGTCAGGGCTGAAGGAGCTCGCCGCCCGCGGCTGCGACGAGGTGGTCATGATGCCGCTCTTCCCGCAGTACGCCTCCAGCTCCACAGGCTCCGCGGTGGAGGAGGTCTACCGCCAGGCGGGCAAGCTGTGGAACACGCCCTTCATCCGCGTGGTGCCGCCGTTCTACGACGCTCCCCAGTTTGTGGACGCGTTCGCCGCCGTGGCTCGCCCCGTGCTCGAGGAGCTCGAGGCCGACCACGTGCTCTTCAGCTACCACGGCGTCCCCGAGCGCCACGTGATCAAGAGCGACGACACCGGCAGCCACTGCCTCAAGACGCCCGATTGCTGCGAGTCGATCTGCGCGGCGAACCGCCAGTGCTACAGCGCCCACTGCTACGCCACCACGCGCGCCGTGGTGAAGGCCCTCGGGCTCGAGGAGGGCACCTACTCCACGGCCTTCCAGTCCCGGCTGGGCCGCACCCCCTGGCTGACCCCCTATACCGACAAGGTCGTCCCCGAGCTGGCCAAGGCCGGCGCGAAGCGGGTCGCCGTGTTCTGCCCCTCGTTCGTGGCGGACTGCCTCGAGACCATCGAGGAGATCGGGATCCGGGCGCGGGAGGACTTCGAGGAGGCAGGCGGCGAGCGGCTCGTGCTGATCCCGTCTCTCAACACCCACTCTGCGTGGGTGGACGGCGCCACAGAGCTCGTCCGAGCGGCGCTTCCGGCACCAACAGCCGGCACTGCGAGCTCGCAGTAGGCCAGCGCTGAAGGCTCGCCCGAGCCCGATTGGGACGGCGACCCTGGAGCGTGGAGTCAGGCCTGGACCGCGCTGGACGGGGGGCCTCGCACAGGGGACCGATGGAAAACGATCTGCCCCTCCGGGCAAGATCCATCGTCCTATTCAGATAAGAACGCATCGAGATATAACGATGGGTGCTATTGTCCCCCATGTATGGCCCTCTCTACCACCTCACGGCTGCTCAAGACCCTCGGGGACGAGACCCGGCTGCGGATCTTGAACCTGCTCCGCAAGGGTGAGTTGTCCGTCGGGGAGCTCCAGGAGATCCTGAATATGGGGCAGAGCCGGATCTCCACCCAGCTCACGCACCTGAAGGAGGTCGGCGTCCTGGCCCACCGCAAGGCCGGCCGCCGCAGCTTCTACAGCCTCTGCACCTGCCGATCTCTGGCGCTCATCGTGCAGGTGCTGGATGACGCGGACCTCGTCGATGAGTTCCGCGCCGATGACTCGGGCTACCAGGGCGCCATGGAGAAGCGGCGGCAGGAGTCCCGTTCCTACTTCGACCGGGTCGCTGCGGCCTTCGACGAGCAGGTGCTCCCCGGCCGCACCTGGGAGGGCCTCGCCCGCGGCATCCTCCGGCTGGCCCCGCGCGCCCGCTACGTGGACCTCGGGATCGGCGACGGGATGCTCACGCTCATGCTCGCCGAGATCGCCGAGTCGGTGACGGCCGTGGATGTCTCACCAGAGATGCTGCGTCAGCTCGAGTCCAGGGCCCGCGGCAAGGGGATCGACAACATCGACACGGTCGAGGCGGACATTGTGGACTTGCCGCTCGAGTCCGGCTCCTACGACGTGGCAGTGCTCAGCCAGGCGCTGCACCACGCCCATGACCCCGGCCGGGCGCTGCGCGAGGCGCGCCGTATCCTCCGCCCGGGGGGACAGCTGCTCGTGCTCGACCTGCTCGCCCACGGGGAGGAGTGGGTGCGCGACCGTCTCCAACACGTCCACCTCGGCTTCACGGAAGCTGACCTCAAGAAGCACATCGAGGCCGCAGGGTTCGAGCGCGTCGCCATCGACCGCGCCGCCCGTGACCCGCAGCCTCCGCACCTGATGACCCTCCTCGCCACTGGTTCGGTGGCGGGCGCGACGCAACCTGCCGCCGCATCACGATGACGACGACCGACCCGACCCAGTCCCCCATCCTCCGCCCCTCCGCGCCGCGCGTCCGCTTCGACGAGCTCCTCGCCGAGCGGATCCTCGTGATCGACGGCGCCATGGGCACGATGATGCAGAAGAAGGGCCTCACCGAAGAGGACTACCGCGGGACGCGCTTCGCGGACGCTGCAGCGACCCTCAAGGGCAACCACGATCTGCTCTCGATCACTCGCCCCGACGTGCTCCTCGGCGTGCACGAGGCCTTCCTCGAGGCGGGCGCCGACATCATCGAGACCAACACCTTCAGCAGCACGACGGTCGCCCAGGCCGAGTACGGCCTCTCCGACGCGGTCGACGAGATCAACCGCGCTGCCGTGCGGGTGGCCCGCGAGGCCGCCAACGCGTGGACCGCAAAGACTCCCGACCGCCCGCGCTTTGTGGCCGGCGCGATCGGCCCGACGAGCAAGACCCTCTCCCTCTCCGAGAAGGTCGACCAGCCGGAGTTTCGCTCCATCACGTTCGAGCAGCTCAAGGCCGCCTACGCGGACCAGGCCCGCGCCCTCGTGGAAGAGGGCGTTGACCTCCTGCTGGTGGAGACGATCTTCGACACCCTCAACGCCAAGGCCGCCGTCGTGGCCATCGACGAGGTGCTCTCGGACTACGCCCACCGCCCGCCGCTGATGCTCTCCGTGGCCATCACGGACGCGTCCGGTCGCACGCTGTCTGGCCAGACCGTGGACGCCTTCTGGAACTCGGTCGCCCACGCTCAGCCTCTCTCCGTGGGCGTCAACTGCTCCCTGGGCGCCAAGGACATGCGGCCCTACGTGGCCGAGCTCTCGCGGATCGCCCCGTGCTATGTCTCCAGCTACCCCAACGCCGGACTCCCGAACGCCTTCGGTGAGTACGACGAGGCCCCGGAGACCACGGGCGCCCTGCTGGAAGAGTTCGCGGAGAGCGGCCTCGTCGACATCGTCGGCGGCTGCTGCGGCACGACCCCCGACCACATCAAGCAGATCGCCGACCGGGTCGAGCGCTTCAGTGGCCGCGACCGCAGCGGCGCGCGGCAGCTCCGCGAGACCAAGGCCTACTTCAGCGGGCTCGAGACCCTGGCCGTGGACGAGGACACGAACTTCCTCATGGTGGGCGAGCGCACGAACGTCACCGGCTCGGCGCGCTTCCGCAAGCTGATCACCGCGAACGACTACGAGGCCGCCCTCGAGGTCGCCCTCGATCAGGTGCGCGGCGGGGCCAACATCCTCGACGTCAACATGGACGAGGGCATGCTCGACTCCGAGGCGTGCATGACCACGTTCCTCAACCTGATCGCCACCGAGCCGGAGATCAGCCGCATCCCGATCATGGTGGACAGCTCCAAATGGAGCGTCATCCAGGCCGGCCTGCGCTGCCTCCAAGGCAAAGGGGTCGTGAACTCCATCTCCCTCAAGGAGGGTGAGGATGACTTCCTCGCCAAGGCCCGGGAGATCCGATCCTTCGGCGCGGGGGTCGTGGTGATGGCCTTCGACGAGCAAGGCCAAGCCGCGGACACCGACCGCAAGGTTGCGATCTGCAAGCGCTCCTACGACCTGCTCGTTCAGGAGGTCGGCTTCGAGCCGAAGGACATCATCTTCGACCCCAACATCCTCGCCATCGGCACCGGGATCGAGGAGCACGCGGGCTACGGCGTTTCGTTCATCGAGGCCACCCGAGAGATCAAGGCCCGCTGCCCCGGCGCGAAGATCTCGGGCGGCGTCAGCAACCTGTCGTTCTCCTTCCGCGGCAACAACGTCGTGCGCGAGGCGATCCACTCGGCGTTCCTCTTCCACGCCATCCAGGCGGGCATGGACATGGGGATCGTGAACGCCGGGATGATTCAGGTGTATGAGGACATCCCGAAGGAGCTGCTCGAGCGCGTCGAGGACCTGATCTTCAATCGCCGCGAGGACGCCACCGAGCGCCTGACCGAGTTCGCCGCCACCCTCACAGGCGGCGGCAAGAAGCGAGTCATCGACCTTTCGTGGCGCGAGAACACCGTCCAGAAGCGGCTCGAGCACGCCCTGGTCCACGGCATCGTCGACTTCATCGAGGATGACACCGAGGAGGCCCGCCAGGGCTACGACCGGCCGCTGGAGGTCATCGAAGGGCCCCTCATGGACGGCATGCGGGTGGTCGGGGACCTCTTCGGCGCCGGCAAGATGTTCCTGCCCCAGGTCGTGAAGAGCGCGCGTGCCATGAAGAAGGCGGTGGGCGTGCTCGAGCCCTATATCGACGCCGAGAAGGCCGCCATGGAGGCGGCTGGCGAGACCGACGACTCCAGCACCCGCACCAACTCAGGCGGCACGGTGCTCATGGCGACCGTCAAGGGCGACGTGCACGACATCGGCAAGAACATCGTTGGCGTGGTCCTCGGCTGCAACAACTACGAGGTGATCGACATGGGCGTCATGGTCCCCGCCGACAAGATCCTCGCCAAGGCCCGCGAGGTGGGCGCGGACATGATCGGCCTCTCGGGCCTCATCACCCCAAGCCTGGACGAGATGGTCCACATGGCCAAGGAGATGAAGCGCGAGGGCTTCGACATCCCGCTGCTGATTGGCGGCGCGACCACCAGCGCTCAGCACACCGCGGTCAAGATCGCTCCCTGCTACGACGAGCCCGTGCTCCACGTGCACGATGCCTCGCGGAGCGTCAACGTCGTCTCCGATCTGCTCGACGCCGAGCGCAAGGAGGAGGTCCGCGCGGCCAACCTCGAGCGCCAGGCGAAGGTGCGGGAGACCTGGCGCCTCCGACAGGAGCGCCCGCTGCTCTCTTTCGAACGAGCCCTGGAGAACCGGACCCAGCAGGAGTGGACCACCGACGTCGTGCCGACCCCCGCCTTCACCGGCCGCAAGGTGCTACGCGACATCCCCCTCGCCGAGCTCGCCTCGCTGATCGACTGGACCATGTTCTTCGTGGCCTGGGAGATGAAGGGCAAGTTCCCCCAGATCCTCGACGACCCCGAGCAAGGCCCCGCCGCCCGGGAGCTCTACGAGAACGCCCGGGAGATGCTCGATGAGATCGTCGCGGACCGCTCCCTGCGCGCAGAGGCCGTCTATGGCTTTTGGCCGGCCGACTCGCAAGACGAGACCCTGGTCCTCTTCGACCCCGCCGCGCCGGAGAACGAGACCGCGCGCTTCCCCATGCTGCGCCAGCAGCAGGTCCACACCGACGACCGGCCCAACCGCAGCCTCGCGGACCTCATCGCCCCCAGCGACTCGGACCTGCAGGATCACCTGGGCCTCTTCGTCGTGGCCATCCACGGCGCCGAGGAGATCGCCAAGCGCCACGAGAACGACAAGGACGACTACGCCGCCATCTTGGTCAAGGCCATCGCCGACCGCCTCGCCGAGGCCGCGGCCGAGTGGCTCCACCGCCAGGCCCGCATCGACTGGGGCTACGAGACCGGCGAGACCTTCTCCCCCACCGACTTGCTGCAAGAGCGCTACCGAGGGATCCGCCCTGCCTTCGGCTACCCCGCCTGCCCCGACCACAGCCAGAAGGCCCTGCACTTCGACCTGCTCGGCGCGGACGAGATCGACTGCGCCCTGACGGACCACATGGCCATGACCCCCGCCGCCTCCATCAGCGGCTTCTACTTCGGCCACCCCGACGCCAAGTACTTCGGCGTGGGCCGCATCGACCGCGACCAGGTCGAGGCCTACGCCGACCGGGCCGACCTCTCCCTCGAGGAGACCGAGCGCTGGCTCGCCCCCTGGCTCGCCTACGACGTCTGAGCGAGCAGATCCCGGTATTCTCCTGACCGTTGACGAGCTCGAACCCGATGCCTGAAGGCGCTCTCAATCATGTTGCCACTGCGCTGGTCCGGTTCGAGAAGCCGCTCGACTGGATCGCCGTCATCTGGTCCGTCCTCAGCATCGCGGCCTACGCACGCTTCATCTCGCTCCCCGATGTCCCTTACCTCACGGACCGGAACGCGTGGATGATCGCCGCTCCCTGGAACGCGATCTGGTGGGGCTTCCTCCGGCCCGAGATCGAGCGGCGCACCGAAGAGATGCGACGCGAGCGGTCCGACGCCGTCGAGGCTAAGCCCGAGCCCTGAGGGGAACTCCCACGGGTTCCGCCCAAGGGGACGGAGTGCCCGGAGTTCGACGCCACGCTACTCCCGGTCCGCCTCAAGCTCGGCGATGCGCTCCCGGAGCCGGGCGTTCTCCTGCACCAGGTCGCCAGCGGCTGGGGCCAAGGGGGCGGGTGCTGCCCGCTCCACGATCTGGTCGCGGGTCAGGTACACGCCGCTCATCATGGACGTCTTCACGTGCGCGCGGTGGAGATCGCCGCGCTGGTCCCGGTAGACGATCTGGTAGATGCGCGAGTCCTTCTCGCCGAACCAGCCTGGACCAAGGGGGTCCCAGCTCCGGTCCACCAGCTCCCAGCCTTGATCGCGCACGTAACGCTCGACTCGGCCTCCGTCGAGGCCCCCTGCCAACAGCCTGACGACGATCACGAGGACCAGCCCTCCGATCACAAACGCAGCAGGTTCCATGACGTAAGCCTAGTCAATCCCAGCTGGCGCCTTCGACGCTCCTGACGCCCCTTCAGGGGCCTGGCCTCTCGGGTCGGCTGTGAGACCCGGGGCAGCCAGGACCCCGCGAAGCGCCGCGCGGGCCGCAGTGCTCAGGCGGCCGCGTCGCCCCGAACGGCCCGGGGCCCCACGAGCATTGCTGCTCGCAGGGCCCCGGGCCGTTCGGGCGTCACGCCGCTGGTCAGCCCTGCAGCAGGTCGAGCAAGTGCTGCGCGCGCTTGGCGCTCTGGGTGCCCTGGTACTTCTCGGCGATCTTCGCGAGCTTGCGGTCGATCCCCTTGGCCTTGAGGCCCTTGTCGAAGAGCGTCGCCTCGGCTCTCGCGAAGAGCTTGGCGGCCTCCATCTCGGGCTTCATCTCGGCGGAATCGAGGGTGGCGCGGAGCTGCTCCACGCGCGCCTCAAGCGCGTCTTCCCCGGAGAGCCCCTTCTTGAGGTCGCCGAGGAGGTCGCCAGCCTCGATCACGAAGCCGTGGTCGACCATCCACTGGGCCCGGTCGACCTTGCCGCTGGCCCGTTCCCGCAGCTCGGCGGCGAAGGCCGTCGCGGCATCGGCGTCGTCGCCGCCCTTGGCCGCGACCTTGTCCGCCTCGGCAATGCCCTTGGCGAGGTCGCCCTTGTGGAATGCCTTGTACGCCTTCTTGAGCGACTTCGGCAGGCCCTTGGGACCCTTCGACGCCGCCTTGACCTCGGCCGCCACGAGCTCCTCGATCTGCGAGTGCAGCTTGGTCGAGTAGCCCTTGAGGATCACCTCGCCGCTCGAGTCGAGCAGGGCGAAGTTCGGGATCCCCCGCAGGCCCACGTTGAGCGGGCGCTCGGTGGTCCACATGGCGTGGGTCCCCAGCCACTTCTTCTCGAGAGCGAAGCGCTCGACCTTGGCGTCGTCAGCGCCCTGGACCTCGACGAAGAGGACGTTGACGGCGTCCCCGTACTCTTCTGACATCTTGAGCCCCGCAGGCACGGCGGAGCCAATGCAAGGGCCTCAGCGCGTGCCCCAGAAGTCGATCAGCGTGGGCTTGCCCTTCAGGTCGGCGAGGCTCTTGGCCCCCATGCCGTTCAGGATCGGCTGGCGGAACTGGTAGACCGGCGTGGAGCCGACTTCGACGCCTTCGCTCTGGGCAGGCATTGCCGCGTTCGCGGCGAGGACCAGCCCGAGGGCGAGCGAGGTCGTGGCAAGGATCTTCATGGGCCCGAGTTTAGCAGCCGTCTTCCGAAAGATGACGTCCCTGGCCGCTCCCCCCCACACAGCCCCCAGCCATTGAGCACAGCCTTTACCGCCAGCGCGGCAGAGTCCGGAATGAAGCAAGACGCTGGCCGCTGATCAGGGGCTGAACGGGCTCCCCTGAGCTCCCCTGGGCTCCACGAGGGGGGAGGGTCAAGGAGGCGCTCTGGATCCGAAGGGCCGCCGGAGAACATGAGCGTAAGATCGGCCATGCTCTCTACGCTCCTCTCGATCGCTCTCAGCGGCGCCCCCCTCTCCAGCCCCGCGCCCTCGCCCCAAGGGGTCGCCGAGGACGCGGTGCTCGTCGAGGCGGAGGCCTTCGACCAGCTTGGGGGGTGGGTGCTAGACCAGCAGTTCATGGACCTCATGGGCTCCCCGTTTCTGCTTGCCCACGGCATGGGGGTGCCGGTCGCCGACGCGACCACTGAGCTCGAAATCACGACCCCCGGCCCCATGCGTGTGTGGGTGCGGACCCGGAACTGGGTGGCGCCCTGGGGCGCCGCCGAGGCGCCCGGCCGGTTCCAGGTGGTGGTGGACGGAGAACCGCTGGAGACGACCTTCGGCGTCGAGGGGGACCCGTGGCACTGGCAGGACGGCGGCGTGGTGGAGGTCGGCGCGAGGGTTCGTCTCGGGCTCCACGACCTGACGGGGTTCGAGGGACGCTGCGACGCGATCCTGCTCGCCCCCGCCGCCGAGGACTGGGTTCCGCCCGACGGCGGTGAGGGGCTGGAGGAGCTGCGGGACGCGCTGCTCGGGATCCCAGCGGAGCCCACGGACGGCGGGCACTTCGACCTCGTGGTGGTCGGCGGCGGCACGGCAGGCACGAGCGCAGCGGTGACCGCGGCGCGACTCGGCTTGCGGGTCGCGCTGATCCAGGACCGACCGGTGCTCGGAGGCAACTCGAGCTCCGAGGTCCGGGTCTGGCCCGAGGGGCACGTGAACCAGCAGCCTTATCCGCGGGTCGGGGACGTGGTCATGGAGCTCATCCCCGAGCGACGGAGCGACTCGAAGAACGCCCAGGGCGCCCAAGTATTCGACGACGGCCGCAAGCTCCGGGTGGTCCGGGCCGAGCCGAACATCACGCTCCTGCTCGGGCGTCGGATGAACGAGGCCGAGGTCACGAACGGGGCGATCCGCAGCGTGGTCTGCGAGGACATCCGCTTCGGCGGGCGGACCCGGGTCTCGGGGGACCTCTTCCTCGACTCCACCGGGGACGGGGGCCTTGGCTACCTGGCCGGCGCCTCCTTCGAACAGACCGGCACCGGGCACATGGGCGCCAGCAACCTGTGGAACATCCAGTGCCTGTGCGAGGATGAGGATCCCCTCTCCTCCGAGCTCGCCGTCGCCTGCGAGGAGGCCACGTTCCCGCGCTGCCCCTGGGCCGTCGACCTCACCGAGCGGCCCTTCCCCGGGCGCACCTGGGGTTCCACGGAACCGGAGCCCGGCGCCTCCCCCATCAGCATCGGCAACTGGTACTGGGAGAACGGCTTCGACCGCGACCCCATCGCGGACATGGAGCGCATCCGCGACCAGAACTTCCGCGCGGCGTACGGCGCGTGGGACGCCATCAAGAACGTTGAGAAGCGCTACCCAGCCCACCGGCTCAACTGGGTAGCCCACATCGCGGGCAAGCGCGAGTCCCGGCGGCTCATGGGCGACGTGATCCTCACGGGCGAGGACCTGCGCGACGGCGTCGAGTTCGAGGACGGCTGCTTCCCCTGCACCTGGGGTATCGACACCCACCACCCCGACCAGCGGTACGCAGAGGGGCACGACGGGGACGAGTTCATCGCGGACTTCACCCGCGGCGAGGGCTACGAGTACGAGGGGCCGTACTGGGTGCCCTACCGCTGCCTGTACAGCCGGAACGTCGGCAACCTGTTCATGGCGGGCCGCGACATCAGCGTGACCCATGAGGCGCTCGGCGCCGTGCGGGTCATGAAGACCACCGGGGCCATGGGCGAGGTGGTCGGGATGGCCGCCGCCCTCTGCAGAGAGAACGACTGCGCTCCCCGTGCGGTGTACGCCGAGCACCTGGGCGAGCTCAAGGCCCTCATGTCCCGCGGCGCGGGCCGCCTCCAGGGGCACTCCGCCCGTGAGGACGGCTCCATCCGACTCCCGGCGAGGACCGCGAGGGTCCGAGGCCGCACCGTCCGCTACGAACCGGCGCTGGATACCCTCGGCTACTGGCGCCGCGCCGGCGAGAGCGTCGTCTGGGAGGCCTCCCCCGCGGACGCTGGCCGGTTCGCCGTGGTGCTTGAGGTGGCCTGCAACACCGGTGATGAGGGCGGCCAGGTGGTTGTCCAGGTCGGCGACGGCGTGGAGCTCGTCGGTGTGCTCCCCGACACCGGCGGCTGGGATCGCTTCGTAGATCTTCGGGTCGGAGAGGCCCGGCTGGACGGCGGAGCCGTGCGGGTCGAGGTGATCGACCGCAAGGAAGCGGGACCCCTCATGAAGCTGCGCGCCGTCCGCCTCGTGCCGGTCCCCTGAACCGCGCCGGAGATCGGGGGCGCCCTTGGAAGCGGCCCCCCTCGCACCGCTAAGCTCGCTCCATGATCGGCAAGCAGCTCCTCGCTCGCTGGAAGAGCGCCCAGCGATGGCCCTTCGGCCGGGCGCTCTTCAGCCTCCTGCTCGGCCGCGCGGTGCCCTACACGGGCTCCATCCGGCCGCTCGTCCTCGAGCTCGCCCCTGGCCGCGCGCGGGTCGCCATGAAGGACCGCCGCCGCGTGCGCAACCACCTGCGCTCCGTCCACGCGATCGCGCTCGTGAACCTGGGCGAGGTGGCCAGCGGGCTCGCGCTCCTGGCCGGGCTCCCCGAAGGGGCTCGGGGGATCGTCACCGGCCTGCGCATCGAGTACCGCAAGAAGGCACGCGGCCTGCTGACAGCGGCCTGCGACTGCGAGGTCCCCGATACCACTGAGGCCCGCGAGCTCGACGTGCTCGCCCCCATCACCGACGAGGACGGCGACATGGTCGCCGTGGTCACCGCCACCTGGCGCATCGGCCCCGTGAAGACATGAGCAACAGCGCCGCCCCCACCGAAGAGTTCTGCGCCCTGACCGGCGCCGAGGTCCCCCTCATCTGCGGGGCCATGTACCCCTGCAGTAACCCCGAACTGGTGGGCGCCGTCGCTGCCGCCGGGGCCATGGCCATCGTCCAGCCGCTCTCGCTCATCTACGTGCACGGCCGCGACTTCCGCGAGGGCCTGCGGGAGATCCAGCGCCTGTCGGGCGGCCGACCGGTGGGCTTCAACGCCATCATCGAGAAGTCCGCGAAGGCCTACGAGAACCGCATGCGGCGCTGGATCGACGAGGCCCTCGAGGAGGGCGTCCGGTTCTTCGTGACGGCGCTGGGCAACCCGCGCTGGGTGTGTGAGAAGGTCCACGCCGCCGGCGGCACGGTGTTCCACGATGTGACCGCCCGCAAGTGGGCCGAGAAGGCCAGAGACGCCGGCGTGGACGGGCTCATCTGCGTCAATGACCGCGCCGGTGGGCATGCGGGCACCCTCTCCCCCGAGGCGCTCATCGACGAGTGCGGCGATCTCGGGCTCCCCCTGGTCGCAGCCGGGGGCGTCGGCGACCCCGAGGGCTACGTTCGATTGCTCAACCTCGGCTACGGGGCCGTCCAGATGGGGACCCGCTTCATCGCGACCGAAGAGTGCGAGGTCCACTCCGACTACTGGAAGGCCATCATCGACGCGGGCGAGGAGGACATCGTCCTCACCGAGCGCCTCTCAGGCGTCCCCGTCGCCGTCATCAACACGCCCCTCGTACAGCGGGTCGGCACCAAGGCCGGCCCCATCGCCCGGCGGCTGCTCAAGGGGCGCCGGACGAAGCACTGGATGCGCACCTTCTACGCGCTGCGCTCCCTCCGCGAGCTCAAGCAGACGATCAAGAAGGGCGTCACCTACAAGGACGTCTGGCAGGCAGGTAAGAGCGCCGGCTCCATCGACGAGGTGCTCCCCGCCGCCGAGGTGGTCCGCTCCTTCACAGACGCCTGGGCCGCGGCTCGTCCGGGGCAATAAAGAG
>OCVR010002434.1_pt1 | contig 13946 bp, 15 predicted proteins | sample 1539091 | NCBI WGS metagenome assembly OCVR01 (sample SAMEA3355530, study PRJEB22509) | marine metagenome | biome: marine; feature: coastal ocean; material: water | place: USA | collected 2010-08-07 | depth 16 m | reverse complement strand
TGCCCGCCCAAGGTCGACCAGATCTGCCAGCACAGCGGAGGCCGTGGGACGATCTCCGGCGCCAGCGCCGCAATACAGTGTCGGCCCCACTGCATTGCCTTCAATCAATACCGCATTTCGGACACCGTCGACATTCGCCAGCAAACGCTGCCGAGGAATCAGCGTGGGATGCACCCGCAATTCCACCCCTTTATTAGTTTGCCGCGCAATACCGAGATGCTTGATCACATAACCAAGCTCCTCCGCATACGCAACATCTTGAGGCTGCAAGCGAGTAATGCCTTCCGTATAAACTGATTCAAACTTAAGCGGCATTCCGAATGCCAACGACGCAAGAATCACCAGCTTGTGTGCTGCATCGACGCCTTCCACATCGAAGGTGGGGTCGGCTTCTGCATAACCCAGCGCCTGAGCTTCTGCCAGGACGTCGGCGAAATCACGACCCTTGTCGCGCATCTCGGTCAGTATGAAATTAGTCGTACCGTTGATAATGCCGGCCAGCCATTCGATACGGTTACCTGACAGGCCCTCTCGAAGAGCTTTGACGATAGGTATACCACCGGCAATCGCCGCCTCGTAGCGAAGCTGCACGCTATGTTCGACGGCCAATGCAAACAACGCGTTACCGTGCTCTGCAATCAGGGCCTTGTTCGCAGTGACAACATGCTTGCCGGCACGAATGGCTGCCTCAACCAATTCCCTGGCTACCGTGGTGCCGCCGATCAGCTCGACAACGACAGCCACCTCTGGATCCGCTGCGACCGCGAAGATATCACGACTGACCTGCGCGCCCGACAGATCACAGGCTGGGTTGTCCCGCCGCGCACCCACATGCACGACGTCTAATGATACGCCTGCCCTCGCCTTCAAAAGGTCCGCATTTTCATGCAGTAAATTGAAAGTGCCGCTGCCTACTGTGCCGAGACCGCAGATACCGATTTTTAATGGTGAACTCATTTACTTACCCGATACGGGCTCCGCTTGCAAAAGGTCAGCCGAAGCCGTCGTTTCTGATCATTCGTTTTATGCTGCGGATGGCCTGTCGCGTGCGGTGCTCATTCTCAATCAGCCCGAAGCGCACATAGCCTTCTCCGTACTCGCCGAACCCAATACCAGGCGACACAGCGACCTTGGCTTCACGCAGCAATTTCTTACTGAACTCCAGTGAGCCCATGTCCTGATAAAACTCTGGAACACTGGCCCATACAAACATGGTCGCTTTGGGCGACACCACTGGCCAACCCGCGGAGTTGAGCCCACTGCACAGCACGTCCCGCCGCGACTGATACATTGCATTGATTTCGGCGACACAGCTCTGGTCACCCTCCAACGCAGCAATCGCTGCCACCTGTATGGGAGTGAACATGCCGTAGTCAAGATAAGACTTCATTCGGGCTAGCGCCGCTATCAACACCTCGTTGCCACAACAAAACCCCACTCGCCAGCCGGGCATATTATAACTCTTGGACATACTGAAAAATTCCACCGCGACTTCGCGAGCTCCCTCTACCTGCAGAATAGAGGGGGCGACATAACCGTCATAGCACAGATCGGCATAAGCCAGATCCTGCACCACCCAGATCGAGTGTTCGCGCGCAATGGCAACTACGCGTTCGTAAAAGTCGAGCTCAACGCATTGAGAGGTCGGGTTGGAGGGGAAATTGAGCACCAGCATTTTGGGCCGCGGCCAACTGTTCTGGATTGCTTTCTCCAACTCGCTGAAAAACTCTTCCTCGCTACCTGCTGCGGGCACATGGCGAATGTCCGCGCCTGAGATCACAAAACCGTAGGGGTGTATCGGGTATGAGGGGTTAGGCACCAGTATCGCGTCTCCCGGCCCGGTGGTGGCCAACGCCAGATGGGCGAGTCCTTCCTTGGAACCGAGCGTCACAATAGCCTCTTTGCCGGGGTCCAGAGTGACGTTGTAGCGACGCTCGTACCAGTCGCAAATCGCCTTGCGCAGGCGCGGAATGCCCTTCGACTGCGAATAGCGGTGCGTATCGCCACGACGCGCCGTCTCTACCAGCTTATCGACAATATGCTCGGGGGTCGGTTGATCAGGGTTGCCCATGCCGAAATCGATGACATCCTCACCGGCGGCTCTGGCCTCCTGTTTGAGATCACCAATAATATTAAAGACGTATGGCGGCAGTCGCTCGATACGCCGAAATTCATCATCCACGGCTGTCAACCCTGCTAGATTCGCGGCTACAGGCCGCGCAATAAACGGGCTGGCAACACTACTGAGTCAGCCCCCTACTGTCAACGCGACGGCGGGCGTCGGCGCATTATTGACAGCTTTTTCGACAAGCCCGGGAGACGGATGCAAGGCGCAGCCGTCTCGCTGTGGCAACGCTCTAGTCTAGACCGAGTGTCGCCATTAACTCACTGGCCGACTGGTAGCCAGGAATCATTTTGCCGCTTTCTGTGACAATGGCGGGCGTGCCCCGCACGCCTAATTCCTGACCCAGCTCGAACTGGGCGGCGACCGGGTTGCCCTCACACACATTGACGGGGACAGACTCCTTGTTGATCAGCTTGACCAGCGTTTCATTCGGATCATCAGCGCACCAGGCACTCGCAAGATTCTTGTACGCATCGGAACTCAGACCTGCGCGGGGATAGGCGAGGTAACGCACCTCAACACCATTGGCGTTTAACTCAGCGACCTCGCCATGCAACTTCTGGCAGTAGTAGCAAGTATCATCAAAGAAAACCGTTATATAGCTGCGGGTTTCTTTTTCAGGCGCGAAGATAATCATGTCGTCCCGGCTCAGTTCGGCAAGTGTCTCCATGCGCAAGGCATCACGGCGCTGCTCCGCGAGATTGACATAGCTTTCCGGGCCAACCTCGTAAAGATCTCCGACGATAAAATAGTCACCGTCAAGAGTTGAGTAAATCATTGGGCCCTCACTCAGCTGCACTTCGACCAGGTTGGGCACACCGGTCGTTTGAGCGCTGATCACCTTCAGTCCCATGTTGGGTTTTTCCAGGGCCTTTCTCAGGGTATCCACCTGCGCTTCGCTCAGCGGTTCGCCCGCACTCACCAACGAAGCTGTCGACAGGAGCAGGGCCGCCAGGGCTGTTTTCATCATACGGTCAATCATGTGTTGTCCTCATTTTTGGTGGACTGTGCCACTCGTTTGGTCTGTTCGGTATTCTTTGGAACGAAAACCGGCGTCTTAGTTCCTCAACCCCGGGGATGGTGCTGCTCATGTAATTCCTGCATTCGCTGCTGCGCGACATGGGTATAAATCTGAGTGGTCGACAGGTCACTGTGTCCCAACAACATTTGGACCACGCGCAAATCCGCCCCGTGATTCAGTAGATGGGTGGCAAATGCATGACGCAATGTATGCGGAGACAAGTGCTTTTTGATCCCCGCCCGCTCGGCATAGATTTTAATACGATACCAGAAGGCCTGGCGAGTCATTTGCGACCCCCTGCGGCTGGGAAACACCACTTCAGAGGGAATACCCTTGAGAAGATCGCCCCGGGGGCCCGCCAGGTACTGTTGCATCCAGCGCATGGCCTCATCCCCGACGGGCACAAGACGCTCCTTACTGCCCTTACCAAAAACCCGCACCACCCCCTGATTCATGCTCAACTGTGACATTTCCAGACTGATCAACTCACTCACCCGCAGGCCACAGGCATACAACAACTCCAGCATAGTGCGATCCCTTGCCTCCAGGGCCACCGCAGAATCAGGTGCCTGCAGCAGTTTGTCCACATCGCTTTCTGACAGCGCCCTGGGAAGTGATCTGCCAAGACGAGGACTGTCAATATCCAGTGTCGGGTCGATCGAGATCCGGCCCTCGCGCAGCTGGTAGTGGTAAAAACCGCGGGCACAGGACAGAAAACGCGCTGCGGAGCGGTTCGACTGGCCACGCTGCATGCGAGCGCCAAGATACGCTTGCAGCGACTGACGCGTCGCCTCGAGAATCGCGGTGTCACCGTCTTGCAACAACCATTCATGGAACTGTGACAGATCACGCCGATAAGCGGCCAGGGTATTTCTGCTAAGGCCCTTTTCCATCCACATGGCGTCGATGAACGCGTCTATATCGGGGCTGTTCAGGTCATCTTTGCTCATAGCCAGAGCCTACCATGAAACGCGACAGGTTCAGACAGACGCACTGCGGTCGGACCCTGCTCCGGGCAATGCAAACGCCCGGCACAAAAAAAGCGGCCAATGGCCGCTTTTTGTTTCTTTCACCAGGGCGACTACAAGCGCTCCTTGATTCTCGCAGCACGACCGCTCAGCTCACGCAGGTAATACAACTTCGCCTGACGTACGTCACCGCGACGTTTAACGGAAATGCTGTCAACGACGGGGCTGTAGGTCTGGAAAGTACGCTCAACACCAACACCGTGAGAAATCTTGCGTACCGTGAACGCGGAGTTGAGTGCGCGGTTACGCTTGGCAATGCACACGCCTTCAAACGCCTGCAGGCGTTCACGGGTGCCTTCCTTTACCTTCACCTGCACAACCACGGTATCACCGGGGCCAAACTCGGGAATTTCCTTTCCCATCTGCTCTGCTTCAAGCTCGGATATGACCTTATTTGTGCTCATGTCGTACTCCTGTTCAATCATCTGCCAGCTTCACAGCTAGCGCGTCTTAACTACTGCCGTTGCCTGAGATACTCCGCCAACAGCGCTTCTTCCTCGGCCCCAAGGGCCCTGTTCTGCAATAAATCCGGCCGCCGCTCCCATGTCCTTCCGAGGGACTGTTGCAACCGCCAGCGACGAATCTTATCGTGATCGCCGCTAAGCAATACATCGGGAACACGTTCGCTCCCGTAGACCTCTGGTCTGGTGTAATGCGGACAGTCCAACAGACCATTCGCAAACGAATCCTCCGCAGCGGATGACCCGTGGCCCAGCACGCCGGGCTTTTGGCGAATGACCGCATCGATCACCACCATGGCAGCCAGTTCACCGCCCGTTAATACGTAGTCACCGATGGACAGCTCCTCATCCACATCGGCGTCTATCAAACGCTCGTCGACACCCTCGTAACGGCCGGCAAGCAACACTATTCCCTCCACTTGCGACAATTCCAAAGCCTTAGCGTGATCGAAAGGCCGCCCCTGGGGCGACATATAAATCACGCGGCTGCTGTTTCCCGTCGCTTCCCTTGCCGCCGCAATTGCTTGCTGCAGAGGATCAATCTTCATCAACATACCCGGGCCGCCGCCATAGGGTCTGTCGTCCACTGTTCGGTGAGTATCCACTGCATAATCTCGTGGATTCTGATGAAAAAGACTCACCAGCCCTTCTCTCACCGCTCTACCTGTCACGCCATGTTCGCTCACCGCGGCGAACATCTCAGGAAAGAGGCTCACTACGCCAATACGCGCGACACCCTTTCCAGTGCGCTGTTCGAGCACATCACTCGTCGATGAACCAATCAACCTCTATCACTCCCGATGCCAGATCAACCCGGCCAACCGACTGGCCGGGCAAATAGGGAATCAGGCGTTCCCGCTCATCTATGCTGCCTTCACAGGCCACCACTACCAATACATCATTAGCGCCGGTTTCAATCAGGTAATCCACCACACCCAACAAAACCTTATCGTCGCCCTGCTGGTTCCAGACCTGCAAACCCTGCAAATCCTTCCAATAATAATCGCCATCCGGCAGCGGCGGCAGGGCGCTCTCGGGAATGCACACTTCGCACCCCCGGTAAGCCTCTGCAAGGGTGCGATCATCGACACCCGCTATGTGGGCCACAAGGCCCTTGCCCCGAAAACTACCGCTGTCAAAATCGACAGTTTCATAACTGTCACGGCGTTTCAGTCGCCAGCCACCAAAGTCCAGAAAGTTTTCAGGCGGCTCGGTATAGGAGTGGACTTTCACCCAGCCCTTGAGACCGTAGCAGCCGGTAATCTTTCCAATCACCAGCATCCCGTCAGCGGCAGACTCCATCATGCAGACCGCCTGCGATCAGCCGGCATAACCTCAGGCCGCTGCAGCAGCATCCTTCAACAATTTGGCCACACGTTCCGAGACCTGCGCGCCCTGGCCCTGCCAGTATTCGACACGATCGGTGTCGATACGCAGACGCTCTTCCTGACCCCGGGCTACCGGGTTAAAGAAGCCGACGCGCTCGATGAAGCGACCATCCCGCGAATTGCGACTGTCAGTGACCGTCACGTGGTAAAAGGGGCGCTTTTTGGCGCCACTTCGAGAAAGACGAATAGTTACCATAATGCGTGTTTTCCTGAAAAATGTGGGCACCAAGATCGCTCCTGCAGTCACACCCACGACAAACCACCAGCACTAGGCCGGAAAGGTGGCGTATCATACGGAAAACAGACGGCATGTTAAAGCCCGAAGTGCACTCTTTTTCAGGTAAATCCACGACTTATAGCGTCGCGTGAGCGGGGAACGCTGACAGGAGGCGGCCCTAACGCGGCGGCATGGCCCCCGGTCCGCCCGGTGGCATCATGCCACCGAGGCCGCGCATCATCTTCTCCATCCCGCCGCCCTTCATCTTTTTCATCATTTTCTGCATCTGCTTGTGCTGCTTCAGCAGGCGGTTGAGATCCTGTACCTCCGTGCCGGAACCCCGGGTAATGCGGCGTTTGCGGCTCCCCTGGATCAGCTCCGGGTTGCGGCGCTCTCTGGGGGTCATAGAGCCGATCATGGCCTCCATCCGCGCAAACATTTTCATATCCAGGTTCTGCTCTGCCATCTGGCTCATCTTGCCCATTCCTGGCAACTTATCCAGCATGCCGGTAATACCGCCCATATTGTTCATCTGCTGCAACTGGTCGCGGAAGTCCTCGAGGTCAAATTTCTTGCCCTTCTTGACCTTGCGTGCCAGTTTGGCGGCTTTTTTCTTGTCGACCTTTTGCTCGACCTCTTCGATCAGCGAGAGTACATCCCCCATCCCGAGAATACGGGAGGCCATCCGGTCCGGGTGAAAGGGATCCAGCGCAGCCGTCTTCTCGCCAACACCAAGGAACTTAATGGGTTTGCCCGTGATAGACCGCACGGACAGCGCCGCACCCCCGCGAGTGTCTGCATCCACCTTGGTCAATACGATGCCGGTTAGGGGTAGCGTTTCGTCAAAGGCCTTAGCTGTATTGGCGGCGTCCTGACCGGTCATGGCGTCCACCACGAACAGCGTTTCGACCGGCTTGACCGCAGCATGCAGTCTCGCGATCTCTCCCATCATTTCCTCGTCGATAGCAAGGCGGCCCGCCGTATCGACAATCAGCACATCGCTAAACTGAATTTTGGCGTGAGACAGCGCGGCGTTCACAATAGCCTCCGGGGCCTGATCAACCGCCGAGGGGAAAAAATCTACACCCACTTCCGAGGCCAGCGTCTCCAGCTGTTTAATCGCTGCCGGCCGGTATACGTCAGCGCTGACGACGGTAACCTTTTTCTTGTCGCGCTCCTTGAGCAGCCGGGCCAGCTTGGCCACGGTGGTCGTTTTACCCGCCCCCTGCAAACCCGCCATCATGATAACTGCCGGCGGGTTCGTGGCGAGATTCAGTTGCTCATTGGAGGAACCCATGACCGCCTCGAGCTCTGACTGAACGACCTTGATAAAGGCCTGGCCCGGGCTCAGGCTACTCATCACCTCCTGACCCACCGCTCGCTGCTTGACCGAGCTCACGAAATCCTTGACCACCGGCAATGCCACATCCGCCTCAAGCAGTGCCATACGCACTTCGCGCAAGGTGTCGCTAATATTCTCTTCGGTCAGGCGTGCTTTGCCGGTAATGCTGCGCAGACTGCCAGACAGCCTGTCGCTCAAACTCTCAAACATGGTAGGCCTCTAATCTGTGGATGTCGGCGTCACAAGGGGGGGTCCGCTATTGCTTCTCGCCGAACAAGCCGGTACAAGTAACGCAGTATACTTGACCCGGACCGAAGCCCCAAACTGATGCCAGCCACTTTACTTGCTCCCCTGTGCGCCCTGCTTTATCTGGCAGCGACCGGTTTACAGTTGTTGCAACTCTCCCAGCACAACCAAAAAATCAACCGCAGTGTCGGCGCGCTGGGGCTGGCGGCCCTGGTTACCCATGGCCTTGTTGTCTGGGAAATCGTGTTTCGTAGCACGGGTGCTGACTTTAGCTTCTTCAGGGTGACGGCCCTCATATTTTTGGTTATCAATCTGGCTTGTGTTGCGTCACTCACACGCAGGCCCATGCAAAACCTGCTTATCGTACTGTTTCCCCTGTCTGCTCTCGCGGTCAATGTCTCCACCTTTGCACCGGCGACCTCGTCCGCTGTCAGCCCACTTAATGGCGGCATGGTCCTGCATATCAGCAGCTCCATACTGGCCTACTCAGTGCTGACACTGGCCACCCTGCAAGCCGCCGTACTGGCGTTACAGGACCACCAGCTCAAACACCGTCATACCCGCGGCATCATCCAAATTTTGCCTCCGCTGCAATCTATGGAAGCCATGCTATTTGAACTGCTCTGGATCGGATTGGGCCTACTGTCTATCGCCATTGTCTCCGGGGCGCTTTTTATCGATGATATATTTGCTCAAAGCCTGGTGCACAAAACGGTTTTGACCATCGCCGCCTGGCTCCTTTTCGCGACCCTGCTCTGGGGTCACTATCGCCTGGGCTGGCGCAGCAAAACCGCAGTCAGACTGACCCTCGCGGGCTTCGCCCTGCTCATGCTGGCATTTTTTGGTTCCAAGCTGGTACTGGAACTCATACTGCAAAAAGCCTGAATACTGCTGACGAAATAAGGGGGCTTGCCCCGCCTTTGCTTTTTCTTCAAGATAGCCCGTCTTATCTTACTCGAGGATCAAACCAGCATTGAACGAGGCACCGCTGGGTTTACTCTTCTCTATTCTCGCCGCTCTGATACTTCTTTCGGGTTTTTTTTCCAGTTCAGAGACCGGCATGATGGCACTCAACCGTTACCGGTTGAAGCACCTGCAGAAACAGAATCACAGGGGCTCGCTGCGGGCGGGTAAATTGCTGGAGCGACCGGACAGGCTTATCGGCCTTATTCTCATCGGCAATAATCTGGTCAACGTGTTCGCCTCGGTGATCGCTACGGTTATCGCCATCCGTCTTTGGGGTGACTCGGGCATTTACGCCGCGGGCATCATACTGACTCTCGTCATCCTCGTATTTTCTGAGGTCACGCCCAAGACCGTTGCGGCCTTGTACCCGGAAAAGATTGCCTTCCCCTCCAGCATGATATTGCTGCCTCTCATGAAGATTATGTACCCGGTAGTTGCACTGGTGAATTATGTCACCAACGGACTGATTCGGATTCTCGGCTTTCAGACTGACAGGATTGCTGACGAGCATGTCTCGTCAGATGAACTGCGCACCATCGTCACCGATGCAGGAGCGTTAATACCGCAGCGGCACCGGGAGCTACTGCTTAATATCCTCGACCTTGAGCAAATCACCGTGGACGACATCATGGTGCCACGCAACGAGGTGTATGGCATTGATCTGGATAACAGCGACGACGAGATTCTCAACCGCATCCGCACCAGCGCTCATACGAGGCTGCCTGTCTGGCGAGACGATATAAATAATATACAGGGCGTACTGCATATGCGCGCCGCCAGCCGAATACTCAAAGATACAGGGCTGGACCGGGGCGCACTGCAGAGAGAAATGGAAACCCCCTACTTCGTGCCAGAAAGTACACCGCTGCACACTCAACTATTGAACTTTCAGCAGAAAAAAATGCCCCTTAGTGTGGTGGTCGATGAGTACGGAGAAGTGCTCGGGCTGGCGGCACTTGAGGACATTCTTGAGGAGATCGTCGGGGAGTTCACATCAAACTTTGCAGAGCGAACGCAGAGTATCTTTTTGCAGAGAGACGGCAGCTACGTTATCGACGGCACCGAGCATATTCGCGAGATCAACAAGTCGCTTGACTGGTCACTACCCACCAACGGACCACGCACACTGTCGGGCTTGATCCTTGAGCATCTGGAGTCATTTCCTGACGCCCTAGCGGCGTTGAGCATAGACGGCTACCGTCTGGAAATTCTCGCGCTGGAAGGCAATGTGGTGCGGTCAGTGCGGGCTCAACGGCCCGACTGACTAGAATAATTTGATGGATGTATCTGCGTCGCGCCGTTCGCGCGCCAGGCGCAGGACCTCGGTCTTTTTTTCATCACTGCACAGAAACCAATCGGTGATTTCCTCAGCCGATCGATAACAGCCCATGCAGATATCTTTCTCGTCCAGCACGCAGACGCTGATGCAGGGTGATTTGGGCTCGAGGTCGGCAGCGCTCATGAATACTCCCTCAGGTGCTCGCTGAATCGGTGGGCATTGCTAACGTAATGATCGGCGTTGAGCAGCAGGCCCTCCTGTTGCTCGGATGTGAGCTGCGACTTGATCTTCCCGGGCGAACCGAGCACCAGCGAACCATCAGGCACTTCCATACCCTCCGTTACCAGTGCATTGGCACCGATCAAACACCCTTTGCCGATCTTTGCACCGTTCAGCACGATGGCGCCAATGCCCACCAGTGTGCGGTCGCCAATCGTGCACCCATGTAACATGGCCTTGTGCCCGATAGTGACACGCTCACCCACTGTCATGGGAAAGCCGGGGTCCGCATGCATTACCGTGCCATCCTGAATATTACTGCCCGCGCCGACCTCAATACGATCCGCGTCGCCACGCAACACACAACCGAACCACACGCTGGCGTTCTCGTGCAGCACAACATCGCCAATGACGACAGCTCCGGGCGCGATAAAGTGGCCCTTGCCCAACAGGGTCGGTCGTTTGTCTTCGAGCTGGTAGATCATGGTGTTTGTGTCCAATCCCGTTGTAAATCAAGATCCGCATCGTAGGCGACATTGACCAGCAGCGCCAGTACTGCTGCCGTCACTCCCCAAATGTTGTCGTCTCCCACTTGATAGTGGGGCACCTTGCGCTGCCGTGCGCCGTCAGACATTACTTCCAGCCGATAAAGCGTTTTGTCGGCAAACGTATCAAGACGACTCAGAAAGACGCTGTCGAATTCTCCGGGGTCCACCCGCAGCTGAGGGTCGGCAGGAATTACCGCGACGCAGGGATAGACTTCGAAGCCGGTGCGGGTGAGCAAAGGCTCCAGCCTGCCCAGTGCCGAGGAGATGCTGGGAGTCAAGCCGACCTCCTCTCCGGCTTCCCGCGCGGCGGTCTGCCAGGGCGATGCATCCTCTAACTCGCGCTTACCCCCGGGAAACGCTATTTCTCCCGGATGCAGTGACAGATGCGCAGCACGCCGCCCCAGCACCACACGGGGTTCCGCCTCATCGGTGAGGCCGACCAGCACACCGGCCTGGGGATGCGCTGCGCTGCCGATAGTACCGGGCCATGCATCCTCCAGAGGCAATAGTGTTTCGCGCAAGTAGTTAAAAAGCGTGTGTTCCATCGTCAGCCAGAAAACTCCGTAACCAATAACACCGCATCCCAAGCGGGCTCCTCGTAAGGGTGGGCCTCCCGCAGGGCTGCCACTACCGCCTTGACGCAGTGGTCTTCGCAGACCATTTCTACCCGATATTCGGCCACGCGCTCAACAACGCCCTGCTGGCCGAGAAAAGGGGCGCTGCCGCTCAAGGGCCGAAACTGTCCGGTGCCCTCTACCTGCCAGCAGCAGCTGTCATAGTCGCCTATCCGACCTCCGCCCGCCGCAAACATCGGCTGCTTCACCGCCTCAAGATGTGATTCGGGCACATAAAAACACAGTTTATACATTACACGCCCCTGGCCTGTGCTGCATAGAATGCCGCCGCGAAATCATCCAGATTACGGGCCTCGATCGCCTCGCGAATACCCTGCATATGCCGCTGATAAAAATGCAGGTTATGCAGGGTGTTAAGCTGGGATCCGAGTATTTCATTGCACTTGTCGAGATGGTGCAGGTAGGCACGACTGAAGTTGGCGCAGGTGTAACAGTCGCAGGACTCGTCCAGTGGCAAAGTGCTGGTTTTGTGTCGTGCGTTGCGCAACTTGAGCACGCCGCGCGAGGTAAATATATTGCCATTGCGCGCGTTGCGCGTGGGCATGACACAGTCAAACATATCGACGCCCCGGCGCACGCCCTCTAATAAATCTGCCGGCGTACCGACACCCATCAGGTAACGCGGTTTATCAGCGGGCATCTGCGGCGCAATAGCATCCAGCACCTTGATCATCTCATCCTTAGGCTCACCAACCGAGAGGCCCCCAATCGCATAACCATCGAAACCGATATTCACCAGGCCTGCCAGCGACGCCTGGCGCAGATCGGGGTACATGCCGCCCTGCACAATCCCGAACAGCGCGGCGGGGCTGTCGCCGTGCGCTGCCCTGCTGCGCAGTGCCCAGCGCAGAGAGAGCTCCATGGAAAGTTGCGCCTCTTCTTGCGTAGCGGGGTATGGCGTGCATTCATCGAAGATCATGACGATGTCGGACCCCAGCTTGCGCTGAATTGCCATCGACGTTTCCGGATCGAGAAAGACCTTGTCGCCATCGACCGGGGACTGAAACGCCGCGCCCTCTTCCGATAGTTTGCGCATGTCCCCCAGACTGAAGACCTGAAATCCACCGGAATCTGTGAGAATAGGCCCCTGCCAACCCATAAAGTTGTGCAGATCCCCGTGCGACTCAATCACCTCCGTGCCCGGACGCAACCAGAGGTGGAAGGTGTTGCCCAGCACAATTTCTGCGCCAGTGGCAGCCACATCGCGAGGCATCATGCCCTTGACGGTACCGTAGGTCCCTACCGGCATGAACGCAGGCGTCTCCACGGTGCCTCGGGGAAAGACGAGGCGGCCGCGGCGGCCCTCTCCGTCGGAGCCCAGCTGCTCGAATCGCATAGTACCATCGTGGCTCATGACTATTCTCTCGCTGCCGGATCCGCTGTTATGAACATCGCGTCCCCGTAACTGAAAAAACGATAACCCTGTGCCATCGCCTCGCCATAGGCCGCCATTATAGTCTCTTGACCCACGAAAGCGCTTACCAGCATCAGCAAAGTGGATTCGGGCAGATGGAAATTCGTGATCATGGCATCGACACAGTGAAAGCGGTATCCCGGGTAAATAAAGATATCCGTTTCTCCGCGGTATGGCCGGAGTTCCCCGGTGTCACGGCTTGCGGCCTCCAGAGAACGCACCGCCGTCGTCCCCACTGCTACCACTCGCCCACCGGCGGCACGGGCTTCCCGCACCGCCTCACACACCGACTCGTCAACCTCGAGATACTCCCGATGCATTACATGGTCTTTCAGGTCGTCAACCCGCACCGGCTGAAAGGTGCCTGCACCCACGTGCAACGTCACCTCTGCCTGCCTTACGCCCTTGTCTCGAAGCTCCGCCAGCAGGGACTCAGTGAAGTGCAGGCCCGCCGTCGGCGCCGCTACAGCGCCCTCGCGTCGGGCATAGACCGTCTGGTAACGCTCTCGATCAGACTGCTCGTCGTCGCGCTCAATATAAGGCGGCAGCGGCATGTGGCCAATAGACTTGAGAATTTCTGCCAGCGGCACCGAGTGCGGTGAGCGCACTTCGAACAAAGCACCGTCCCTGCCGGCAACCTCAAGTTCATAGTGCCCAGGAGCATCATCTGGTCCGGCGGAAAGAAGAATACGGCTACCCGGCGCGGGCGAGCGGCTGCAACGAATATGCGCTGACGCTGTGTGCGACCCCGTTACCCGTTCGATCAATAATTCAAGCTTGCCGCCAGTCGGCTTTCGGCCCCACAGGCGAGCAGGAATGACACGCGTGTTGTTGAACACGAGTAGGTCATTCGGAGCGAGCAGTTCTGGCAGATGGGAAAAGCGACTATGGTGCACCGTGCCGCCAGACCCCGCCAACACCAACAACCGGCTCGCACTGCGCTCCTCAAGGGGGTGCTGGGCGATGAGTTCCGGGGGCAACTCAAAATGAAAATCGCTTGTTTTCATGGACAAAAAAGCCGGCACAGAGCCGGCTTGTCTGTTCGCAAGACGGTGCT
>OCVR010002432.1_pt1 | contig 13962 bp, 16 predicted proteins | sample 1539091 | NCBI WGS metagenome assembly OCVR01 (sample SAMEA3355530, study PRJEB22509) | marine metagenome | biome: marine; feature: coastal ocean; material: water | place: USA | collected 2010-08-07 | depth 16 m | reverse complement strand
ATCTTCTTCATCTACATATATACGGATAGTCACTGCAAGGAACCTATTTTTAATTCCAGCAGCTAAATATTCTCGTGTTTCGTTTCCCGCAGTTAAATTAACCGCTGGGTAGTCTAATATCTCGTCCCAGAACTTTAATCTGGGCTCCACATTACCATACAGATTGGATAGGAATTGGCCTCCTCCGTCTATACCTTTTATCTTCTCTGTTAAGGCATTAACAATGGATTGCCTATTAGAGGTGTATTGTCTGTTACTTGTAGGCACTAAACCTTCCTCGTATATATCCTACTTAATAGTAGTTCTGCGGCTATTTCTCGTATAGTAAAGTCTATTAATCTTCGTGGGTCTCTATCAACCGAACCCATAGAGTTCCCTTGCTCAAAAATTTGGTAGGGAGCTTCTTGATAAGTATACGCTATGCTAGGGTACCCTTGAGGAGTTTTTATTGCGTTTACTATTTTTACACTACTTGCAAATCTTCCAGTCCTATTTACTAAGCCCGGCGCTCCCATATTAGCTTCTACCCTTCTGTTAATCTTAGCGTTCATATACCCTATTAGTCTAGTAATAGATAGTTGGCTGGATTTTACTCTGGGGGTTTGGCCTTTAGGCTTCGTAGCCTTCCTAGTCCTATTTTTAACATCTGCTTTCTTTTGTTTTAGCTTTTTACTTTTAACTGTATTTTTGGTTCTTTTGCTTGGATTACCTTTTTTAGCAGTCGTAGTTTTTATATTTGCATTTTTAGAAGCTAACTTAGTATACCCTCCAACTAAAGACATTTCAATCTTATCGGCTATACTAGGAGAACCTTTCATATTTACTACGTCTAATTTGGGGTCTTCAAAAAAATTACGCAAAATCTTAAGTATAGCTTTTTCTACTCTAGCATCTTCTCCTTGGTTTTGCTTCCATGATTGGAAGGAAATTTTAGGTACATAAGAAGCTCTCAATGTTCCGTCCTTCTCCACTAGACTGTCGTAATCAACTGAAACACCCTTTACAACTTCCAAGTGGGGTGTTATTTCTAGATGTTTCATTTGACTTTGTAGATAAGTGTTTAATCCTGGAACATCAGCAAAAGCTATGCCTTCATCTTCAAGTTTAGAAGATAATTGAGCTATTTGTAGGGTAGATACAGCGTCACCTCCTTGAGTACCATGCCCTCTATCTATTTTTCTTTTTATAAGGTTTCTATCTTCTGCTGAGTAACTTGCTAATACCTGATCAACAATCTCTTTCTTTATTCGTCCTATTGCACTAAAATTTTTAACTAAGAACGCTTCTTCATTATCCAGCTCGGTAACCAGATGCTTCCTTCTTGAATCACTGAGTAAGTAGTTATATGCCGCTGTTTTTTGAAGAGAAGGAGCGCCTGTGCTTGCAACCCATCTATCCTGATACGTTTTTACAATATCTTTTGCTTTTTCGAATTTATTATCTGTGAGTATCACCTGTCTTATTTTGTTGTCTTTTCTAGCATCCTTATTAAGGGAGTCAATGACCTCCTTAAAAAAGCTTAAATCAGGTATAGCTATCAACTGAACCTTGTCACTACCTTGTACTACTTTTCGTAGGTCTTTATTATTATCTGTAGAAAGCGCTTCTAATACAGCATCTGCTACTCTCTGCCTTACAGTAGATTTACTCATATTACTATTCTATATAAATCCAAGACTCTCCTAATATGGTCGGGAAATCCAAGCATTCTAGTTTGCCTTTCATTATTCTCTTGAGTAGCTCCAGATAATGTTTGTCTAGGCTTATGCTCATTCCTAAAGTAATAAGTTATCATATCACAGACAGCTAGTTTTAAATCTAAAGGTATTGCTGAATACCCTCCTGTATAAGAAACTCTTATAGCCCCAGGACCTGTAGGCCAGGCAATCTTACCTGAGCCGTCTAAGCGATAAAGAGCGTCAACTTGCTTATCTAAGTAGTAAGAAGAGGCATCTAAAGTAGAATAAGCTACTGATGGATTATCCCGCACTTCTACTGTTTGTATAGAGTTTGTAGGAATTTCAGTTAAGTTTACCTTGTCTACAGGCCATTCAAATGAAAATTCCTCTACTTTATCTACAGTATAATAATCTACTATACTGTATCCTATATAAGTTTTTACTAATTGACTCACAGACGACAAAATAGCTTCCAGACGAGTATCATCCTTAGTATTATTTATACCCTCTAATTCTTTATATTCGTCTAATGTAATTAAGTCATTCATAAGTAAGTAAATTAGTAAAAACTTGGGGGAGATTACTCCCCCAGTTTATGGATATTTATGCTGCGTTGTTAAATACCGCGTGAGTAGCCGCAGACTTACCAGCGACAGCCGCGAACATCTCATCAAATCCAAGATGCTGAGTAGCAACTAGAACTCTACGCTGCTCTTCGACCTGATACTCTTGCTCAACAGTAACACCACGTAGACGTGGGATTACAAAGTTGTTGACATTAACAGCGAAAGCACCACCAACACCATCTTCTGCATCAGCAAGGAAGTTATCAGAAAGTACAACAGGAGAACCGTATACGGCACCTACCTGACCTACGCGCTTAAGCGCAAGATCAGAACCTACTTCGTTGACATTCTCAAAATCAGGGTCTTCAAGTAGATCGTAGTACTTATCCTGGGATACTATGTATACCACGTCCTGAGGGCTAAGGCCATATACGCCCATGTTTCGACGACACTTAACCAAAACTTGTGCGGTGAAAGCTGTATCAGTTTCCTGAGCGCCCCATGCAGCACCTGCAGTAGACAATCCGCCAAGACCGGCGATGTTACTACCGTTACCTTGGATGATAGCCTTATCAACAGCGCGAGCGTGAGATCGTGCTACAGCCGCAGTAAGCATAGGCATCAAGTTAACAAGAACCTTCTCGTCAATAACGTTGTCCATATAAGTGCTAGAGATAAGACGATCTACGGTGAGAATCTTCTGCTTAGCATTATAGGTGTTAGATGTGTACGTATCGTTAGCAGTACGGTTAGTAGCGCCGTCTCCACTACCGTCGTTAGTAGTAGTGTCTGCACCAGTGCCAGTCCACTTAGCAAAACCAGTATCACTTTGCAGAGGCATAACAGTAGCATGACCAGATACAGGCATTTCCTTAAACAAAGCAGCAGTACGCAACTCAAGCTTAATTTCTTCTTCAATCTGACGAGATACTTCCTGGTCAATATCGCCAGCATCAGTAGCATAATCAAGACCCGCTTTTTCAAAGACGTCTCGTGCGAAGTCAGTATTGAAGCCTTTGCCCGTAATCACACCTAGAAGGTGAGACTGCTTAAGCTCAACTCCTGCATTCTTAACACGATCTGCTAGAGGGCTAGATCGCTCTCCGAAGATACCGCCACGTGCTTCTCGCATCTTAGTGAGTTCAGCTTCTTTTTCAGCTAAAATAGTAGCGTTTTCAGCTATAATTTTAGCGTGATCAGCTTCCTTAGCAGACATTTTTTCTGCCATGTCACTCATAAGCTTTTCGGTACCAGACTGAATACCAGAAGTAATTACACGAGTAACTTCTTCTTCTTGGTGGGTTTTAGCAGCTACTTCAGCAGCTACTTTCTCAGCCTCTGCCTTAGCAGTTGCTTTTTCTTGAGCCTGGGCCATTGCCATTTTAGCTACAGCTTCCTCTGCAGCCTTTTTAGCGACAGCGTCCAGGTCAAATTTCGGAGTGTTATTTTCTTCCGACATTTTCTTCTCCTGTTGGGATTCGTTAGAATCCTCATCCGGTGCATCACTAGCTATGTTCGAAGAATTATCTTCGTGCTTAGCCAGAGACTGACCGGCTAGATCTACACTATTGTTAAAAGTTTTTTTGAATTCTTCGTACTCGGTTTCTGAGTCAAAAGATTTTGCTAGAGAAAAAGTAGCTGCTTGATTGCATGGCACTGAAACGACTGAAACCTCAAACAACTCAGCATCCTTTATCCTTAATCCTCCGGTTTCCTGTATATGTTCAGCATCCTTGACTCGGAAACCGACGGAAAATGCGCCGAGAATGCCTTCTTTTACTAATTCACAAACATTAGCGGGTGCAGACTTGCTAATCTTTGCTTCAAGTTCTAATCCGTTTTCTGTAATACGTACTGATTTTGCTCTACCTATGGGACGGTCATAGTCATGGTTAAAAAGAATAATTGGGTTATTCTCAAAGTTCATTAAACCCCCTTTTGTCCAAGCCTCTGCATCAATAGCATCACCAGCTCTATCAATAGAGTTAGTACTGGCCATTCCCCGAATGGTTACACTACCATCTTCTTCCGTACCTAAGGTTTTAAACGTAGATGTTAAATTAAAAATCTTATTCATCATATGTCTCTTTAATTACTGGTTCTTGGTCTTTCATACCCTTAGCCAGTGCCTTGAGAGCGTCTAGCCCTTCTTGTGGAAACGTTTTAGTAGGCTCTGGCTTTATTTCTACATAAATATCCTTATGTATTCTTTCTGCCGCAGTTATAATTCTCTTCCAAGAAGTAAATTGCTTTTTTATCTGCCTACGTGGGAGGGCATTAGAAACTTGGTCTAAGTACTCTCTATATGTTGCTGGGCGTTTTGATATTCCATTCTCCTTACAGTCAGTATAAATCCTGTCTAGAAGTACTTTCTTTTGTCTGCTAGTGGCCATTTTATGTTACTCCTCTGTTTCCGGCTCTTTGGGTCTGCCACCAATAGAAGGATTTACCGCGCTTCCCGCTATATTTGCTGGTATTCTAATTTCATCTGCTTGATTCTGTTCAGTAGCTTCTAACTTCTCAAACCCGAGGTTCTCTCTAGCTTCATTAGGTGTTATTAATCCAGTATTAACTAATGAAGTATAAAAATTAGCTTGTTCTGATACTTCTGGCTGCAATGATACGATATCGGTAGTATCGGCAGTTAATTCATACCCAAAAAATCTCTCTAAGGACGAACTTATTTTTTCAACTATAGGCATAATAGTTTCTAGGTAATACATTCTCATATTAGGTTTCAAATTAGCATTGTTGCCAGAGTCTAACATGATGGGAGGTACACCCAGCGATTTTAGTATAATTTTTTCATTATCTGCGATAGCGGTTTGAAAGTCTAACTCTTTAAAGTTAGTATTATTAATAGTATCAATTTCCATGCCTCCATCTAGAATCATAGGCCTTTTTCCGCCACCGGAGGGATTGTACTGTTGCACCCAGCTAGAGATCATTATCTTTTTGAGTCTTTCGTTTAAAGTACTTGGGTGCTTGATGACTAGCCCCGGAACTGCGCCATTCTTAAAAAAGTTGTCCTGAAAGTTTCGCATACTATTGGTTAAAACCATTGTTCTGAGGGCAGGTCTAAGTCTTGAAGTTCCTCTATATATAGAGGAGAAAGAGTTCTCTTTAATATGGATAATTTGATTTGGTAAGAAGTCTTGCTCGTTGTTGTATGTGTACTTTTCCACATGAGTTGTAGAACTGGCGTGGATTATCATTTTACATGCAGGTAGGTGAAATAAGGATTCTGTAGCTTCGTCCCAGTAGATAAATATATTGCCATCAATAATATAGTCTACTATACAATTACGTCTAAACGTACTAACATCTTGGAATAAATTAGGTTGCTTATTGATTATTCTATCAACAGTAACTTTTCTTACGGCACTTGTTACTTTTACTATATTTAGAGACTCCCCAACTATAAAGTCGATTTCTGATACATCATCGACTATCATGTTAGTAGCCCTATTAACTACTTCTATTTTCTCATAAGCTTGTTCATACGTCCAGGTAGGCTCATCCGACGAAACTACTTTTTCGTTGAAATAAGGTTGAGCAGGATTTAATTTTTCTGTATCCGCTGCTGTATTCCAAAAATTATACCAAGCCAAAATTCTTTTTCCTTTGTATTCCTACCCATCTCTCTTGTTTCTTAGCTGTATGTAGTAGGGGATTTCTTCCATAAATGGAGTGAAGTTGTAAGTGATGACTATGGCATAAAGTTACTGTCCAGTCATATAGTTCTTCTATATGTTCATTAATAAACTCGTCTCTAAAACTTCTAATATCTTCCATATGGTAATTTTGTTCTTCTACCCATTTACTCAATAAAGGGCTAAGACTATGATAATGATGAAAATCTAACTTATCTGGGGTGCCACAAATAAAACATTCAGTACCTTTATCATACCTAGATTTAGCTTTATCTCTAACATATTTTACTGGATCTCTTTTAAGTTCATCCATATTATTTCTGAGTTTCCTTATTAATGGGCTCGCCTTATTTTACGAGTATTTTTTCGAAATCCTTAATTTTCATAAAAGAAATTATATACGCCAGAAGGTAGATTGTCAAACACTATTTTTTCGTAGGTGGACTTAAAAACTGATTACGCTGGTTGTATATGAATAAATTGCGTAACGTAAAGCATCGGCCATATGACTAGCCCTATTATGTACCGGCTTCTCCCGTAGTAGATTAGGGTTGGGGTCCCACTGATATTGATCTAAACAGTATAGTGTTTGTTTGCATTCCTTATCTACTAGTAGCCTGTTTTGTTCACAAACTACTGCAACCGAAGCTATTCCATCTAGCACGGACTTCTTAGCGTTAATAGTGGATATATTATAGTCTACCGCTAAGTCCATTTTTGTTTGTTGTGCTGCTGCGTCTATATAAAGATAATCTATTTTCCACTTGTCTATCAACCTATTGATTTCTTCTGCGTGTTGTTCTGTAGTTTTCTCAGCACTATAGTATTCCTCTACTATATGATAGATTTGGTTTTTATAATCATACGCTACTACGCACATAGCTGTAGGGTCTCTGAATCCTACGTCAATACCCCCAAAGATTTCAAAATTTTCTGTGTCTAATTCCGAGAAGTCCTCAACACATTCTTCCTGATTGAATTTCCATACCTGGCCTTCGAAAGTATTAAAGTCAGCTTCATATTCCTGCTTAAACTCTGCTTCGGACATAGAAATACGGGCTTCTTCAACGTCACTAGCAGACATTCGAGGGTTATCCTCGTAAGTAGCTCTTATTGAAGCCCACTGGGGATAAACATCATCAAATCCTCTGTTAAAAAGCTCAGAGAACCAATTATTCTTACCTCTAGGTGTGGATATAAATAATGCTTTTGAATTAGGCTTATCAAGTGTAGGGCGTAAAGCTACGTTGAATGCATCCATACCACTAGATAGTGCTGCTTCGTCAAAAATAATAAGGTCATAACTTCTACCTACACAACTGTCTACCTGATTTATAGACCCAATCCTAATACTTGAGCCATTACTAAGTTCGATTACTTTGTCTTTCGCATTGTCTTTATCAACTTCTAAGTCAAAGGTTTTTATTAAGTTTCTTTGTAGATCAAAAGAGATTTGAGATAACTGGTAGTTAGGTGCCATGATTAGAACGTTAGCACCTGGAACCAAAGATACTAGCTGGCCTATAATATTAGCGATATAAGTTTTCCCCTGCCGCCTTGAAATAGCAGCAGTTATGAATCTATACTTATCATAATTTATAGCATTAATGATTGCTATTTGGGAAGGAAGAGCGGTAATTTCTAATAAGTTTAAATATGGCTCCACAGGAAGTTTAATAAACCTGCTTTGTTTAGGGTACTCTACTATTTGATCACAAGGTATATCTGATCTACTTATTTGTATTGCCATATTGTTTCCTTAGTTATTATTGTTATTAGAATTTGTGCTTACATAAAGACCAAACCAACCTGCTCCTGCTGTTATTACGGCCCCTATTAGACTAGCTTGCTGAGTAGTGGGATTATCTAACGCTATAAACCACTCGAAAGCTTGAAATAAAATATATAAGTAGAAAGTTATGAATAATCTAGGAAAGGGCCTCCACTTGTCTATAGCTTCGGCCAATTCTTTTATCCTTTGAGTATTCATTACCACTTACTACGGTTAGCCCAGTACGCTGCGCTCATCTTACCTTTAGCTATATTTTTAGCGTGTCGGGCTTTGAAAGATCGCCTACGTGCAGCAGCTGATTTACTTTCCCCTTTTCTTTTAGGGGAGCCTTTTACACCTTGCTGCCCAAAACGAATAGTTTTAACCTTATTACCTACTTTAGCTACTACTACGTGGGACTTTTTCTTATGTCCAGGAGTACGCTTAGGCTTATTAAACTTAGATACACCCGCTCTTTTAAGGGCTGGGTGCTTTTTCTTCACTACCCTCTTCTTTTTTCTAGCCATTAAGGTTCTCTACTCTAACACTAGAGTCTTTCCTCTACGAGGACTTTTTAGACTTCTTCTTCTTCTTCCTCTTCGGTTTCTTGTTGTAGTGAGCCATAAGTATATTTCTCCTCTTGATCTTCTAGGTCGTTAGTTCCATTAATAATAGAATAATATTCTGCTGGTGAGATTTGTGTCTCCTCTCCTGAAGATAATTTCTTATAGTACTTACCCCTTCTAGCTCTAAGATTGCTCATTTATATTCCCCTCTCATTTCTAAATCTCGAACACGACTATCTAGTCCTCGGATAGTTGTATTCTGCTCTGCGATTATTTGTTGTGAATTATCGTCTTTAGTATTACTTACACCAATTTCGTAGTGCATCTCTGCTCTGAATTCGTCAAAGAGTTGTTGTTTTGCTGTTTGTTTTTCAGCTACTGAGTTCATTTGTTGAGATAGTTGTCCTACCCTTACATCCTGTAAGCTTACTAACCCAAATCCGAAAGAGCCTGCCAGAGCTATAAAAGTAAAGACCGCCCCTATTATAGCGGGATAGTTTACTCCTCTAGTATGCCTGTCTAGCATTATTTGCTCCAGCCTATCAATATTTTCTTGAATTCCAGATACCGCAGTTCTGTTAGCTAGTTCTATACGTTCTATAGAACTTTCTATATTATCTAGTCTAGCGTTGTAATAGGCATTAGTAGTACCTGTATCCATGCTATCGCTTTGCATAATTAATTACTCTACCGTTAGGTCTTTAGCCTCCTTGGAGCTATATTTAATGTTATTAATTAATTATTGTTATTTCCAGTCATTATTTTTTCTAGTAAATCTTTATAATTAGAACCACCAGGCAACCCGCTGCCACCTTCATTTATTTGGATATTTTGTTGTTTAGCTATAGTTACCTTTTCTAGGCTCTCTAATGCTTTTATTTCATCCATTCTCATTTTATGGGCCATCATCATGAGATCAGGCAAGTCTTTTTTAGTGTATTCTTGGGTTTCATCTGCTTCTGCTAGTTTGGATTGTATAATTGTATCCATAACACTAGCTATATTGTTCTTATTTCTCCACCCTACATCTAAGTAAACATTGTCTATGTATTTTTTTACTTCCCGTTTATTTAGTTGTTCAGTAACTTCAAATTGAGATATTTGAAGCTCTTGGGCCACGGCAGGGATATTCCCATATTGCAAATATAGGGATGCTACCTCTAAAGATTCGGGTGATATTATAGTTATTTCATTCGTCATGGTAAAATTATACTTCCTTGTAGTTATGAAGTCAAGATGTATTTTTAATTATGTTGTTGGAGGTAGCCTAGTATCTAGGTATTTTGTAGACGCGGCTGGGGCTGAGTATACTATAAGATTTTTAAGGTCAGCATAATGATTGATATAAAAAACTTTTGCACTTTCATCCATTTTTTCAAGATCAGAAGTTGTAATATCCACCCATTTTTCAATTGTATGACGCTGGCAGGCGAATTGGATTACGTTAGAAGTATAAGTACAGGGGAATTTTCCGATGCAAATTGATTTTATTTCTTTGCCATTACCCATAGTACCACTCATTTTTGTTCCAAATAAGTTTGTTCGTAAAAGATTTGCTCCTGTAAATAGGGACTCGGATATATCGGACCTACATAAGTCTACTGCCTCTAAGTTTGCTCCTGTAAAATTACAAGTAGTAAAAGTAGCCTCTGTGGCGTGTACTGATTTTAAGTTTGTCTTAAAAAAACAAGCTCCTGTAAAGTTCATTCCAGATAAGTCGCATAAAGTTAAATCCTGTAAGGAAAAATCTGCTCTATAACCTCCAGGTTTCCTCTCTTGCCAACGAGTATGTAGCTCTAAGACTGACTCTAATTCCTCTTGTGTTAAGGCTTTTTTGTTATAGTTAGGGTAGATTGTCTCTTGATTACTCACAGTACTTCTCCTGGGGCTATAGGCCACTTTACACCTTCTAGGTGATGTTCATTTGTAAAATCTAGGTCTCGGAGCTTTGATCTGTAAAGTGCCCACAGCTCCTTTTGTACAGGCGTTAAAGGGGAATCAGGCAACTGAGTCCAATCACATTCATAAAGTTTCGAAGTCCTTATAGCCTTTAGATGGTTTATAAGTTTATCTTGATCTAGTGCCCAGGAGCTATCCTTCCAATAGTGAAAATTAGAAGGGCGCCTATCTCTGTCTTTAAATTCGTTACTTCCAAAATCCCAATACCGAAGATCAAGTATATCTTCCATAGGTACATCTTCTTCGGTAGTAACCATTAGACAGCCATTATGATAAGACCTATCTTCTAATTGGTCTCTCCACCCAGGCTTCATACAGTGAGATATTTCTCCTGTTTCTTTTATAAATACATATATCATCTTTTCTTTCCTTTAAACATTCTTTGGGTCTGTAACGGTAATATCCGTTATTGTGCCATCAAAATTCAGGCAGGATAACCAAATTTCTTCATTCTTTTTATAGCCATGACAGTAATTAATCTGTTTTTCTGCATATACGTCGAGTACTTGTATTACCCCTCCTCCTTGCGATAATACTATAAATGCTAATATTGTTTGTAACATCCTTGGTCTCCTTTATCTAAGATCTAAGCGCTATTATCATCCAACCCATTGTATGCACTGGAGTAGTACTATAGTCAGGCTCGCTAGGCGTTATATAGTATAGGTCAATCCGATAGTTATAAATGCGTACAGTTGAGCCATCGATTAGATAGCAGCTTCGTATTTGTTTAGCCCCAGCACTCGTACCTCCTGGAGGTCCTAGGTTATCCTCAAGTCTAGTAGAATTAACACAGCAATAAAGATCAGCAGCAGAGAGACCTAAATCCGATAGAGCACTTGTACAATCTATCTCGGTAACAGTATCGTCTGACTTAATCCCAGAAGCAATAATTTCAATAGAAGATGAGTTTAAGTACCTGCTATCAAAAATTACGTCACTCGCAGAGTCTAATACCTGTAAGCCCCAGTCACCCGCTGGCGTTCCGGATGCAGGGAGAGTGTCTAATGTAAAATACGAAACTGCATTCATTGAATCGGCGTTCGCCCACTCTGTACCAACAGTATTTAACCCAAATCTACCCGTACCCCTAGCAAAAACTAGGTCTGTATTAATAGAAATGGCGGCTCCAGGGGTTCCCGTTGCAAGTGAGGAAGAAACATACCCCTGCTTGTAAGACCTCTCAGAATTTATTTGGTAAACGTTGTCTGAGTTAAATACTTCTATACCATATGTCATAATATTATGCCTTATATACCCAGTAATCTACTGTTACTGTGCCTTGAACAGCTACAGGAGGCCCTGTGAAATCCACTGAGATCGTTAGATTATTTGCACTTATACTATAGCTCTCTCTAATTACTTGATTAATACTTGCACTTGATGAGAGAAATACAATAGATTCTCGTTCACCTGCGTCTGTAAGACCGGGAATAGCTACAACAGATGAATTTGTACCTGAGTTATTACTAATGGCCACGGACCCCGAGGCTAGGAATACAGAGGCCTTTGATTGCGTGCCAAGCAAAAAGGTTCCTGTATCATTATATACTTCAAGTCCATAGGTTCCTGTCCCCGGCGTAGGAGGGGTTACTCCTCCCCCTTCTTTTACAGATACAAAACCTGCTACATCAGAACTATCACTACCGCCCAAGTTATCTGTAGCAGTACACTTAAACCCATAGGTTTCATTCAGGTCTACAGAGGTGAAGGTCTGTGTTACTGTAGCGGCCGCAGTATTCAATCCCGTGTACTGAGGAGCACTAAGGGTAGGGGGAGTGTCATCTAATGAGAAAAGGTTTAGACCGGTTATGGTACCTGTACCAATAGAAGCGGTACCTGTAATTGTAACTAGAGTTCCTGCTCCTATACTTTCTACAGGGTTTGTTGTACAGGTCAAGGTCATAGGAAACGTTCGGGTACGAATAAAAGATGTATCAGTAGCGTACCAATAATTATCCCCTGCATTCAGACTAGGTCTTCGAATCCATACATAATAAGTAACTGAGTCCCCGGAGTTTGCTAGACCTGCGGAGTCTTGAACAGTAAGAGATATATCTCCTCCAGTCCCTGCCTGTGCAGACCCTTTTGCTCCAGGCGGTTGGCCACTGGTTTCGCCTATTCCACCGAGAAAGTTCCCGCCTGTGCCATCATCGGTGCTTATAAAATAATCAAAGTTTAGTATTGTGTTTGTGATTGTAACATCAAAGGTGTCCGTCTGAGTATCGTCGTTAAATGGGGTTGTCCCGGTACTGTCTGGTGTGAAGTCTACGTCTATAAAAGGACTACCTCCGCCCACCCCAGTATTACTACCGCTTTCAGCGAACGCTTTAAATCTAAAAGTACTAGCAGTTTGACCAGATAAGCCATTTATATTAAAGGAAAAATAGGTTCCGGTAAAAGACGCTGTAGAAGTGCCAATGCCGGAGTTAGTTCCAATCCAGTTCGCATTTGCCCAAACACTATTTTCATCATTATCCTCATTAACCCTTACTATATCAATACCACCGCCAAAGGTAGCATTTGCGGTACCCGTTGCTTCAAAAGCTGGGGCCCACCCAGGACCCACTATGGTAATAGAAGTGTTGGAGGTTCCTGTTGCTGTCTCAGCAAAGTCGTTACCAACAGTACCGAGTTTAAAAGTATTGGACGGTGATCTAGCTAAGTCGTAAGTAGCTGCTACAGCGCTACCTTGAACAACACAATTATTCCAACTGTCATCTCCGCCATTGGCTGTAACCCTTTGCCCTTGTACTTTATAAAATACATACTCTCCTGATACAGGAAGTTCCTGAGGATATGATAAAGTTATATCTCCATTTCCCGCTCTATTTCCTTGACCGTCGTTAGGAGATTGGTTAATATCTACTAATCGAGAACGATAATTAGTAGTTGCAGAACCGTCTGAGATTGTTAAGGTATAATCATTGGTATCATTATTAAGAAGAATACCTAAACCGAAATCTCCGCTGAGAGTGACGCCTAAATCAGGGTTGAGATACGGGAAATTTTCTGTAAAGTCCGAGTCTGAAAACACGCCACTGTTTGTATTAGTATACCTTACTGAGTAAGTATAAGGGTCTCCTCTAGTTCCTGAGTAAGCCCTCGTAGTAGTGAAAGATCCTCCTCTCGCATATGTCACCGATGACCCTGTAGGTTCGGAAGTATCTGCTGTTATAGTAGCAGTGGCAGTGGGAGACGAAGTATTCGCATAAGTCACGATCGGAGTATCTGGAGCCGAGAGAAATTGAACTATGGAACTCTCTCCATTATTCCCAGCGGTAATAGTCTGCCAAGAATCATCTCCGCCATTGGCGATGCTCTGTTTTCCCTCAATTACATAATATGCAATTTCTCCCTCTATTTGAGGGACTTCGTTAAGGCTGGCATTCAACCCATTAAATGTGCAAGCAAAACTCGCTGTAGTTCTTGAGCCATTTTCGTTACTTGTTGCTACTGTTCTGATAGTAGAGTTAATACTTCCATTTGTAGAAGCTCCATCAGTCCTAACCCTATAATCCGTAGTGACCCCGAGTCCGGTAGTTCGAAGTTCTACATTTGAAGTTCCTGTGATGATTTGATTAAAAGTCTGTGTGTTGTTCTGGTAAGCAAATAAAGGAGTCAGGGTGGTAAGCTCTGGCCCAATTATTGGAACAGTAAAAGATGATGATGATATAGTACCTCCACCCGTTCCGGTAACGGTATTATAATTTCGAGCGGAGTAGGTATATGAGGTATTTCTTTGAACACTTTTTACATTATTAGTAC
>OCVR010002425.1_pt1 | contig 13986 bp, 15 predicted proteins | sample 1539091 | NCBI WGS metagenome assembly OCVR01 (sample SAMEA3355530, study PRJEB22509) | marine metagenome | biome: marine; feature: coastal ocean; material: water | place: USA | collected 2010-08-07 | depth 16 m | reverse complement strand
TTTATTTACTTCCAGTTTTAGTTACGATGAAAGAATGTTAATGCGACGTTTGTGGCGGCGCATCAATATACCGCTGATTGCGTTTCCTGAATGTCGCCACTCGGCGCTGTATGCTGTCTATCAATGACGGGTTGGCTGTTCTGTAGTTTTCGCGATTGCTGCGTTGAAGTGCTAACCAAGTGTCTATATTACTTGAAGTCAGCTGATTGCCGAAATCGTCGACTCGCTGTCCGGATACAATATCCAGGATCCGGTTCCCCGTATTGACGTGGGGGTGGGCAGAGTCATAAAACCAATGGGGCAAGGTCTCATCGTTAACCGGTTCTGTACTGACCTCGCTATAGCCGTTGAAATCCCACAAAGGGAAAGGTTGGCTGTTCTGAGCAGTGGCGATCTGTTCGTTGATAGTGACTAGTTGGCGTTTCCAGTATTCAAAATTGGGCCACAGGCCGACGTTATCGAGATTCTCCAGTAGGCGGGCGTGAACGGGTAATATGACAATGGTCATATCCAGATTGTGTTCCCGAGCCATTTCTAGCGTTGCTTTGAAATAGGAAAAGGATCGATTGGGCGTTGATGGTGTTTCGTGCAGTGAGAATCTGCCATTAGCTGGTAGAAACCAGTTTTGACGTAAATATCCGTTTTCCATTTGGGTAAACGCCTGCTCTGATTGCCGGTCATTGGCAAAAGATAGATCCCACCGTCCGTTAGGGAGGAGTGTCGTGAAAGGAATGGCCCCGGACTCTGCAGCAGATTGCTTACGCATTGTGCGGACACTGTCTCGGGTAGCGTAGTAGCTCAGTAAGCTTGCACTGAGGTCCTCCACGGCCTGCTGCATAAATCGAACAGTGCCATAGGCAGTGCGTCTGCGAAATGCCTCAGTGACGCTGGAGGGCAGCTCGTAGTAGGTGTTAAAGGAGAAGAAATCTATGAAGTAATAGACGTGCTTCACTGGCCTGGACGCGATAGTGGATCGCAGCTTGAGGTAATCGTATTCAGGCGTGCCGCCGGGAGTGGCGTAGTTATAAAACCCCCGTTCACTGAGCAATGGATGGCTGGGGTCAATCGCTCTGCCAGCTCGCGAAGAGCCCAGTACAAGATTGGCATTGTCGCCGGTATAAAAATGATAGGGTTTGGTGACGGCTAACTGATAAAAGATATCGGTTTTCTTCTCGTTCAGACCCGTGATGGCTGGAGTATGAAATAGCTGATAGGGGTCGATAGCGGCGTTAAACCCAGCCAGAAGCCCAAGGAAAAACAGGGCGAAGCAAGCCGTTCTGACGATGTAGTGATGGCCGTTACTCATAGCATTGACGTATCAACGTGTGGCTTTGCGTCTTTTACAGTATAACGAGAATTGACACAAAGTACCCGCGCAGGGGCGTTGGCCTTGTCGCGTTAATAAGCTCTGATACTAAGCAGCTGCAGCAATGCCACTGTATGGATTGAGATAAACAATCGAAAAGCTGTTTTTCTACAAGTTCTATCGGTTGAATCGGGCCGTGGTGAGTGCTGGCGACGCTAGCCATCAGCTTGCATATTGTCGTCGCTCCAGTACGCCTTCATGCTGTTGACCTTTCCTTGCTCATTGAACTCAAATACATCGATGATATCGATAGCAATTCCAGGCATCTTGACCTGAAAAGGAAAAGCGACTGCGCTGCCGGCGCAGCGCGGTTCACCACTGAGTTCCAGTTTTGCGCCTGAGCGAAGGGCATCGTCATAGAATTCACAGATCGCATCGATTCCGTTGTGTGTCTCCGTGCCAACAGGGTCTTCCACGCAGGCGTCATCAGCATAGATGTCTCGGATAATGTTGATGTCCTGCTTGTCGAACGCTTCGACGTACTTGTGCACCATGGTGATCATTTTACTGTGGTCCATTGTATTACCTCTGTTTCTCAGTAGCCGTTGAGTGTTGCGTAGCGATCCTTGTGGTAACCGGTATCTCCGAATATTTGCATGGCACTGCGTGCTCGCTTCAGAAAAAATCCGATTTCCAGATCATCGGTAACACCGATGCCGCCGTGCATTTGTACTGCCTCATTGGTCACCAGTTTGACCAGCTCGTTGAGGCGTGACTTGGCGAGGCTGGCCATGACTGGCAGCTCCTCAGGAGAGTCGTCCACGCTGGACAGTGCCTGCAACAGAACCGAGCGGCTCAGCTCCAGTTCGGATTGTATGTGGGCGGCGCGATGTTGCAGCGACTGGAATGTACCGATGAGTACGCCAAACTGCTCGCGTTCCTTCAGGTAATTGACGGTGCGTTCAAAGGATTCCAGTGCGTACCCCATCATTTCTGCCGCCAGCGCTACTCTGCCACGGTCCAGTACTGGCTCCAATACGCTCCACCCCTCTCCAACCTTGCCAAGGATGTCGCTCGCGGTTACGGTGACATTGTTAAGCTCGATATTGGCTGCATTCCGGCTATCGGCCATTATGGTTCGCGTTCGCGTTACGCCCGGCGCATTTCCGTCCACTAGGAATAGACTCAGTCCGTCCGTCTCGCGTGCATCACCGTGGCTACGTGCGACGACGATAAGCCTGTCGGCATTGTGTCCATCAAGCACAAAGCACTTACTGCCATTAAGAACATACCCCTCTTTCTGCTGATTGGCAGTGACCCCAATATGATTGGGACGATGGTGGTGGGTTTCCTCCAGCGCCAGTGCAAAGGTCATTTCCCCTTGCGCGATAGCTGGCAGCAGGGACTGTTTCTGCTCTTCGCTGCCACCCAACAAGATGGCAGAGGCGCCAACCACACCGGAGCAGAGCAGGGGCGATGCCGTCAGTGTTCGGCCAGCTTCCTCGATAACTACGCCCAAGCCGAGGAAGCCAAAATCCAGTCCACCGTATATTTCCGGCACTATGATGCTGGCCCAACCCATTTCCGTCATCTCTTGCCATAACGCCGGGTCGTAGCCGATAGCGTCGCGCTTGTCGCGCAGCTTGCGCAGCGCCTCCACTGGCGCACGACTGCCGAGAAAATCTTTGGCGGTCTCTTGCAGCAATCGTTGTTCTTCGTTAAGTACCAGTGCCATGTATAAATGCTCCTAGGGCTGTGGCAATTCAAGAATTTTCTGGGCGACCAGGTTGAGCTGTACTTCGCTGCTGCCGCCGGCGATGGTCATCGCCTTCGACATGGCCCATAAGCGCAGCGTGTCGATTTCCTGCTCAGTAAAACCGTCCCCCTCCCAACCCAGACCGCGACTGCCCAGAATCGCCAGAAGTAGCTCACTTTTGGTTTTTTCTGCTTCTGTACCCACGTATTTCATTACCATAGGCGCTGCACTGCGCATGCCCGCTGCTTTTTCCTCGAAGGTGCGGAAGTGAGTCAGTGCCACCGCCTGCATGAGCATATCGTAGTCTGCGAGATCGCTGCGCAAACGCGCATCAGCGATTTTACCGTCTTCGAATTCCAGATATTCTCTGGCGGCTTCATTGGGGGTGAGCACTTGGCGAGGGCTCTCACTGCCCATTTCGGACATGAGCTTGCGTTCATGCACAAGCAGAGCCTTGGCAACCGACCAACCTTTGTTCAGTTCGCCCACAAGATTTTCTTTGGGTACTTCGACGTTGTCGAAAAAGGTCTGGCAAAACTCGGATTCGCCGCTGATCAACTCAATGGGTGTTGTGCTGACGCCGGGGTCATCCATATCGATCAGCAGGAAGCTGATACCCTCCTGTTTTTTTACGTCCGGGTCGGTCCGTACAAGGCAGAATATCCAGTCGCATTTATCAGCGGTGGTGGTCCATATTTTGCTGCCATTGACCAGGAAGTGATCACCCTTATCTTCAGCTTTACATTGCAGGCTGGCCAGATCTGATCCAGCGCCTGGCTCAGAGTAACCTTGGCACCAGCGGTGCTCACCGTTCACGATCGCTCTGATATGTTGCTGCTTTTGTTCTTCGCTGCCGTATTCAAGTACGGCTGGCCCTAGCATCCACAGTCCCAGGCCAAACAGGGGCGTGCGTGCGTGAATGCGCTTCATTTCTTCTTTGAGTACGCGCCCCTGTTGCGGCGAGAGACCACCGCCGCCATAGGGGGTGGGCCATTCGGGTGCGGTCCAACCCTTGTCTCGCATGCGCTCGAACCAGGTCTGGGCATCTTCGCTGGGAAAACTCCCCTTGCGGCCACCCCAGTACTGCTGTTCTGGCGTGATGGGTTGACGCTGCGAATCTGGACAATTTGCCGTCAGCCATTCGCGGGTGTCCAGTCGAAACTGTTCAAGGTCTTCCATGTCTGCTCCTGGGCAGGTGGTGTTATGGCTCTGGGAGATAAAGTCCGGAGCGCGCTATTGGGTGATGCCCGTATGATACGGACGCGTTTGCGGCAGATAAAGGTACACCAGCGCCAGTTCGGCGCAATGGCCTAAAATGTCAGCCTGCGGTGATGAAATCCGCCAGTCCCGTGCGCTCTGTCAATTGTACTGGGACGGTATATTGCCTCGAACCGGTCCGTTTGACCACACGCGCCGTCGCGGGCATTCTGCCTTCCTGAATAAGTGGAGGCATTATGCAAAGACTTGAGGGCAGGACGGTTCTGGTAACGGGGGCCGGCAGCGGCATAGGGAAGGCGAGCGCACTGCGGATTGCTAGCGAGGGCGCCTCGGTTTTTTGTGTAGACCTCAATGGAGATGCGGTAGAGGCCACTGCGGCGCAAATCCGGAGTGCGGCAGGCGAGGCGACCGCCTGCACTGGCAACCTGGGAGACGAAAGCAGTGTTAATGATACGGTAAAGGCGTGTATAGATCGGTATGGCAGTTTGCACGGTGTGGTGAACATGGCGGGTATATTGCGTTTTGACGACACCGAGCAGCTGCAGGCCAATCACTGGCAAAAAGTCATCGATGTGAATCTCACTGGTACTATGTATCTCTGCCGCGCGGCCCTTCCTCATCTGGTGCAGACTCAGGGGAGCATCGTGAACGCTGCGTCTACTGCTGCATTGCAAGGCCTGCCCTGTGGTGTCGCATACTCTGCCAGTAAAGGCGGTGTATTGGCAATGACCCGCAGTATCGCTGTGGAGTATGCCAAGCGCGGCGTGCGGGCAAATTGCGTCTGTCCTGGTGATATCAACACAAGTATGACAGATGGTATCGGGTTTCCTGAGACAATGGATTTTGACCTCATGCCCCGCATCATGTCTCTGACTGGCGCGAAGTCGCCAGAAGTGGTGGCAGGTGTTATTGCCATGTTGATATCGGATGATGGTATCCACATCACAGGTGAAGATATTCGGGTTGACGGCGGCACTTTGTCCTGAGCGGGCCGTGGGGCAGCGTTACTGTGAGTCCGCCAGTTGTACGCGGAACAGGTGCTTGCTGTCATTCCTGCGAGTTTCTATTTCAATATGATCTCCGCTCTTGCGGGATTCCAGTGCACTAAAGTAATCATCCTGGCTGCGAATGGGCTTGCCATTGATCGCTATAATGATGTCCGCCAGCTCAATCTCTCCGCGGCCATTGTGGAATGCACCTGCCATACCTGCTTTGTGCGCGGGTGAACCGGGGGCAATATGGATAACGGGCAGGCCCTCGATCCGGTAGCGTTTAACCCAGTAGTCGCTCGCTAATTCGATTCCTGCGGTGGGGCGCAGCACACGGCCATAGCTAATCAGTTGTGGTACCACATTGCGCACGGTATTAACCGGGATAGCGAAACCGATACCTGCGCTGGCGCCGCTGGGACTGTAGATAGCTGTGTTCACACCAACCAGCTGCCCGAGGGAGTTCAGTAGCGGCCCGCCGGAATTTCCGGGATTGATGGCGGCATCGGTCTGGATAACGCCACGAATCTTGCGGTTGCCTGCAGCGCGAATCTCCCGGCCTAGTGCACTCACAATGCCGGTTGTCAGTGTGGTGTCCAGGCCAAAAGGGTTGCCAATGGCGAGGACCTTGCGTCCCACGGTCAGCTCTGTAGAGTCCCCGAGAGGAAGCGTGATGAGGTTGTTGGGCGGTTCCTTTATTTTCAATACAGCCAGGTCTTTCTCCGGTGCCTTACCGACAATCATTGCATCGTACCGTGACCTGTCCTGCAAGGTAACGGTCAGCTTTTGTGCACCAGCGACCACGTGGTAATTAGTGACAACCAGTCCGCTTTTGTCCCAGATAAAACCGGTGCCACTACCGCGAGGTATTTCCATAATGTCCAGGCTGAACAGCCGGCGGCGCAGCGCTGTATTGGTGACATAAACTACCGCAGGGCTTGCCTCGCGAAATATCTCCATGGTGTTGGTTTCGTCCTCAGTGGCGAAACTCAAGTAGTCTGAAGCCTGCGCGGCGGCCATGGCCGTACTGAACACAGTGAGGCAGGCAAGGAAGCGGATGATTGTGTGCACGCGCGCAGCCTAACTCTCGGGAAATGCCGCGATAAAGGCGTTGATGCGTTTGGCATTAGCGCCTATATCTCCCTTTCCTACGCGGGATACAGAGCGCAGGTCAAGCAGGCTGCCGCCCGGCAGCGGGCGAATCCGGATCACCACGTCATCCTTAAAAGCCATGAAACTGGTGGTATCGACGGCCTCGATAATACCCGCGCCTCGATCTTCGTGATAAATCTCCCACTCCAACTCGCGCACGACGACCAGCGCGCGATCGAAAGCCGCACTCGGTGCGAGGGAGCTCTCAAGTCCTGAAAGCTCTGGGTAAGCATCTCTTTGTTGCAGAATGCTATCGGGCTTGATAGCCAGTGTATTGCTATCCGGACCACGCGCCTGCTCTGCCATTACAAACAACGGCGGCTCATCTGTGTCCGTGGTGATATCGTGAATAGTGGGGTAGTCACCCGCACTAAGCATGGTAATAAACAGCAGGGTTCCGGGAAAGGAAAACAGCATGTTGAGAGTGATATTGGTGCGCCAGGCAGCCATGCGTGGCATAACGAGCAGCACGATGGCAACCACTAACAGCAAAGTACTGCCAAGGATTGCTATAGCGTAGATCAGCAGTGCAGGCTGCCAAGCGCCAGTGCGGGCAGCCAGAACGGATACGGGCAGTATTAACAACATGGCCAGTGACAGGTAGCCGGTCCAGTTGACCAGACGCGGTGCTTTACTTGATGATGATTCCATGATGATTCTCCAGTTTTCGCCAGACCGGCAGTCAATCAGAAGAATACTACTGGTCTGCCCAGCTGGCGAGCCCCTGAATGGTTCAATTGGGCAGCCCTAGGCAGTGTTTGCGCGACGTCAGTTTGAGTCATGGCGGGCCATCTGATTAACTGGCGCGCAACTATCAAGAGCCGCTGGATGCAGCGGGCATACTGCGGCTAAAACAGGAGAAACAATCACTATGGCTAGAGTAGACGGCAAAGTCGCAATTGTTACAGGGGGTGCCAGTGGTATGGGTGCAGCAGATGCCGAGGTGCTTTCTCGCGAGGGGGCCAGTGTTGTGGTTGCCGATCTTAACGAGGCCGATGGCCGCGCTGTTGCGGAGCGCGTTGGAGGTAATGCCGTATTCATGAAGCTGGATGTGACTGACGAGGCAAACTGGCAGCAGGTGATTGCCCGTACCGTGGAGAAGTTTGGCAGGCTCGATATCCTGGTAAATAATGCAGGCGTGCTCGCTGTGGGAACAATTGTCGATACCACCCTGGAGTCCTGGCGGATGATAAATGCGGTTAACAGTGAAGGCGTTTTTCTCGGTTGCAAGCATGCTATTCCCGCGATGGTGGAATCGGGCGGCGGATCGATCATTAATATGTCCTCTGTCGCAGCAATTCATGGTCAATCATTTGTCGCTGCCTATACGGCGAGTAAGGGTGCTGTGCGGGCGCTTACAAAAAACGTTGCGATGTATTGCAAGGAGCAAAAGAACGGTGTGCGTTGTAACTCGATTCATCCGGATGGTGTTGCAACCCCGATGATTGTGAAAGTCGCAACCGGCAAGGATACGGCCAGTGAAGAAGACATTGAAAAGCTGCGGCATGTCGAGAACATCTGTGAGCCTGTAGATATCGCCAACCTTGTTCTGTATCTGGCATCTGATGAGTCGCGTTATGTGACTGGCGCTGAGATGTTGGTAGATAACGGCTCTACCATTACGCCGCCTGTTGGCGTGTAGCAGGTTCGCTACGATGGAGAAATGGATCTATCCACTTTGGAAGCGCTCCGGTCAGACGGCTGATGAACTGCGCGACACCCTGTTGGCTGAGCTCTCTCCCAAACTGACCTCGCGGATCGACGTCCACGGACTGCGTATCTGTGTGGCCGATAGTGCGGTCTCTGCGGCCAGCGGAAGGCGTATGGAATCCTGCACACCCGTGCCGGACGCTATGCTATCGCTATGGGTCGATTTCCGCGGTGTGGCCCCGGCTTGGGAAGCGCTGGTCGATCAATATGTGGCGCGTAAAACCGCCTATCTCGTGGCAGAAGCGGAGCCTTTGGTCAGCCAACTGCGTCATCCGTCGCAATCGGGCGAGCGGGTTTATGGTATGTGCCAGGTGGTGTTCCTGTCCTCACCGGCGGATATGGAGCGGGAAGATTTTCTCGCGACCTGGAAAGACAGTCATACGCAAGTGGCGATTGATACCCAGTCGACATTCGGCTATCGCCAAAATCTGGTGGTGAGAAGGCAAGAGGGTGACGCACGCCACTGTGACGCCATCGTAGAGGAAAATTTTCCTCCCGAAGCTATGAAGGATGACCATATATTCTATGCGACAGGGGGTGATAAAGATCTGCTGAAACAGCACATGCAGGCAATGATGAACAGTTGCACGCGCTTTATTGACTTCGCGAAAATCGATGTAATTCCGATGAGTGAGTACCTCATGGAGCCCCTGCTAGAGGCCCGTTGACGCGATCGTTAGGTGACTAATGATTGACGATGTCGGTGTCTTCGTCTTTGCGCCAGAGAATGTGCTCATCTTTTTCTTGCGTGATGTGACGCATGAAAACGGACATGAACAGTATCGGCACGATAACGAACATCACGAGGAAAATAGCAGTAACTTCTAATAGTAGGCTAAACATTTTTAGCTCCTGAATATCCGAAAGTGGATATGCGTCGATTTCAGGAACAAGGTTAATGCTGATCGGTTGCTTTTTCTATCCGCCTGACGATCTAAACGGAAGTTTACTTTAAATGTTGTGCAGACGGCTGCGGTGTGTGCTCACTGTGTCGACTGCGAGTCGCGCGCCAGGGTGTGTGTTGAGTCAGCTGGCGTGATGCGGCGGAACCGGCTTACTGTCGGCCCGCTTGCAATGCTGTGATCCTGTCGTTTAGAGGCGGGTGGGAACGAAAAAGCCCGCTGAGGCCTTCCTTCAATTGCTCGCTAATACCGAACGCCGTCAGTTCTCCGGGTAAATCCTGCGGTTGGTCCTGTTCCATTTGCAGACGCTGCAAGGCCGCGATCATATCGCCCGGCGAGGCTAGAGTGGCACCCGCGCAATCTGCCCGGTATTCCCGCCAGCGGGAAAACCAGAACACAATGGCGCTGGCCAGCACACTGAGAACCATTTGCGCGACAATAGTCACTACAAAGTAGCCGATACCGTAGCCCCGCTGATTGCGAAACACCAGCCGGTCGACCGTATGGCCAATAACACGTGCAAGAAAGAGCACAAACGTATTTACTACACCCTGTATCAGGGTGAGTGTCACCATATCGCCGTTGGCCACGTGGCCAATTTCATGCGCCAGGACAGCCCGCACCTCGGCGGGCTTGAAGCGTTGCAGCAGGCCGACACTCACGGCGACCAACGCGCCGTTGCGATTCCAGCCGGTGGCAAACGCATTGGCTGAGTCGGAGGGAAATATCCCGACTTCAGGCATACCTATTCGCGCCTCATCCGCAAGGGCTTTTACGGTATCTATCAGCCATTGTTCGTCTGTGTTGCCTGGGGTTTCGATAATACGAGTGCCGGTCCCGCGCTTTGCCATCCACTTCGACAGGAACAGCGAAATTAGCGAGCCGCCGAAGCCAAACAGCGCGCACATGATGAGCAGCGCCCCCAGGTTGAGGTCCACGCCATTCTCCGCCAGGATGCCCTGTAGCCCCAGCAGGTTGAAAACAATGCCAACCAGCACAAGAACAGCGACATTGGTGGCAAGAAACAAAAGTATTCGCATGACGTAATCCCTCTGGACCTCCTGTCAGTCTAATGGCGCGGTAGCCTTCAATGGTTCCCGCTTACAATAAACCCGCGATCAGGCGTCGGCCGCGCTGGCTGCTGCTTCCTCAGCCGGTGTCTCCTGCGTTACGCCCTCCTCGCCGCTGGCTGTGTCTTCGTCCGACTCGTCTGGCAGCAGCGTATCACTGGGTTGAACTACTGGCTCACCCCGATCATTTATGGCCACGGCGAGCACCTCCCCGCGCAGTTCAATATCCTTTGAGCTCAGCTCGAACAGCGTATTGATGGCTTCGTCTTCGTGAGAAGAGTGCAGCACCCTGCGGGGGTCTGTGCCATCCACCCAGTGCTTCTTTTTGCCCCAGTAATGGCCCAACTGGTTACGCACAACAAATACATTTAAATCAGCCATAAATAGGGGGTGTCCTCGTGAAAGCTGGGCGAGAGTGTAAACAACCCGACGGCTCGAATCCAGTTGCAGTTTCAGCCGAGAAGTATGTCCTTGGCGCGGTTAATCTGTGCTGCGAGGTAGTCATTGCCTCCCCGGTCAGGGTGCAGTTTCTGGATCAACTTGCGGTGTGCATCGACGATTTCCGGCTCGCCGGCATCATCCTCCAAGCCCAGAACAGCGAGTGCTTCCTTGCGGTCCATGGGTTGCGCGGAAGGGCTTTGTCCTCCAGGCGGGTTATCAAAGGGCGCCTCGCCTGGAAATTTCTGCTCCAGATAGCTAGACAAAAGGCGCGCAGAGTCGGCATCTTCTGCCTGACAGTAGCGATAGAACTCCTCGAGTTGCTCGCGCTTCATTTCCGCGAGCCGCCAGTCCTTGAATGCGCCCTGCAGTATCTCCCCCTGCAGCTCTCCGCTATCGTGATCAAGGTGCATGCGCAACAGCGGCGTTTCCACAGTGGAACTTTGGCCAGCGCCGAGTGCCCCTTTACCCCTGAGGCCCGCGAGCATGGGGAAAAAACGCATCAGCAGTGGCAGCGCCTGGCGGGCGGTCACGAGCAGGGCAGTGATAGCAGCCCCCACCCAGTGCAGACGCCCGGTCAAGGCGAGGATCGCTGTAGCGAAAAGGGCGACCCCGAGGCCAAGTTTGAAATACTCGCTCCTGCGCTTATGCGGAGGTAGGGCTTGCACCCGGCGGACCAGCAGGTAGACAACGGCGACTACCGCCATTAGCAGTATCAATCGGGGCACAGCATTTCTCAGTGGTTCAGTTGGCGAAGGAGTAGTTTAGCACTGTCACCCTCAAGCGTTTCAAGTGCAGTGCGACCGCCCCTTGCATAGCTTGCTACCGCACCCAGTAGGCCAGCCAGTATTTCTGCACTGTGTGCATCGAACCGTCCCCAGGCGCCGCCACTGAGTCGAGCCATGCTTTGCAGGCACTGTTCGACCGCGCTGTCATGACCTTCCTGAAACAGGAACAGGGGAAGTTTTAGCAGACCACACTGGCCTGCGAGTTCGCACAAGGTGTCTGGATTTTCCTCGAGGGCGTCACCAATAAACGCCAGAGCCTGCACGGGCATGCGGTTATGCTCCTGCAGAGCGTGGCGCAGAAGTCTGGCGATCTGTGTATGCCCACCTTCGCATTGTACCGTGCCCATGAGACGCGCCAGTGCATCGCTGTCCGTTAACCAACGGCTGGCCTGAAGCTCTCCGAAACCTCGATAGTAGCAAAGCTGCACGGCGAGAGAGTTGATCTTGCCACTGGCTCGGAACATCGATTGCTGCAGGTGGCTGGCGCGGTCCCAGGTGGGCTGACGTGAGGCGGTAGCGTCGATGGCGAAAATAAGCCGGGGCTGTCGTTCCACGAATTCAGTGATGTCCCTGCTTTTTTGCAGGAACTGTGCAATGTCCCCTGAGGTCGACCGGCGAGCGGGTGGTTTAGCCATACAGGATCAGTTCGCTAGGGTTTCAGGCGGTTGACTGTTCGTCGATTTTGCTAATTTTTTGCAAATCATTGAGATCGTGACAGCGCTCGCGTAATTCTGCAATTATCTCTGACAGCTCGTCCAGGCTCAACTGGTCTGCCGCAGGAGTTTCAGCCAGTTGCCAGAGCTTGCGGCTCGAGAGTTCCTTCGGGTTGATCCGGGTTATATTCATTGGCGTTTCTCACACATTTTTTCTCGCTCGGGATTATAGTCCAGATGGGGATGTGGGATATGCCCCGTTCATGTTAATTCTCCAGCAGCACCCGTGTCATGCAATTCAGCTGTCTTTGCTGGCAAAGGGGAAGGGGGCCTCGCCCGTGAAGACGGGCCCAGTGAGCTCGGGGGCGTCGTCGCCTGTCCAGATGGGCAGTTCGAAGCGGGCAGTATACCGAATGGCGGGGGGGGTCTCGAAGTCCCTCGTGCAGTCTTCCAGCGCCTTGTAGACTACCGTGACGGCTTTAGCATCCATATGCGCCAGTCCGTAGCCGTTAGTGGTGGTGTCCATGTACTGCAGACCGGTGTTGGCGGGGTTTGGGCCCAGCCAGCGCGCCAGCGTATAAGAACTGCTGCGGCTGTATGTCATACCGGCCAGAACGCCCTGTAACATGGTGATATGCCAAACCGGTTCCAGCTCCTCCCCGTCTTCACGGTACACCAGACGAGAGAATTCCCCATGGTCACCTCGGGCAGCTTCGACAATATCGCTGAAAACAGGTGATGAGGAGATCCCTCCAATGGTGAAATCAACCGCGACGGGCGGAGTATTGGGCTCGCTGGCCGAGCGGTTTATAGTGCCGGCGGCATGCAGGTGGTGATCGCCAGAAAATGAAACGATTCCGCTAATACCGCGCGCCTCAACCTGATCCATCAGTACCATTTGCTCGTGGGGGTATCCCGCCCATCCATCGATATTGATAATCGAGTCCTCATAATCCAGGAAGGGTAGCGAAGAGGTATCCAGTCGCATCGGAATCAGGGGCATGGCGTTGCCCCACAGCTTCCAGGTGGCCGTCGAGCCGCCTAGCGTGTCAAGCAACCACTCTCGCTGCTGTCGCCCCAGCATACTGCCCGGAGCCCGGTCGCGAGCGGCATTGGCTGTGTTGCCGTCGCCATAGGGCAGAGTCGCGGGGGGATTGCCGCCATTGTAGGCAGCGCCCTCATCGGCAATGGTAACAAGCTTTACTGTGTCCATGGGTAGCCCAAGGGACTCGCTGAGGCCCGGCGCGAGGCACGCGGGGCTGCGGTAGCTGCGGCCGTCGGTAAGCAGGATGTCGACGTGTTTGCCCCAATTGAGTTTGCGATAAATACACAGACTGTCGACCGCAGCCGCATTGCGCTGACTGTCGTCACCCGTGCTCACGTTTTCTGGTATGAAATCGTATGCAGGCTGTCCCTTTAGCTCTGACAGCACTGTGGGTATGTACTCGAACCAGGCCTGATTGGCGTCCTGTTTACGCCGGGGTTCGAGCAGGGCCTTATCCGCATAGGTTGAGTAGGCCTGAAAGGCGTTATTGGCAAACTCGTGGTCGTCCCACGTGCAGATAAACGGCCAGTTGGCGCGCGCATCCTGTAGGTGTGGATCGTCGAGATAGGTGCGGTAAAGGTGGCGGTAATCCGCGAGCGATATGGCATAGCGGTTTTCATCCGTGGTCACCCCGTCCGGGAACGGGGGCAGAGTGCGCGACTGCGGGCTGCCGTCGATGCGAGTGTGCCAGCAGCGTTCGTAGATAAAATCGCCAAGGTGCAGTATGAACTGTAGACGTTCCTCCTCGGGCAGAGCTCGATCGTCCTCCAGCATGCGCGCCCATCCGCCGTAAAAGGCCTGTTCAAAATTTTGGCAGCTGGTAAAGCCAAAGTTGACCGGCGTCGCGTCATCGGGGTCGGGTGCTGTGCGTGTCCGCCCGACGCGGGAGGCGCTGCCCTCAGCCCCGAGAAAGCGATAGTAGTAGTGTTTCCCGGGGGAGAGGCCATCTACGTAGGCTC
>OCVR010002422.1_pt1 | contig 13997 bp, 10 predicted proteins | sample 1539091 | NCBI WGS metagenome assembly OCVR01 (sample SAMEA3355530, study PRJEB22509) | marine metagenome | biome: marine; feature: coastal ocean; material: water | place: USA | collected 2010-08-07 | depth 16 m | reverse complement strand
CGACAGAACCACCTACTCATCAGAGCCTAACGAAGATGGCAGCTACACGGTGACCTTAAGCCCTGATGGCAGCGGCGTAAATGGCATTCCTACCGGAAAGCCCTTCTATGCGATTTTGAGGGCATATGTTCCTGTTTCAGGAACTGATATGACGGTTAAAGTAACGAATGATTAGAGCACTTTAACCGGCAACGATAGGGCAGTGCTGATAGGTGGGCCTGCTTTACGCCGGTATCGCCAAGTTAACCGCTCGAAATTGCTTGAGTCGGCAGATGAATTTACAAACGCTACAGATTTCCACCCGACATTATCTCCTATGCCGTCTGGCTCTACTATAAATTCAACCACAGCCACCGAGATATCGAAGATCTACTCGCAGAACGAGGTATCACGGTCAGTAGAGAATCAATCCGTCTCTGGTGTATCAAGTTTGGCGCCATATATACCCGCCGTTTGAAACGGAAGCACAGTGGCTACGGCGATACCATCTACATCGATGAAGTCTCCGTCAAAAGCAACGGCAAGCAGCATTATCTCCGGAGAGCCTTTGACCAGTATGGTGAAGTGGTTGATGTGTTCCTTCAGGCTAAGCGAGATGGGAATGCTGCCAAGCGGTTCTTCAAGCCGCTATTGCGAAATCATGGCAGTGAAACCAGGAAGATCGTGCTCAGCGCGAGAGCATTTGGAGTGCGTGGAAGGGCGGTTGTTTGATTGCCACAGGATGGACTTACCTCGCCTCAACCACTTAATTCGACAGAACCCACGCCGCCAGGTGCTAAATCGCCTAGCGTAATGCAACCGGGCTCAGAGATCTTCTGAAGCACATTCCGTGGTGGCATTCACCGGGTTACAGCGCGCGATAAATCCGCCAGGGATGGACACCTGGTAATCCGTAAAACGTGGGTCCGGCACCGGATAGTCGGTGCTGACAAGCTGCGCGCCTGATTCAAGTGCCTCTTCGCGGCGCGTGGTATCGCCAGTGCGCGCCTGCACAGTATCTGCATCAGCGCGCGTTCGCACAATATATCCCTGTGCGACCAGCGCCTGAATGGCCTCAAAGTCACTTGGATCGTTACGCTTTGCAAAAGCGGCCTCCGGTGTGCCGGGCGCTGAATCCGTAAACATCACCCTGCCAGCAAGCGCCGGGTGCCCTTCGGTATAGAGGTCACGGATGGCACCACCGTTATCGAGCGCCAACATTATCCGGCCACGCACCGCTTCCAGTAGCGGCCAGCCCTCGTTCAGGATGACTGCTTCCAGCGACTGAGCGTCCCCGCGAACGAAGTCCGGCGTTATCAGCCGATCCTCGGGGAAGATCGCACGGATCTCCTCATCGATACCGTCCAAGGCAGCGGCGTCAAACGGTAGAGGGATAACAAAACCGATACCTGGATCCTCAATAACAGCATCCTTGGCTTCCACTAACACCGTAATGGGAAGATGCCCGGGATTTGCATCTGACCACTGCTTCACTTCCATCAGGCAGGACTTGAAGGTGTAACAGGTAGTCTCATAATCGACCTCCTGCACGTGCAGAACCTTGAGGCCGGGCTCATCCAGCTCAGGGATACCCGAGGCAACATCTTCGCCGATGAGTGTGAGCGCGTTGTGGTTGGCATACAGGCCACCTTCGGGGTCGTGAAAAACATCCAGCTCGATTTGGCGGATGCCTTGAGCCCCAAACTGCTCCTGCAGGGGAACGTGCTCGTAGTCGAGAGTGAGCGCAAGTTCTGCATCGAAATTGGCAAGCAGGGCGAAAAGATCATCGCGCAGACGCAGGTGGTAGCTATTATGCGTACCCAGGTACTGCACTTCGTTCATGCGTACGGGACTTGTGTCTGTGGAGACGCGATCTCTACTATCACTGCAGGCAGCAAGGCTAAACAGCACGGCTACTGCGAACGCTAGTCGGGCGCCTCGGGTGACTGACGAGGTTGCTAAGGGCATACCAAATTCCTGCGGAAAAAATTGTAGTGTCATATATTACTGCCAAGTTAACTCGGCCAAATTGATAGAATCGGCGCATGAATACATATAAGCGACATCGGATCCCTACAGACATCATCAGCCGAGAAGCGATCCGACACCCACCGACTATAGACTACCGATCCTTCTCATAAAGGCGGCAGGTGCAGTCTCTATAAGTCCATGAATTTATGCGAAATGGTCCGCCTGGGCCGATTCGAATCGGAATGCCGCCCAGACCGATCTGCCGCTTAGGAGTTGAGGAGCAGGGCAGTTGTTTAAATGGTCGCCCTTGATCATCATCGATTCAGAAAATTAACTTGTCAGAACCTACCTGCCTCCTATAAGCCAAACTCCGTCTCCAGCTGTTCCTGTAGCATCCCAAACCGATCCATCACCGCCCGGATGACCGCAGGGTCTGTCATATCGACACCGCCTGCCTTGAGTACATCCAGTGGATACTGGCTGCCGCCCATCTTGAGCATGTTGATGTAGTCTTGCGCGGCACTTTTGTCGCCACTGCGGAAACGGGCCGCCAGGGCCTCACCGGCTGCGAAGCTGGTGGCGTATTTCCACACATAAAAGTTTCGAAAAAAGTGCGATATGCGCGCCCAGCCACCCGCGCTGAGTTCGTGTGTTTCAACAGTGTCGCCGGCGTAAAGCTTGTTCAGATCTGCGTACACCTCGCCCATGGAATCTGCTGTGAGTGCGTCACCCGCCTCAGCCATGGCGTGCACCCTGGCCTCCCATTCGTGGAAGAAAATCTGGGTTACGAAAGTGCCGCGAATACTTTTAAGGGCATGATCGATTAACTGCTTGCGCTGCTCAGGGTCTTTGGTGCGGTTCAACATCCACTCGCCGAACAACGATTGACTCGCCACAGAACCCACTTCGGCAAGGAATATGTCCGTGCCTGCGTCGTGGTAGCTCTGGTTGCGGCCCGCTAGGACACCGTGGACTGAGTGGCCCATCTCGTGGACCAAGGTAGAGACATCATCAAACTTGCCACCCCAATTCAGCAGCAGATAATAGGGCGCACGATAAGTACCCCAGGAATAGGCTCCGCCGCGCTTACCTTCATTGCTATAGACATCCACCCAGCGGTTGTCCAAAGCCTCTTGGGCAATATCGGCGAATTCATCTCCAAAGGTTTCCCGCCAAAAGTCCATTGCCAGCGCCCAGGCTTCCTCAAAGGTATAAGTTTTCCCGCCATCGGGCAGCAGTGACACCTGGCCGTCCCAGGGCTGGTAGTCCTCCAGGCCCAGTACCCGGCGACGCATATTGTTATAGCCCTGTACCTTGTCTATGTTGTCATGCACCGAGCCAATCAGGGTTTCCATAACCTCGGGCGGCACATTGGTGCTGGACAGTGCTGCTTCCACTGCCGAGGGATAGCCGTATACACGCGCCAACCAAACATCTCGCTGTATTTTTGAGCCCATGGTTGCCGCATAGGTGTTTCTGTATTGGCCCACAGTTTCCATGTGCGCCTCCCAGGCGCGCTTGCGGGTGGGACGGTCGGTACTGCCACGTAGGCGACCGAATTGTCCGGGTGAGACTACTGCATCTTCGCCATTTTCATCTTTAACAGTGGGCCACTCGATGTCGCCGGCGTTTAGCCCTTCGTAGGCGTTTACATGGCCCGCGCCAGGCAGGGAGGAACCGGCAATCACCTCTTCTACTTCGGCGGAACGTGAGTGTGCCTTCAGGCGCCAGATATTATCCAGGTAGTGTAGATAGGGCTGCAGCTCCTTTGCTTTGCGGAACTTGGCCACTTTCTTATCGGGCAGTGCAGCGATTTCCGGATCGATGAAAGAGAGTGCCGCTGAAATTTTCGTATTCATGGCGATGATCCGGCCCGACTGATCAGCGCCCAACTTATCCTCACGATTCAAGTGCATTTTTTGGTGCCCATTAACGTAGAGAGGGCCGATTACTTTATCCAGTGCGAACATCGCCTCCAGGGCTGCGGCGAGTGTTTTGGGCGATTCGCCCACCTTGCCGCGATATTTTTCTGCGGCTGGCAGCATGGCATCCAGTTTGGCGAAGGACTTGTCCCAACTCTCGGCATCAGAAAAATACAGGCCGAGATCCCAAGTGTATTGCCGTGGGATATCAGCGCGGTCTTCGAAATAGAGCACCTCTTCAGCTGAGCCAGCGAGCGATGCCAACGGCAGAGCGATTGCGAGGATAGCGCTAGACACAAAGCGAGGAGAGAAAACAGGTGTGTTCATTGAGTAACCTTTAAGAGAATACTTATAGGCTTAGTGTAGCAGCACTGCGTCACTTATCCGAGGCCAGCGCTTCAGCTATATATTTTTTTCACCAACCCATCGAGAATTTACAGGGGCTTCCTGTTCCTTCTCTCGAAGATGTGCCAGGACGCCGTGGTAGCGGGTGAGACTGACCCTCGGCTTCGGTATCAGAGCAGCCAATCGCGCAATGAAATCTACAGGGTCGAAGGTTACCTGGGTCGTTCCATACCGGTAGGGCGTCTACAAAGTTGTTACAGCAATTTTTTTAATTCAGGCTTGGTCACTTTCCCCATGGCGTTGCGAGGCAGCGCATCGACGATCTTTATCGCCTTCGGTATTTTATAGGAAGACATTTTGCCATCGCACCAGGATTTAAGATCAGAATATTCCAAAGTCGCACCGCCCTTTAGGCCAATGAAAGCCATGACAGATTCTCCCCAAGTCTCATCTTTGACTCCGATAACAGCGCACTCTGCTACGGCTTCATGAGTAAGCAAGGTGCCTTCAATCTCAAGCGCAGACAATTTATAGCCTCCCGATTTGATTTGGTACCGTCAAAGTGCTGAAATCTTCACCACCTCCGTCACTGGCATCGGTACGTTCCCCGCCTTACTATCAAGCCATCGAAACGTCATGAAACCAAAATTATGCCCACTGGTATCCAACCAGTTTGGGTGACCAGGGTCTTTGTGGCTTACGACAAACTGTACCGATCCATCTTCATTGTACTTTACGTCCTCTTTCGTTAAAGAGGTGGAGCGATGCAAGTAATCCGGAGTTTCATGCCAACGGGTTTCAAGCGCGAGATTCCAATAACGACTATTGGGTGGCTGAACATCGATCACAAGCACCTCATCGTCTTCAAGTTGATAGCTGCCAATCATGTAGAGGTTGTCTTCGCTGCTGATGGCCCCACCAAGGTTTTCAGATGTGGCCCGAATAAAACCGTTATGCTGTTCCAGCAATTCCGGCAAGATGTATTGATGCAGCGTGCTTAGTTTCAAAAACGCATAAGTTGTACCGATAATGGCGTTCGCAATTTCTTCATCGGTGGGCGGCTGAAACGCCGGATGGTCACCCACTATTTCAATATTGAGTTCAGGTAGCACCTGAATTTTTCGATCACCTATGTACTGGCGAACTAAAATGCCCGAGGCATCCTCTGGGATTTCTACCCAGTCCCCTGGCTGATCCGGTTTCTGCTTAGTTAGCCACAGAGTAAAGTTGCCATCTTCATCGGGGTTTAGCATTAGGTCGTTGACGTAAGCGACTTGACGGCGTGGGTTCATACCCTCTCCCGCAGTAATAGTAAAGCCGATATAGCTAACACTCCCTCTGGTACCGGTAATTTTATAGTCGTAGCGGCCATCAATGGCGACGCGTTCATACTCCGCGTCCGGGTTGTCACCGCCAACCTTTCTCACCAGTGTATCCATACGCTGAAAGTGCGGTAATTTTGCATTGGCATCACCAACCACCTCGGCACTCATGGCTGCTACTCGTAATAACCAGCGCATACCCTCAATAGCTTCCTGTTCGGTACGAGCATCTGCCAATACCATCTTGCGGCCTTGAGTTAGCATGGACTCAAAGTCGATAAGAGCCTGGTGAGATTTCAAATGACTGTAACTCTGGTTACTGCCCTGATCGAATGACATTATGGTGGCGATTAAACCGGCACCACGCGGCATCTTAAAGCCGATACCGATGCCGACAGCCAGCAATACCAGCGATAGCAATATTTTTTTCAGCATGATTCACTCTTTATTTATTATATGATTTGCGGCTTGTACATATTCGGTGCAGTCCAAGCGCGCTTCTAACACTGAAGCATATAGACGGTTCTGACAAATTAAAAATCAGAAGAAGAAAAGCTCCACCGGCTCGCTTCAGGCAACTGCCCTTTGCCATTCTAAAAACGCATCTTCCCTGAGTCTCCTCTAGCATTTAGCCTTAGTCAGGTGCCTTCCCAGATTGAACAACTTGCTGAGCCTTAATCCTCATTAATTGAAGCCTTGTATGCATGCTGTAATCTCTTGTATCTTACATCAATGGCACGCGAATCAAGGACGAGCCGTCGTGCGCACCTATAGATATAAAAAAAGGTTTACAAATGTGCCGACTGAAATCGCTGAAAAAGCTTGTAATGAGTGCGGCAATTGCGTCGTTACTTGGTTCGGTTTACATCCCTTTGGCTACTGCCGAGGGCTTCGCTTTAGAAGAGGTAATCGTCACCGCCCGTAAACGGGAGGAGAGCCTGCAGGAAACACCAGTAGCCGTTACGGCCCTGGATAGCGAGGCTTTGCGCGATGCCGGTGTTCGAAACCTCGCGGACCTGAACCAGGTGGTTCCCAATATCGAAGTGTCATCTGGCAACGGTAACTCGGGCATCGCTAGTATCTATATTCGTGGCGTAGGACAACGCAATTCGGGCGCCAATATCGATTCTGGTGTAGGTATCTATATCGACGGGATTTACGCTGGTCGCCCGGACGGAGCCCTGCTGGATCTCAATGACATTCAGTCTGTGCAGGTACTTCGCGGCCCACAAGGCACTTTGTTTGGTAAAAACACCACCGGTGGTGCGCTGGTGTTTAGCAGCAACAAACCGGTAGAGGAATTCGAAGGCTCTGTCGGTGTGCGTGTCGGCAACTACGATCGCCTTGACGGTGAATTTGTTTTCAACGTCCCAATTACTGACCAACTTTTTACCCGCGTATCCGGTGTCGCTGTCTCGCGCGATGGCTATATCGATAATATCTATGACGGTGAGTCATACAACGAAGAAGACCGGCAGAGCCTGATTTGGCAGACCCGCTGGCTGGCCACCGATGACTTGGTATTGGATCTAAATGTAAACTGGGCTGAAACTGACCAAACGGCCCGACCAATGAAATGTGTACCGGTACCGGAACTCACCGGCTGGCAATCAACGCTCTTTGATAGCCTGGCGTTAGTACCGGCAACAGGACAGACCTACGATGATTTTTGTCAGGAATCAGCCGATGCGGGGGGAGGTGACCCAAGAAAACTGATATCCGACCTGGGAGGTACTTACAAGGCCAAAAATCAGGGGGCTTCGCTCACCGCGGAGTGGGATATCAGTGATAATCTCAGCCTGAAAAGCATCACTGGCTGGCGTTACACGGAGGGGTCACAGGACGATGAACTGGACCATACTGGCACCCCCTTTTTGCACCGCACCAACCACGTCCATCCTTTTAGTGCGCCCGCCGAGACTGACCAATATAGCCAGGAATTCCAGTTGACGGGCAGCGCGTTTGACGACCGCTTGCAGTATGTCGCTGGTGTTTTCTGGTTTAGTGAGGAAACGACCGGACGAAAAACTGTCAGCTACATTGGCCCCTATGATCCTGCAATATCGGGCTTGTTTTTCGTGAATTCTACGGCGACTCAATGGGACGCAAAAAATGAAGCGGTTGCGGTTTTTTCACAGGTTGAATGGGAGTTCAACGATAGCTGGCGCCTTACTGCGGGCTTGCGCTACACCGATGAGGACAGAGAAGTAGAGCGCACCCGTTACAACATCGACCCCGAAACACTGGATGCCAATGGCGGGTCAGTAATAAGTGTGGGCGGCGGACTGTTTTCGGTTGAGCGCCCCAGCTTTGAATACAATCCCAACTTCGGCTTTGACTTTAACGACTACACAAGGGGTAAAGTGTCCAATGATGATATCTCGCCCATGGCCAGCCTGCAGTATCTGATAGAGGGTGGTGGATGGATAGATTCCGGCAGTACTTACCTTACCTATAGCCAGGGCTTCCTGTCGGGGGGCTTGTCCGAGGGACCCACTGGCGATTTGGAAGAATATAAACCAGAGGAGGTTGAAAGTGTGGAGTTGGGATTCAAACTGGATCTTCTCGATCGTCGCTTGCGTGTCAACGGCGCGATTTTTAATGCCGATTACACCAACCGACAGTTGACCACGATCGTCATCGATCCCAATACCCAGCGACCCAGTGGTGCCACCATCAACGCTAAAGAAACAGTCATACGCGGAATTGAACTGGAAACTACCTGGCTGGCGACCGAAAACCTGATGTTCAACTTCAACATCACGGTGAATGATGGTGATATCAAGGAGTTCAACGATACCCAATTGACGCTGGCTGACCCAGGCAGTGAGTTAGCGCCGGGTTGTGAGCGGAGTAACCTGACTTTGGTACAGGTGGATTCCTGCCCCAAGGATCGTTCCGACGAGAATCTACCGCGATTGCCAGAAGAGACCTATATGCTGGCGGCCCAGTACACTCTGGATACCAGCTTCGGTCTGTTTATCCCGCGGTTACAGGGCAGCTGGAAGTTCGATATTGAATATTGCTTTGAAGCCAGTAGTTGTGAACATGGCGGATGGCTGGAAGACGAGCAATTTGAGCTCAGCGGCAGGGTAACCTGGATATCCCGCAGTGAACGCTGGGTTGGCGCCATTTACGGTACTAACCTGACCGACGAGGATTACATTGTCGGCGGCACCGCCCTGACCGATGCGACAGGTGTCGGAAGCCACGCTTACAACCCACCTCGAATGTACGGGGCGGAGATTAAATACCACTTCTAGTAGGTCGCAGGTAGCGCAGCCTGCCCGGCAGGCTACTAACTGCATTTTAGGGGTATTGCCAACTTAACTACCCGAAATTGCTAAAAGGAAACCACTGAGGAATTAATTGGTATAGAGTTGTTCGTGCCAGGTTTCGAAGGTGAGCGAAAAAGATCTACAAGACCTGCAATGCACGTGCTAACCGCAGGCACTGCCCGAGTCTGTATACACGATCTCAGGTTCCGCGATTACTTTCTGGACGCCCAGTTACTTGCAACATCCCATTTATAATTCTTACACTTTGGGTTGTCCCGTCCCGGTAGGGATATAGCAATTCGCCACCTGCAGGTTGTGACTCGCTTATCGTTTTGGCCGAAATGACAATATCTTAGGATTTCCGGACAATGACTTCGCTTAAGTTATGTGGGAAGTTAAATGCACACTAACATGCGGGCGCTATGACGGGCATTGGTAGGTGTTATCAACAGACACTCGACCACCCGCATAAGCATGCAAAAAATTACAATTACAGAATTTAGCGAGAGGTAATATATGAATCGCAGCTTACCAGCCTTAATGATTTCAGCAGTATTGTTGGTGGCCTGCGGGCCGGGTAGCGAAACGCTGCGAGCTCTATTGGACAGCGGGCGAGCAAGCGCTGGCGTTGATCCTGCCATCGATTCTCCCTATCTGGACACAGGGGCGTGGGTTGAGTCCGTTTATGCCTGCCAAAGAGCCAATGGTATTGAGCAACCAGCCCCCACATTCGACCGTGAGACTTATTCGGAGCTGACTTACCTGACGGGGACATCAGCACTGACGGACGATGAGGCGGCGGCTCAGGCCCTCATCAATAGTCTCCCATTCTCGGCACGCGCCGCATCGCTGCAGGCAAAATGGGACCGCAAAGGCCTCGCGACTTATCGTTGCCCCGACGACGGCTTGTTGTACGGGACTGTTGTTCTCAGTGACTTCATTGCGGCGCCTTCCGGTCGTTACATCGAGACAGTTTTTAGTGAACAGGATATCGTCATACATGACGGTATCCGTTACGGCACCGCGCCTTTGCTGTGCGACAGAAGTAACGATCTGCTCATGGATATTTATGAACCCGCCGGCGATACACTGGTATCACGGCCGACGATGGTGGTGATTCATGGGGGCGGATTCAGATCGGGTAACCGCAAGAAAAACGCTGATAAAGCCCTGTCATATGCTCTCCGCGGCTACGTAGCGGTGGCCATCGAATACCGCACCTGTCCGGGTGAATTCGAGAGCGATGAGGCACAGTTTGAAACCGCCGCCAACGCCATTGACGATGGTATAGAAGCGATCAGGTTCCTGCATGCCAATGCCGCCACCTACGGTATCGACACCACACGTATCGGCGCGGTAGGCACCTCCGCGGGTGGGTTTATTGCCTTAGGGGCCGCCCTGATCGACGATCAGACACCGGGCGGTCCGCTCGAGGCCTACCCCTACCAGCCGGCGGCAGTTATGAGCACGGGCGCTAACCTGACAGCTGCTCTAGAATCACCTGGCTTTAGGGCGTCTATATCGCCGGTGATGATGTTTCGCTACGAATTCGATACCGTTGCCGGCCCCGAAGACGAGTCCTACGAATGGCCTTACTCGTACCGCACCTGTCTTGAAATCCATGCCAAGGACGCCACCTGCGACTTTTTCCGGCTCGATGGCCCGGGCCACGTCAGTGGCATTGGCGCAGCCGGTGCTTATGCCAAATGGTACCTGCCCTGGTTCTATGAAAAGATGGATTTAGCGAACGCAAATTAGGGTACTGTCAGGTAATGCCAAGTTAACGAGCAGAAATTGCTGAACTCGGCGCATGAACACTTATAAACGCCACCGATTCCCGCCCGATATCATTTCCTACGCTGTCTGGCTTTACTATAGGTTCAACCTAAGCCACCGAGACATAGAAGATCTACTTGCTCAGCGAGGCATCACAGTCAGCCGTGAAGCCATCCGCCTATGGTGCATAAAATTTGGTGCCATCTACACACGCCGACTGAAGCGAAAGCACCGTGGTTTCAGCGTCGTGCCTTTTGCTCAAGAAACCTTCTTAGACGATATATGACCTTGCCAGCCTTCTTCCTTGAGCAGCATAATTCGTCACATTCCGTGTAATTGTTAGTAGTCGAAGAGACTCACTTGAGGCGGAGCTCGAGGTTCTGGTAGCTGATTTGCTGAGGCTGGTGCCGAGAATTTGGCATTCAGGTAATCAAGGATTTTCTTAATGACCAGAGACTCGGCGATATAATCATCGTTCAGTCCAATAATCAGGAGGTAGATGATGTCAATTGAGAATGCGAAGGCGTTAATCAAGAAAGCAAAAAAGGATAAAGAACTCGCTGAGATACTTGAGGCCGCTGGCAGACTTCAGTGAGTTAAGTTGCCAAAACCCTCTCAAGATAAAGAAGGACTGCAGCGGTGGCCTCCCTGTGATACATCGGCGTGATTTTTCCGTGTTCGAAAAATGACTTTCGCCAAACAGCATCTGCAATATCGACGGCAATTTCGCAGCACTTACCGACCTTGGGGGCTTTGGATACGTTTGCACGCTCAACGAGAAGCGCATGCACATCCCTGCCGATAGTTTTATTCAAACTGACAACTTTCGAAATTGACCTGGGTGATAAAGCCAGGATCATCTCTACAGGGTTATTATTGTAGAAGTCTCGTGATTTACTCAAAGCTTCAGTCATCAACTGGCGCCAATCGGAAGACTGTGCCAGCTCAGTCACGTGGGCCATCATTTTTTCAACGCCACGAGCGTAGAGCGCATCAGTAAGTGCCTCTACAGAGTCAAAAAAGTGATAAAGAGAAACCCGAGGAACCTCGGCTCTGTCGGCAATCGCCATCAGCGTAAGCGGCTCTGGCGATTGGTTCTCAATAATAAGAGATTCGGCGCTCTCCGTGATCCGGTTATAACGCTCGATGCCCGGCTTTCTGGCGGGTGTTCGGCTCGCTCTAGTTTTGGCAACCACTTCTCATTTCCTACGTCTGCCTCGAGGGGCTTGGGCATAGTGTCGACTAAACATCAGCTGTAACCACCAAAAGCCCGGCTCAAGTGGAGTATTGTAACTCATCACGGGTTCAGCACACTCGCGGATCTGGCAAGCCAGTGCTGCTAGTCTGTAACCTGGTTGAGAGGACAGTCACGTTGGTTCATCCCTACACACAGCTAGGTCAAAACATCAGGGACGCGGCTTTCATCCACGCCCCTGATAACGACAGCGGTTGATGCCCTCACTCAATCTCCAGCACTACCTTGTTAATGGTCCCGCTAAACCTGGTTGCCACAGGCCCTACGCCAATATCATCGGCAACCGGTGTCTGGTTATCAAGACCCACATCCGCTGTCTCGTCAGCGGAGAAGATCAGGGGCTGTGTGCGGCCAATTCTGCCAGACGCCACCTTTTTGCCGTTCACAGAAATGGTTGCGTCACCGCCTTTGCCCAAGCCGCCACCGTCGTAGTCGAAGTCCATGACAATGGTTGCCGGGCCTGGAGGGATCGGCTTCTTCGCCGCAACCGTAAATCGCTCAAGGCCGAGGAAGTTATAGGTGTAAATCGGTCGGCCATCTTTCATGTAAAGCGACCAGCCACCAAAGCGGCCACCCTGAGTCAGGATCACGCCGGTTGTGCCTTTGTCGACTTCTACTTCTGCGGTAATGCTCTTCGACTTGTTCTTGGAGTTCATGAACACATTCTCCAACATGCCATTCATACCGTCGTACAGCGTGAGTGACTTACGGTCGCCCATCAAATCAGGGCGTCCTGCGATAGCTGGATTCATACGTTCTACGGTACGATCGTCGATCGGCAGCACGTTGTACCGCTCGGCCTCTTCCATGAAAGTCGCTTCCATCGCCGCCACTCGCTCAGGGTACTGATCCGCTAGGTTATTCACCAAGCTGAAGTCTTCCTTCGCGTTGTAAAGCTCCCAAACGTCATCCTCAAGCGGCTTCTGTTGACCCGTCTGCCACGGTGCGCGGTGCAACACGCGGGCAAACCAACCATCTTGATACAACGCTCGGTTACCGAACATTTCAAAGTACTGGAGTGTGTGCTGCTCAGGGGCATCAGCATCATTCAAGCTAAACATGAGGCTGGTACCGGCCATGGGTTCCTGAACCGTTCCATTCACGCTTGTGGGCTCCGGCAGATTGGCCGCCTCAAGAATGGTTGGCGCGATATCGATCACATGAGAAAACTGGCTGCGAATCTCGCCCTGACTGTCGATACCGTCAGGCCAGTGAACGATCATGCCGTTGCGGGTGCCGCCAAAGTCGGAGGCAACCTGCTTGGTCCACTTAAACGGTGCATCAAAGGCCACCGCCCAACCTGCTGCCATATGCGGAAAAGTATATTCGCCGCCCCACTCGTCAAGACGCGGCAAAAGATCTTCGACCTTTTCCTGCACCTGATTGAAGTAGGTCATCTCGTTATACATGCCGATGAAACCACCCTCGGCGCTGGTGCCGTTGTCACCCGCAATGTAAATGATGATGGTGTTGTCTAACTCGCCAATATCCTCCACTGCATCAACCAGCCGGCCGATATTCACGTCTGTGTGCTCCATGAATCCGGCAAAGACCTCGGCCTGACGCGCAAAGAGCTTACGATGATCTTCAGGTAGATCTTCCCAAGCACTCAAATCCTCCGGGCGACCGGCCAGCTGAGTCGTTTCAGGAATGATGCCCATTTCTTTTTGCTTAGCAACGGTCTCGGTGCGGACCTGATCCCAGCCCTGATCGAACTGACCTTTGTACTTGTCTGCCCACTCTTTAGGTACATGGTGCGGCGCGTGGACTGCGCCGGTTGCGAAGTACATATAAAAGGGCTTGTCGGGCGTCATAGACTGCTGCGCCTTCATCCAGCCAATCGCCTGATCGGTCATGTCGTCGGTAAAGTGATAGCCCGGGACGTGGGGCGGATTCACGCGGGTCACACCATCGTAAACCAGCGGGTACCACTGATCGGTCTCACCCCCAATAAAGCCATAAAACTTGTCGAAGCCTGAATGCGTTGGCCATCGATCAAACGGACCGGAGACACTGGTTTCCCAGGCGGCGGTCTCGTGCCACTTACCAAAGGCACCCGTGCTGTAACCATTGAGGCGCATCATTTCGGCCACTGGCGCAACTCGGTTAGGAATTTTTCCGGTGTTCCCCGGAAACCCTGTCGCGCTCT
>OCVR010002420.1_pt1 | contig 13998 bp, 9 predicted proteins | sample 1539091 | NCBI WGS metagenome assembly OCVR01 (sample SAMEA3355530, study PRJEB22509) | marine metagenome | biome: marine; feature: coastal ocean; material: water | place: USA | collected 2010-08-07 | depth 16 m | reverse complement strand
GCCAACCTGGTTGGTCGAGCAAGAGATAATTGCCCTCGACCAGAATGTGACGCGCGGTGCCGGGGATCAACCGGGCAGCGGCGCGCGACAGCTCTAGCGTACGGTCGAATACCGGCACGGCTATATCGGTTTTACCCGCGAGGGAAACGCGTCGTAACATATGGGTAAATCCATCAATATCAAAGGTATGCGGGGCGCCTTTGCGGTCGCGGGAACCAAGACTGTCCAGCAGGGCATCGTCAAGATGATACCCGTCCATGGGTAAAACAACCGCACTGTTGGTATCAAGAGCATTAATTTCATCGCATAATGCACTGGCAATATGAGACTTTCCAGCCGCAGGAGGTCCGGCAAGAGCGGTTAGACTGCGCATTGATTGACCCCGCTCGAGGATGAGTTGGCGCAAGCTGTCATAGTCTATCTCTGCCAAGGCTCAACCTTTTCAAAATGGTGCGAAGTAAGTAAGTTTAAACTGCCAAACTTTAAATTTTAACGGCAATAGATATTTAATTGAGGCATCGTTTGTCGGATTTTTGTAAGAAAGGCTGGGCTCTACCGGTATGATACTCACGAGAGTGTGTAGAGTGCTATAGCGGGATTGTCCATGTTATCCTCTTTGAACTGAGCCAGTTTTTGTCACTGACACCTTTGCATGGTCCATTTTTCGTTGTATCTTTGGTGGAACATTTGGATCGCCAATAGAATTTTTTTTGGCTTGTTTTCTGTAATTTCAACTAGTTGTTCAGTCCCGGCACCTGGTGGATCGGATTTAAGATGAATCGATCTGGCTCGGATGTCCAGATTTTGCAGATGTATTCGTAAGGCGTGAGGCCACTGAGTGTCTTGAGACGGCGCGCGTAGTTGTAGGCATTGAGGAAATCGCTGAGGTGCGTGCGGAGGTGGTCATGGCTATCGTAGTGATACCGTTTGACGGTTGCGTCTTTAATCGTGCGGTTCATGCGCTCGACCTGTCCGTTCGTCCAAGGGTGGTTTGGCTTGGTCAGGCGATGCTCAATGCCATTTGCAGCGCAAATCATGTCAAACCGCATGGGCCGGGAATAGGCGGTGTTCCGGTTGCGGGGTTGCTCACAAAACTGGATGCCGTTGTCCGTAAGGATTGTGTGGATTTTATAGGGTACGGCTTCCAACACGGTCTCTAGAAACTCCCAGGCCGTCTTGCGGTTTGCTTTGTCGACCAGCTGCGCAACGGCAAACTTGCTAGTTCGATCAATAGCTACAAAGAGATACAGCTTACCCTCATTGGTACGAAGCTCAGCGATATCAACATGGAAATAGCCAATAGGATATCGTTTGAACTTTTGCCGCTTGGGCTTGTCGCCCTCCATATCTGGCAGTCGAGAAATGCCATGCCGTTGCAAACAGCGATGCAAGGCAGAGCGTGTCAGGTGTGGGATCGACGGTTGCAAGGCATAGAGACAATCATCCAGCGGAAGCAGCGTATGACGCCTGAAGGCCACGACCATCGCTTCCTCACTCTTACTCAGAACCGTGGAACTGGGTTCAGTTGGCCCAGTCTTGCGATCTTCTAGCGTCTCGCGCTTGCGCCACTTGGCAACCGTTTTGACATTAATCCCCAGTTCCCGGCTTAGCGCCGCGTTCGTAGCTTGCGATCGCTGTATTGCTGCTCTGACGGCGTGCGTGGTCGTGGCGCTCCCATGACGAACTTGTCCCATAATGCTTCCTTCCATTCCAAAGAATAGATCGCACCATCAAACCATGGGATCAAACAATTAGGATAAGTTTCCTTTAAGGAATGGATAAAACGCTCAAAACAACCAGTACATTCTAGCATGCTTGCAAAGGCAAGCGGGGATGTGTTCCGAAACCATGTGATTTCGTTTTTAAAGCCAAGCGCCACTTATTAAATGGCGTGGTCACGCCGCAAGCTGAGGCCTTTGGTGACATTTTCCCGAGTTGTTTCAAAAAAGTTTTTGATACCCTTCCAGATTGGCTCCAAAGCTTTCCAGCGATTTTTGTCCCTTTGCTCATAAATGCCAACGCCTTGCCGATTTGCAAGCATAAGCCATGAATGCTGCAGTCTGATTTCTTTCAAGAATTACTTTATTTATCATACCCATCCCCGCTTTATCTCTGGGGCTTTTTGAATGATATTACCATCAGGCTACTTTGATCCACGCGGCGTACCTTGGCCCAACCAGCCCGAAGGTTTCAGCTTGCCATCATGTGGGTAACGCGCTCCTAAGAGGTTGAAATCCGTTTATAGCTCAAGCGGGCCCACTTCTTGTGGAAGCCTTCACCATGAAAGGCACTGTCCTCGATGAACTGGGCAATCTGTGAGACAAGATCATTGTCCGGTATAGTCCTGTCAGGACCTCGCCTCAGATACTGGTTTGCCGGTCCCGGCCCAGGACTCATGTGCCGGGAGTAGCTTGCTCAATTAACACCCTAAACGCTTGCATCAGTGTAACACTGACTTCCGGAGATCGAAAACGTGGTGCTAATGGCTCAGGCCTACGTTGTAATAGGGGGTTTACTATCTTTATTCTGAAACTCTCTTGGATCGCAATTCATTGTCCTTAGTTAAGCAATCTACCTTGCTTTTTAGGCGCCTTATCCCAAGTTCCCGTACATCCTGAAGCTAGATTTTCAAACCAGCCTCGCAAGATGCAAGCCATTGATCCTTCCGCTAACTTAAATCTGCTTGGGTCACTGGCAATTAGTTCGTCAACATATCCAAAGATTTACCACGTAGAAGACACTATACAGCTTTTTTTGTTTGCCGGCATCATCCATTTGAAACGACCCGCAGACCCGTTAGTTACGATACTCGAAGTTTAAGTTCTCGCGTCATCCTGACGATAGGCTTGTTACTCTGAACCTTTCCTTCTAGTTCACCTCCTGTTTGGCTATAATTAGGTCGATTGAGATGTCTCAGAAAACCCTAGGGCAGTATACGAAGCCACCTTTTTGCTTTTAATTAATGATCATCAATATTTAATATTGGATGATACTTTATCTGAGCAGGCAGTTTTATCAATCGAGTGAAATTAAAAAAAGGTTTTATACCGTCAAAAGCCATCCTTGATGACGGTAAGTATTTAACAAAAATTATATAAGAAATTCTTGAAGACGCCTAATTCATTCAGGTAATTTTAGCTGGATAGAGCTTGTTGAAATGGGTGTAAAGATTCCGTCTGATTTGTCGGATCATCATAGCTGATGCAAAGAAGATAGAAAGAAGTGGATATTCAGTAATAATGGCGATGTTATCAACGGAATGTGCAGTTTTAATTAATGATAGAATAACTCGAAGCGTATAATAAAAATATTGACAAAAATTCCAGATGGATACACGATTTCTTACTGGGACGTTAGTTCCCATCATAAACTTAGATTGAATCTAACATGAGCAATTGGGAGGCTTTAAAGATGAAAAATATTTTAGCAACTGCGGCTATCGGTCTAATGACTTTAGGTACCTACGCTAGCGCTGGTACTACGGTTTGTCTAATTACTAAAACTGACTCAAATCCCTTTTTTGTAAAAATGAAAGAGGGGGCCCAAGCTAAAGCAAAAGAGCTAGGTATGACTCTCAAAGCTTTCGCGGGGAAAATTGAAGGAGATAATGAAACTCAAGTTGCGGCGATTGAAACCTGCATTCTCGATGGTGCAAAGGGTATTCTGATTACTCCGTCTGATACCAAAGGTGTTGTGTCAGCAGTTAAGCAAGCTCGGGATGCTGGGCTCGTTGTGATTGCATTGGATACACCTCTTGAACCGATTGAAGCCGCGGACGCCACGTTTGCTACTGATAATTTTGTTGCAGGAGAGCTAATAGGCGCTTGGGCTCGGGCAACAATGGGAGATGGGGCCGCGACTGCAAAAATTGGCATGCTTGATATCAGAGTCGAGCAGCCAACTGTAGGCGTTCTTCGGGATCAAGGTTTCTTGAAAGGCTTCGGTATTGATCTTGGCGATCCAAACAAGTGGGGCGATGAAACCGATCCGCGAATAGTTGGCCATGACGTAACGTTTGGTAACGAAGAAATGGGCCGTAAGGCGATGGAAAATCTTCTTGCGATGGACCCAATGATCAACGTGATTTATACTATAAACGAACCCGCAGCGGCGGGCGCATATGAAGCTCTAAAAGCGGTTGGTCGTGAAAAAGATGTGCTAATTACTTCTGTAGATGGTGGGTGTCCTGGCGTTGCCAACGTACGGGATGGCGTTATCGGCGCTACATCGCAGCAATATCCCCTTTTAATGGCATCGATGGGAGTTGAGGCAATTAAAAAGTGGGCCGAAGAAGGTATCAAACCAGCCCTGACACCGGGCAAAAACTTTTTTGATACGGGCGTGGCACTTGTAACTGATAACCCTGTGCCTGGCGTAGAATCCATATCTGTTGCTGAAGGCATGAAACTTTGCTGGGGTTAAAATAGCCTGAGAGAGGGAGGGTGTTTCTTTCCCTCTCTCAAAATTTGTTTATGATCAAAGGTCGAATCTTTTGGCCTTAATTGTGAGGCCAGTCTTTGGAGTAGTTGATGTCAAACGAGGCACCAAAAGAAGTCAATTTAGAATCAGCATTATCTTCAGCACCATCTGAGGTGGCAGAGTTTGCGGACCAAGACGGAGGTTTAATTCGTAAATTCCAGCACATTTTGCATCAGAACCCAGCTTTTGTTCCACTGATAGTTCTCGTATTTTCGGTGAGTTTATTTGGTGCCATACTGGGTTCAAAGTTTTTCAGTCCGTTCGCTTTAACCCTAATATTGCAACAAGTTCAGATCGTTGCAATACTTGGTGCCGCGCAGAGTCTGGTTATTCTTACAGCAGGGATTGACCTATCGGTTGGCGCCATCATGGTTTTGAGCTCTGTAGTAATGGGCCAATTTACGTTTCGTTATGGAATACCTGTCGAACTTGCAATCGCCTGTGGACTTATCTGCGGTACAGGCTGTGGTTTTGTCAACGGATGGCTCGTTGCCGTTATGCGATTGCCACCGTTTATTGTGACTTTGGGCATGTGGCAAATTATACTTGCCACGACCTTCATATATTCAGCTAACGAATCAATTAGGGCACAGGATATCGAAGAGCAGGCTGTTTTGCTGCACTTTTTTGGTACCAAATTAAAATTGGGTGGAGCCATTTTTACCTATGGGGCTCTTTTTGCTGTTTTACTCACATTTGGCTTGGCTTATGCACTGAGAACTACTGCGTGGGGTCGCCATGTTTTTGCGGTTGGCGACGATCCTGAGGCCGCTGAATTGTCAGGGGTAAATGTTAAAAAAACTCTAATCTCCGTATACATGCTAGCCGGATTAATTTGTGCATTTGCGGGCTGGGCCGTTATCGGTAGAATTGGTGCAGTTTCACCAAATGTTGGGCAACTGGGAAATATTGAGTCAATTACAGCTGTGGTGATTGGTGGGATTTCCCTGTTTGGCGGACGAGGATCAATTGCGGGCATGCTTTTTGGAGCCTTGATTGTTGGCGTTTTTTCGTTGGCTTTAAGACTTCTTGGTGCTGACGCTCAATGGACATACTTACTGATTGGTTTATTGATTATCTTTGCTGTTGCGATTGATCAGTGGATAAGAAAGGCGTCTGTCTGATGGAACCTATCCTACAAGCTAGAAACCTCATCAAACATTTTGGGCGAGTCACGGCCTTGGATGGAGCTGATTTTGATTTGCTGCCGGGAGAAATTCTTGCTGTCATTGGAGATAATGGTGCTGGCAAGTCTGTGATGATCAAGTCGCTGACGGGTGCTATTCAGTTGGACAGTGGCGAAATTAAAATGGATGGGAAACCCATCGCATTTGACTCCCCAATAGCCTCTCGGTTAGAGGGTATCGAGACTGTATATCAAACACTTGCGCTATCACCGGCTCTATCGATTGCTGATAATATGTTTATGGGTAGAGAATTGTGCTATCCAGGCATCCGCGGTCGGATTTTTCGACAGCTGGACAGACCAGCTATGGAGAAATTTGCACGAGACAAATTAAGTGAATTGGGTCTCTTAACTATTCAGAATATAAGGCAAGCGGTCGAAACTTTATCTGGGGGCCAGCGTCAGGGTATCGCGGTTGCAAGGGCCGCAGCATTTGGGTCAAAAGTTATTATACTAGATGAGCCAACAGCGGCTTTAGGGGTTAAAGAGGGGCGTAGGGTTCTTGATTTGCTGCAAGACGTAAAGGCCCGCGGTATTTCAATTGTTTTGATTAGCCATAATATGCCCCATGTATTTGAAATTTCTGATAGAATACATATTCATCGGTTGGGAAAAAGACTAACCGTCATAAATCCAAAAGACTACACTATGTCTGACGCTGTGGCTTTTATGACAGGGGCAGCCTTGCCGCCTGAATTGGAAAGCAACCATACCCTGTGAAACTTTGATCCTAATAGTCAAGCATGCGATGTACTAGACCAATTTCTTATATTTAATCGCAGATGAATGAGTAAGGTGGAGTAATAAATGTCTAGCACTAAAAGCAGAATGAACGAAAAACTTTTGCGGATTGTCTCTGGTAATTATAGCCCAAAAGATTTCATAATAGCAGACGCGAAAGATGGAGATATGGGAGGCGGGGCAGAAGCCGTCGGTCTTGAGGAGAGATCGGTAACGGGTCTTGGAAAAAAAATTCAAATAGCGACGCCTATGAAGTATTATCGTCATGCTATGAGGGAGATGGTCGAAGCCGACTTAGTAGATATCATGCTGATGTCCTTATCCTCAGCGGAAGCTTTGACGAAAGAAGGCGTATTCGATAATAGTAAAGTAACACCGGCGATCCGGTTAAATGACGCTACTGACATTTGGGGATATCGTGGAGCTTGCTACAGGGAAAAACCCTCTATCGCGTTTAAAACAGCTACTATTGAAAACGCTTTGAAATATAGCAAACTGGGTTTGTATTCTATTACGTTCTATAATGACCTAGAGAAAGATGTAGCGAACCTTAACGCCTATTCTCATTTTCGCGACTTGATCGGTGGTACAGATATGGACCACTTCCTTGAAGTCTTTAATCCCGCGTTCAAAATTGACACTGGCCACGAAGATCTTGGTGCCTATATTAACGACTCAATAGTACGTTGTCTCGCCGGGGTAGGTAATTTAGACCGTCCTTTATTTTTAAAAATTCAATATAATGGTGCTAAAGCAATGGCCGAATTGGCAGAGTTTGATCCAACCAACCTTGTTGTCGGAATCCTAGGTGGCGGTGCTGGAACTACTCGAGATACATTTGAACTTATCGAACAAGCCAATAGATTTGGAGCACGCGTTGCTCTGTTTGGTCGTAAAATTTATAAAGCGGAAGATTCAATAGAGATTGTGAAATTAATGCGGCGTATCGTGGAAGCTGATTTGTCTGCTAAGGATGCTGTCAAATTGTATCATGCTAATTTAGAAAAAGAATCCATTCATCCAAACAGATCACTTGAAGCGGATCTGGAAATTACAGATCATTCGTTAATTGCGGAGGCTAAATGAACTTAGGTTTAAAATCACGTAAAGGTTTTATAACTGGTGGTACTTGGTGCGTAGACCATAATAAGCTTGTAAAGGACTGGCCAAAAGAAGAGGAAGTTGCTGAAATAATAGAAGAACACATAAGAGGTGGAGGTTCGGCTTGCAATCTTGCAATTGATTTAAAGCGCCTTGATCCTTCGCTACCCGTTTCGACGATTGGTCTTGTGGGAGAGGATGAAGATGGAAGACAACTATTCCAGCAAGCATTAGAGGTTGGGTTGGAAACAAAGTTACTACTTACAACTACCATTGTAAAAACTCAAAAAACAGATGCTTATACCGCAAGCAGCTCCGGGCGACGTACGCATTTATATTTTGCAGGGACTGCCAAGTATCTAACACCTGATCATTTTGACTTTTCCCAAACAAATGCGCGTTTTCTTCACTTAGGTTTGCCAGGGGTGCATGATCAACTTGATAAACCATGGGACCAAGATCCCAATGGATGGGTTACCGTGTTAAAAAAAGCAAGACATGCAGGTCTGGTTACTAATTTAGAGTTATGTTCTTTGCCGGCGGAGCAGATATATGAAATCGTAACTCCTTGTCTACAGTTTTTAGATGTTTTGATCGTTAACGATTTTGAGATCTGCGCGATTGCAGGAATGGACGTGAACCCGTCGCAGCCAACTGACTTGACTGTATGCGAGGCTGCGGCGTTGGAAGTACTTAACTCTGGCAAAATGCAACTCTTAGCTGTGCACTTTCCAGAAGGTGCTTTTGCTATTACGCGTCAAGGCAATATTTTTAAGAAATCTTCTGTAGCAATCCCGAATGAAGAAATAATTGGTACAAACGGCGCTGGCGATGCTTTTGCAGCAGGTTTTCTATATGCGTTGCATGAAAATATGGATGTTGAAACCGCTATCAGGCTGGGTCATGCTACTGCTGCCACATCAGTCAGGGGTATTGGAACTTCTGACACAGTTGAATCCTATAAACGCTGCTTAGAGATAGCAGATGAGTGGGGCTGGAGAGACGCTTTGTAAACTTCATATTTTAGCAAACTGAAGTAAATATTATTCGCTCTATCTGTTCTCATTCATGGTAACTTGAGATGTTTATTGGAATTGATCTAGGCACGTCTTCAATTAAAATTGCACTCATCGATTACAGCGACATTGTAATTGAATGTGTGTCGAGATCAATCATTACTGAGCATCCGAAAACTGGTTATTCAGAGCAAAACCCTGATATTTGGTTTTCTGCACTAGTTGACGCTTTTGATGAATTATCGTTAAAATCTGAACAGCTTATGGGTCAAGTTGAAGGTGTTGGTCTCTCGGGTCACATGCATGCTGCAGTCTTGATTAATAGTGCTGATAAACCGGTCAGTAACGCGATTTTATGGAATGACTCCCGAGCAGTAAAGGAAGCTCATGAACTGAATGAAAAGTTCCCTGATCTTGCTGAAAAAACTGGTGTTATCGCGATGCCTGGTTTCACAGGTCCAAAATTACTGTGGTTGTCTCGTAACAAACCTGATCACTTTAAGCAGGCTAAATATATCCTTTTTGCTAAAGATTTTTTACGTCTCAAGTTGTCTGGAACTGTTGCGACAGACGTTACAGACGCGGCAGGATCTTGGCTTTTGGATCAGAAAAAAAGAAATTGGGACGAAGACTGCGTTAGTATTTGTAATGCAGATAATTTGATGTTGCCGGATATTTTTGAATCCCCAGACCCTTGTGGGATACTTAAAACAGAATTTTCCATCCGCTGGAAATTACCAAAAGGTCTTGTAATTTCAGCTGGTGGGGGAGATGTGGCCTGCGGTGGTATTGGTATTGGTGCAGTAAATCAGAAGACAGGGTTTATTTCTTTGGGAACGTCTGCTCAAGTTTTTTTGGGATCAAAAAAATTTGAGCCTTCACCCAAAAATTTGGTCCATAGTTTTTGCCACGCCTTACCTGAAACTTGGTTTGATATGGCCGCTTTGTTGAACGGAACAAGTGTAATGGATGCCGTTCTACGTTGGACCTCAGAAAAAAATATAGAAAGTTTGATTTCTTCGGCGGAGCAAAAGTTTCAAGGCCCAGGAAGTTTACTAGCTTTGCCTTATCTCTCCGGAGAACGCACGCCCCACAACGATAACCAGATTCGAGGTGCAATCGTTGGTTTAAGTCATGCTACAGTTACTGAAGATATCACTCTGGCTTTTTTAGAAAGCATTGCATTTTCTCTTGCAGATGGACTAGATGCTTTATTGGCGAATAATCCTAAACCTGAAAGACTGATTCTAATAGGTGGCGGCTCTAGGTCAGACTTCTTGGCAAAGTTAATTGCCAGCATACTTAATATTACCATTGTAGGCTGTCGTTCATCAGAATACGCGGTCTCGATTGGCTCGGCTCGGCTAGCGCGATTAGCAGCGAAAAATGAAAGTCCAAGAGATGTTATAGTTACCTTGCCCGTCACTAAAGTTTTTGAACCTGACAAAGTACTAAATGCCCAATATGCAGAAAAAATATTAGAATTTAGATTGCTTTATGGGCAATTAAGAAATTAGACGTTTTGAAAAAAGGAGTTAGACAAAGCTCAGAAGAAATCTGAATACTGTGTGAACATATCTTTTAATATTTCTGGGTACAAAAATTGTTTGGGTATTAGGTTTGATCCTGCGGTACAATACATTCGCAGAACCGGCTCGCTCTCACAATAGGGTTTTGGGTGCGAGAAATAGCTGATTTGGCGATTTAAAGCCAAAGCATTTTTGGGGTCTGTTTTTTATCATCTCCGTAATCATTACTACCTGTTCATCAGTCAGTTCATCGATCTCTTTCCCCTTTGGGAAATATTACTTGATCAGACCATTGGCATTTCCGTTGAGGCCCTTCTTCCATGAGTGATCGGGCTGAGCAAAGAACCCTTCAGCTTTCAACTTTTGGAGATCTGTTCATGGTAAGTGATCCATTTTCAGGCGCTTTCCACATAGGCTGCTTCCGTATTGGTAGGTGAGGTTTTTCTTTAAAGATGTCTCGTCAATACACAAGCCGATCAGGGTGCGTTTGTATAGCTGGAAGATGGCGGCTGAACCATTTCCAGCAGCGCCTCTTCACATAAGTACGTAGCCGTTAGATGGCAACTAGTAACTTTTTTATATGTGTAAATGAGTTTGCGTAGGAACCGCCCGATGGAGGCAATAATGCCGGTGGCCGCTACCAATTGACCCTGCAAGTTCCGGTAGGGTGATATAGCCATCCTGCGCTACCAGCGCTTCCAAAACGCGTGATGAGAGGACAACTTTCCATTGCTAGGCGGGCGACTTTTGGGTTCTGGCTCGATCGAACCCGTCTCCCTCAGCTTAAGCTGCCGTCGTGCTCCAGTGGCAGCATATAACTTTCCGCGCAATCGCTAGTCGACCACTCAAAACGTCAACTAATTCTTCAAATATTCAAGGAACCTGTAGATAGTAGAAAGTCTTCGATTTATCAATATGTTTCCGAAATCATAAGCTTTTACTCCCTTAAATTTATTGGAAACGAAAATTAAGTCCAAAACTTCCTTTTTAATTCTCATTTGAGTGAAATGGCTGTATATGAGGTGTAAATAGAGGTTAAACAGGACTTAGTATAAACTGTGAGGACGGATCGACTGCTTAATAGCTTTGACGAAATGGAGCTCATGGCTTCGGCCAAGTCGATTAGACAAAATATTGTAAGAATGGTTTCCCGTAACGGTCAAGGTTATTTGCAGCAGGGCCTTGGTGCAGCTGATCTTTTCACTTACCTTTATTTTGCAGAGGTATCGCTAGATATACACAATCCGGCATGGGAGGAGCGTGACCGGGTATTCTTGTCAACTGCGCATAATTCAGCACTGTTTCATGCGGTGCTTGCTGAGCGTGGATTCTTTGAACACTCCCGATTAGAGACTTACACAAAAGATGGTTCAGAACTTGAAATTAACGTATCCGAACGCCTTGGATCTGTGGTTGAGGCCACCTGCGGCTCGCTGGGCCAAGCCTTATCTGTTGCTGTGGGCGTCGCTCAGGCTGCCAAACGTCAAAATAGGACCTTCCGTAGTTATGTAATTCTTGGAGATGGTGAGTTGCAGGAGGGACAAGTTTGGGAAGCTGCGATGTACGCGGCTAGTAACAGTTTAGATAACCTATGCCTGATAGTTGATTTAAATCAGCTTCAGGTCGAGGGCCACACCCAGGAAGTGATGGTTATGGATCCTATAGATAAAAAATTTCAAGCCTTTGGCTGGGCAGTAAAAAACGTTGACGGACATGATTTTGGTGCACTTAGTGCAGCCTTTAATCAAGCACGATCTAACCGTAACGTGCCGACTGTTATTCTTGCGCATACCATAGTTGGAAAGGGAATTCCATTTTTAGAAAACCAGATGAGCCATAATATGGTTTTGCCTGCTGACGTTGCTGAGCAGTGCCTCAAAGCTTTGGAGTGTCAGGCTTGATGAAAAACCTCCTACATGGAGATTTTACCGATAAGGCTGTGGCTACATCGGTTCCAAAATATTATGGTGAGGCGTTGGTCGCTCTGGCACAATTTGATCCTAGGATTGTAGCCCTTACAGGGGACCTCGCGCCGGCCACCGAAAGTGATTTGTTTCGCGACGCATTTCCTGACAGATTTTTCACAGCGGGAATAGCAGAAGCCAATATGATTGGTGTTGCTGCAGGCATGGCACGGTGTGGAGATATTCCCTTTGTGCACAGTTTTTCAGTCTTTTTGACTCGGAGGGCGTTTGATCAGGTTGCTATGCAGGTGGCTTACCCCAGTTTGAATGTCAAATTGGTAGGCTTTTTGCCGGGCTTGACCACGCTATTAGGCGTGTCTCATCAGGCTATTGATGATCTTACTCTGATGCGAGTTTTGCCCAATATGACCGTAATAGAGCCGGCTGGCGCTAGCCAAACAGCTGCTGTAGTTCGGGCAGCTGCAAAAATTAATGGCCCAGTTTATTTGCGGCTTCATAAAGCTAGAGAGCCAATAACTAATACTGCGGTCGAGAAAAATCTAGAGGTTGGTAAGGGACAATTGCTTCGTGATGGTGATGACGCAGTTATTTTTGCCTGTGGATACATGGTGGCTGAAGCGCTGCTTGCGGCAGAGACACTTTACCTGTCTGGGATCAATGTGACAGTCGCCAACATGCATACTATAAAGCCCTTTGATAGCGAATTTGTGCTAAAGCAATCTATTCGAACAGGAGTAGTTCTTAGTGCTGAGAACCATTCAGTAATTGGTGGCCTTGGGTCTGCAGTTGCTGAGGTTCTTGCGGAAAGGCCAGCCGGTGTGGATATAGAATTTAAACGCATCGGGATTTCAGATACTTTTGCTGAGGGCGGTACAACAGCTTATTTATTTGATAAATATGGCTTATCGGCGAGACATATCGTTGCGGCAGTTCATGACTTATTGGAGCGAAGATAGAGGTTCCAAGCATAAAATAATGGCTTTCGTAATTGCAGCGATGAACATAAAATTACTCAGAGCAAATAAAGCGGGCTGATTTTTTAGGGTTTTAAGCATCTGGCTTTCATCTATTGTTCATAGCGAGCCCAACAAAAAAATTCCAACAATGGCCTTGTATGAAAAAATCACAGATTTGTTCAAGTGTGTCAAAAATCTGATCGAATGTTCTTGCTCCTATCTTTCGAAGATGGGCTTTCAGCTTCGAGAAGACCATTTGAATTGGATTGAGATCTGGCGAGTGTGTTGGCAGGTGAAAACCAACACCTTGCGTCTCGTAAGGCTTTTGTAGCCGCCTTATTGTAATAGGTGGCAAGGTTGTCGCAAATGACGATAATGCCTAGACGTAGCACTGGAGCAATGACATTGGGCAGGTAGGCTTCAACGCTTCATTTTCCATTGCACCCTCAATAACCTATTACGCAATCAGGTTGTCTTGTGTCAGGCTCGCGATGAATGTCTGAGTGCCCCAGTCTCCGGAAGCGGCGTCCATTTCAAGATGGACTCTGCAAAGGATATGATCGTATTTACGAGTCAGATTAGTTTTTACTGAAGCATTGTCGATGAAGACGAGCGGCTGAGGATCCCCCTGCATGGCCGAAATATGATGTCTAAATCAATCTTTGCAGCGTTTTTTTAACGGGCACGGAGGCACATGCTGGCAATCAACAAATTTTTGTACGTGTGCACAAACGCAGGGAGACGATACGGACGATGCGACGAAAATTTTTAGACAAGTTGACAGACACCGCTGGGCCTAGAGCTTTGTGCGGTGACAAGTCAGTTTAACAGACTGCTAGACACCGATGTAGCGGTGCAACAACTCTTTGTTTGTCTGTAGAGCCTTGGGTGTGGTTTCCAGCGCATTGCGCCCATTTTCGATAAACACTACTTTATCTGCAATTTCCAGCACTGCCTCGACGCGCTGTTCGACCAGAATGATTGCGACATTTTGCTTTTTTAATGTTACTACAGCGTTGCGGATCAGCGATATCATCGAAGGTTGCAACCCTTCTGTTGGCTCAT